>Ga0209542_10004707_pt1 | contig 27823 bp, 22 predicted proteins | sample RifCSPhighO2_01_FD_184028 | JGI IMG/M metagenome (GOLD analysis project Ga0209542, IMG submission 184028) | Soil microbial communities from Rifle, Colorado - Rifle CSP2_plank highO2_0.1 (SPAdes) (version 2) | ecosystem: Environmental > Terrestrial > Deep subsurface > Rock core/Sediment ...
GTTGTATACGATCAGATTCTTGCGGAACTACGTTTTCTAATCAATAGCTTGGAATCACTTGGATAGGAAATTTAAGATTTAATCCGAAGTGATGTCTTCTGTTGTTGTAGTAATCTAAATATTGTACCAAAGCCCGATTGATTTCTTTCACATCGGGCTTTATGCTGTCTAAACATTCTTCTTGTATGGTCCGATTGAATCTCTCTAGATGAGCATTGTCATTCGGTCTTCTGACTCTTGAATGTCTATGAACTAATTTAGATCTCTCGGTAAATGAAGTAGAGAACTCGCTGCCATGATCAGATTGAATCGTCTTGAATGTAAAAGGAGCTTTGATCCTTGCTCTGATTAAGAAGTCCAAAGCAGTTCTGGTGTTGGCTCTGTAATATGCCCTGGCATAAGCCCATCGAGAGAAGACATCCAAGATCGTGAATACATATATTCTCCCGCCCCCAGCCATTAGATGGATCGTATCTATCTGCACCAAATCCCCAGGATTTAGGGCTTCAGGACGATCCATGGGAGCATGATACCTTTTCCATGGACTGCGCCTGTTTAAGAGGTTCTTTCTGTCCAAAGTTCTCTTAACGCTTGAGATAGAAATATTTATTCCTTTTTCTCTTAGTACAAGATGGACTACCTCAGAACTTCTCTTAACCTCCAGTCTAGTTTTAACGATTTCATTAACCATATTGTTTGATAGTTGTTTGGGATGTTTGTCTGGCTTTGATGATTTAGTCTCTATCGGCCTCCAGCCTCCGGTCGGATCCTTCTTACACCATTTAACAATGGCGCTTTGATTGTATCCGGTGTACCTGGCGACTTGTCTTGTTGACCATCCCCGATACTTAACTAGACGGACTGCCTCCATTCTTAGCTTGGGCATCTTTGAGTTTGTTGTATACATGGCTTGAATATATCCTATGGGGTGATTCCAAGCTATTGAACCATAACGGAGGCCTTGATTTTTGATTTAAAATATAGTATACTATTGGGCAAATAGTACGCTCAAAAGAGCCTTTGACAAAGGAGCGAGGGATGGAGAAATCTGAAGCAAGGCGTCGACACATCTACGGATACTTGGCGGTGATACTTGCCGTGATTGCGGTGATCGTGATTTTCTGGCCAGCATCCCCAGAACAGCGATATTGGTCCAAGCGAGTATGGCACATTACGCCGGATCAACTGATCTCAGTGGAACAAGCTCGTGTTGAGAGTGAGAAGATCATCCAAGAGGCCAAAGAGGAGGTTGCTTCCGGCCGAATGAACAATGCCAAGTGGGTCGAACTACAGCGACGTGCTACATATCTGAGGAAGTTCGCCAATCCAGAGCCAACCAATAGCAACTCTATCCCAGCCGCCATGGCCGTTCAATGGAGCCTTAATCCATATTTGGCATTTAGGGCAGAATATTTTGGTAGGAAGGGCGCCGGTCGAGGAGTGGATTTTCGCAAGCTTCTTGAAGTAGATTCTGAGAATATGCGTTTGGAGAATTTCGAACCTTATACCGACGAGAGCAACGCTAATTCAGTAGCATTGCGATACGTAATGTGCTATCTATTGACGGTTCCTCTTGGAGCGCTGATCCATGCCCTACTTCTTGTTTGGAGCGACGGCAGAAAAACACTTCATGCTCTGGTTGAGGCGTTCATGAATCGATCGGCGAGGATGATGTTCTATCCCGTCACAATTCCGTTTGCCCTTATGTTTAGCGATCGTTACGAGAACTATCGTCAAAACCTTCGTCGCCTTGTCAGGTTAGTGGGTTATGCAACTGCAGGCTGTGTTTCTCTATTCTGTGGCGGAAATGCGATGGCCCAGACATTTAAGAAATCAAATGATAAAAAATCAAGTGGAGGCTATACGCTTCAGCTTGATTCGCGTATCGGTGCTTCAATCGAAGGTCCGCCACCGTATCTTCAACAGAGACAGACCCTGAACTCACGTAAGTGGGTTGCGGAAGCAGTTACTATTTTTACGCCTAAAACACGCTCATGGTACAACGAAGTTGGGGGTGGGCGTAGATTCGTGAAGGGGAGCACCGCATTTAATCTGGTTGGTTTTATCTCGAATGATTCTTCCGGAACGAGGAAGGTCATCGTTGGCGGCCAGTACTTTCGGTCAAGTCCAGTAGTGACAGTTGCCGTGCCGGTTATCCGGTTTGAAAAAACGATTGGCGGTCCAACTGCAGTGGCGGTGGCAGCTAATCCGATTATCCGATTTGGTCGAAGCGGCCTTCGATCTCGCCTAGCCATCTCTCCTAATGTGTTAGTAAGGAAGACGATCGGACGTTCGTTGTCCTGGGTTGTCGGGGCAGGATTCGCCGTCTTCCCGCGTGCCGGGAAGGGTGATCGAATTGAAGGCGCCGTACTTCGTAATTCAGCGGGGCAGTGGCAACTTAGAGGGCGCTATGTGATTAACTTCGCCTTCTGATGATACAGGCTTGTCGATAGGGTAAGGCTAAAACAGCCAAACCCAGCCGACGAGCCTTTTGATTTTATCTAATCAAGTGCTACACTTTCCGGTAGCACTTTTTTGATTTGAAAAATACCCCCCACCCTTTATGATATATCATAAAGGGTGGGGGGGGCGAAGACAAGAATCAAGAATAACGACTACTGCTTGCGTTGCTTTTTTAATTTGTTAAGATTAACTGATCAAAATTAAATAATGCCTGGATCCCATTAGAACTCGCAGTCACCAAGGGCGACTTACTTCTAACGGGACGAGGGGGCATTAAATAAAAGCCATGTCTAAAAAATCAGAAGCCCAAACAACAAAGAATAAAAACGTCGACCTGACCGTTAAAGAAATCCAAGAAAAATATGGAGAGGGCTCGATAATGAAGTTAGGCGAGGTGGGAAGGGTTGATGTTGATGTAATATCGACCGGATCGCTTTCTTTGGATTTGGCTTTGGGTGTAGGCGGTGTACCTAGGGGAAGAATTATAGAAGTCTATGGCCCGGAAAGTTCTGGTAAAACAACCCTGTGTCTTCATATTGTTTCTGAAGCCCAGAAAACGGGCGGGGTGGCGGCTTATGTTGATGCCGAACATGCACTTGATCCAGAATATGCTAAAAAGATTGGAGTTAAGATTGATCAGCTTCTTATCTCACAACCGGATACCGGAGAACAGGCTCTGGACATCGTTGAGTCTTTGGTTAAGTCGGGTGGGGTGGACGTGATTATAATTGATTCGGTGGCAGCGCTTACGCCCAGGGCAGAGATAGAAGGGGAGATGGATCAGCAACACATGGGTCTTCAGGCAAGGCTTATGTCTCACGCTTTGCGCAAACTGACCGCTATTGTTGCCAAATCAAAAACCACCGTTATTTTTATAAACCAGTTGAGAATGAAGATCGGAGTCGTATTTGGCAATCCCGAAACCACGACTGGGGGCATGGCTTTGAAGTTTTATTCTTCAGTCAGGGTTGAGGTTAGAAAAGCGGCTCAGATTCAGGCCGGAGAGAAGATAGTCGGAAATAGAGTTAAAGTTAAGATAGTTAAAAACAAAGTTGCCCCTCCTTTCAGAACTTGTGAGTTTGATATTCTTTATAATGAAGGCATCTCCAAATACGCCGATATAGTAAATGCTGGCGTTAGATATAATGTAGTTACCAAAGCGGGAAGCTGGTTCAATTACGGCGAGCAGAAACTCGGACAGGGGATCGAAGGCTCTCGCCAATTCCTCAAGGATAATCCTAAAGTCGAGCATGAGATAGTGGGCAAAATTAAAGAAGCGGCAGTATTAGAGGCGTAGGCGCGAATCTGTTTCCATTGTTCGACCTACTTTATTTCTTTGGACAAACAATAAAACCGATAGCGATTTGGCTAATAAATTAGGGGTCCCCATCGAAGACTCCGCCCTAATTTATTGAATAACCGAATCATCTATCGGTTTTATTGTTGTGGTACCCTCGAAAAAAGACTGTCTCAAATGGAAACAGATTCGCTAGCCTATTGACAAATAGGGGGACTCCGTGCTATAATTAAAGGAATGTTGGAGGTGCGCTCCTCCGGCAGGCTCGTTTGATGGTGACGTGTTCCGTCGCTCGTCTAGGGTGGGGTTTTGGGGATTTACTCCGGAACCTCACTCACTCTATCAATAAAAATGGGCTTTGCCCCGTAGTAGAACTTCCAGTTTTTTCTAGCCGATGAGTTCTGCGCTTAGGGCATAGCCAAGTAATAATATAAATTACCTTTACCATATTTTTTAAGGAAAAAATTGAAGGCATCTGGAAGTTTCACTACCGGGCTTGAGGGATTGCTTATGATCTGTTATAAATAATCCCGCGGGGCTGGCAATAGCACAAGGAGAGTGCGCCGGTGTTGGCACGAACAATGTGCTGGAGGACGCCCTCCGGCAAGCCAACAAGGAGAAGCCGGGTTTGACTCCGGCAACTAGCCTCGCAACAGCTTTTCCGGTTGCTTCGGCAATCGGACACCGACGCCACGGTGATTCCAGCAGGGGTGGCTATGGCGGATGCCACCCCTTGTTCCTTTCTTTGGGAAGTATCAAAACTTCCCCTCACGAGACTAGTTTCTAAATCTTTGGAAATTAATTTCGCGAGGCTGCATGAACCCGAGCAGAGTCCCTGTCCGTATCAAGGTCCAAAGCCGTGGTCGAAAGACAAAAGGCTGGTGTCGGAGGAGTTAATCGCCCTACGATGACACCTGGACTAGGCAGGTCTGAAAGCCCGTTAAGTTCTTCAGTCTCGCGCGTTCATTCGTCTTCAAGGAGGTGACTCGTGGTTAGAGGAGAGAAACAAATTACTCGTGTGGGTCCAAAGACCTTCACGATCGTCAATGGCCAGGTTTTGACTAAGAAAGAGGCCAAAGGCGAGAGCAAGTAAGGCGACACCATGTTGCCAAAGGCCGAGTTGTTAACTCGGCCTCTCGACCAGAGATAATTTTTGTAAGTTGTTTCTGGTCGCGAGGCTGAAATGGGTTGCGCGTAGACGTGACCTGGCTTTTCACCGCCCGTGAAAGCGGGATTCGGAAGGTGGCCGTTCGTAAGCCTCAGCCTCGCACGTTCTTTCCGAAAAAGATGGTGGTAGTCGGAGAGCAGTACTGCATTACTGTTAACCACCTTGATTAGTATTACTACAGGTGACGACGATGCAGCGTCGTCACCTTACTTCTAAAAAGTCTTTCGAAATGAGAGCTTCAGGTTCGGAGAATTCATTTCGCGAGGCATGATTCCGGGACGCTCCGTGGCTATTCGAACAGCGTCTCCGCCTCGCGTTAATCTTTTAAAAAAAGCTTGGGGGCACTCTACTGAATATGGCTGTCTACGGACTGGCCGCTTGTCCAAAATAGCCCCCAAAACCCATCGACCTGCCCCGCTAGAGCTTTGAGTAGCTGGAGCGAGTCCGTGCCCTCCTCACGGATTTCCGCTTGCTGCTTGGCTCCCCGGTAACGTACACTCGTATGCGTTACCGGGTTTCGCGGGGTCTTTTTTATTCCTCTAAGTGTATCGTACTCCCATCATTTCCCGACCTACTTTCTTTCTACGGACAAATAGTTAAATTAACCTCAATTTAGTTAATAAACCAGGGTTTCCCCATCGATCCGCCCGCTGGCAGACTCTGACCCTAGTTTATTGATTAACTAAATTATCAGTTAATTTAACTATTATGTTACCCTCGAAAAAAGACGGTCTCAAATGGTGGGAGTACGATCAGGTATAAAAAATTTCAAGTCAACCCCTCTCCAATTTCTATCCTTCCGCAATCCAGGAGATATGCGAAAACTAATATGAATTTATCCGACAATAATAGGTCGAACGCCCCCACACCAAACAAAGTTGTGGTGTGGGGGCAAGAGAGGGCTACCTGTTATTGTCGGGTAATAAATTCTTAATTAGTTTGAGGATATCGACGCAGATGAGGACTGGATAGAAATTGGAGAGGGGTTGGCGAAGGTCCCTCTTGCGAAAAAAACATCTTTTTGCTAATATACACGAAGTCTAATGAGCGAGCTAGCCAAGCACAATTACGAACTCGCCTTCCATATTATTCCTAATCTGGACGATGCCGATGTTCAAAAAACGAAACAGGACCTGGAAAAATCCATAACCTCTCGCGGAGGTATTATTTCTTTTGCCAAAGATCCGGAAAAAGTCAGATTGGCCTATCCGATCAGGCATCTTACCAGTGCTTTCTTCGGCTATTTTAATTTCAGTCTAGAATCTTCGGAATCAATCAATCAGATCAGAGAAGATTTGAGGGGAAATGCCAACTTGCTAAGATCCCTAGTCCTCAAGCACATAGAAGAGTCGCAAGCCAAGAAAGAAGAAGCTGTCCGCAGATCAGCAATGGCTGCCGAGAAAAGACGAGCACGTGCCATGAAACCAGCCGAGAAGCCAGGTGCGTCAAAAACCGAGGGTCAGAAAATGGACGAAAAACTAGTCGACGAAAAGTTAGAGGAAATAATAGACAAATTGTAATAATTTTCAATTTTCAATTATTAATTTTCAATAAATTTTCAATTATTAATTTTCAAAGGTTTGAAAATTGAAGCATTGGAACATTGATTGTAAATTGTAAATTGTAAATTGTAAATTGAATTGCCTTGAATCTGAATAAGGTATTCATAATCGGCCGTCTAACCCAAGATCCAGAAGTTAGATCGACTGCAAGCGGACAGAGCGTTACTACTTTGAATATGGCCACCAATAGAGTTTGGAACGATAAGTCCGGTCAGAAGCAAGAATCGACAGAATTCCATAGAATTGTTGCCTGGGGAAGACTTGGTGAAGTTGCCGGGCAGTATTTGCAGAAAGGCGCCCTGGCCATGATCGAGGGACGGCTTCAGACTCGTGCCTGGGTTGATAAGAGTAATAACAAGAGATATACGACCGAAATTGTAGCCGAGAGTCTTCAAATGGGTCCCAGATCTGCAGGAAGTGCTAATACCGGAGGTGGAGCAAGGCCGAGACCGGCGATGGCTGATGTAAAGAAGCCGTCAATTCCCGATTCTGATATTCCGATAATAGGCGAAGATGAGCCTGTCAGTGCCGGAGTTGAAGAGGATGAGGTTAAAATAAACGAGAAGGATTTACCCTTCTAGTAAGTAGTAAGTAGAAAGTAGAAAGTAGTTTTAAAAACAACCTTCTACATTCTACCTTCCACGTTCTGATTTGGATTGCAATCTTTGCAACGACAATATAACGAAAATAGACTACAAAAACCGGGAATTTATCCGTAATTTTGTTACGTCTCAATTCAAGATCGCAACCTCAAGGAGAAATAAGATATGCAACAAACACCAGAGGATGGTTTCAACTGCGGTTAAGAATGCAAGATTCATGGCTCTTATTCCGTACACTCGCCTCCAGGTTTCTAAGCGTCAACTATCTAAGTAAGAATCTCTAAAATCTAATCTCTAAACCCTAAACAATATCTAAACTTCAAAACTCAAATGAAGTCTATTCAGATTTTTCTATAATAGAGATTACTTCCCTATTAGTATTTCCACTACGTCACCCTCGTTGATTATGTAGTCCCTCCCGACAGTTTTTACCTGTCCTTTGCTACGTGCTGCGTTCAACGATCCGCTTTCTAGTAATAACTTCCAATTTATAACTTCGGCTCTGATGAATAGCCTTTCAAAATCGGTATGAATAGCACGCGATGCCCGGGGAATAGGGTCGCCGATATGGGCCGTCCAGGCTCTGGTTTCATCCTCGCCGGTCGTCAGAAAGGTTAAGAGACCCAACGTCTTATAGCCGGTTTTTATCAGGTTATCCAGGCCACTTTCAGGCAGGTTGAATTCTTTTAGGTACTCTATTCTCTCAACGGTCGACGTTTCGGATAGAGTCAGTTCAAGTTTGTTATTCATTACCACCCACGCACCAGACAAGTCTGACTTGTCGGTGCGGGGCTCCGCCTGTGGCTTCGCTCCAGGGCTACCCATTATTTTTAATAATCTTTCGTCTGGTTGCCATCTGTTGATTAGCTGTTCCTCCGATACATTGATTACGTAAATGAATTTTTTGGCCGTAAGCAGGTTCAGCTCTTTAGCCAGATTAATTCCATCTTCGCCCAGGTCCATCTTAGATATTATCTCTCCGTTATCCAGCTGTGTTTTAAATCGTGCAAGAATTTTTAAATCAGCTGTTGCTTTTTTACCTTCCGGGGTGGGAGTCTTAGATTCTTTTTCTGATTTCTGGATTCTTTTTTCCAGGGTTTCAAGGTCGGCCAAGATTAGCTCAGCGTTTATTATTTCAATATCTTCCGCTGGATTTATTCGGTCATGCACGTGAGTAATATTTTTATCTTCAAAAGCCCTGACGACTTGGGCGATAGCATCTACTTCGCGGATATTGGCCAGAAATTTATTACCCAAGCCCTCGCCCTGAGCCGCACCCTTTACCAGTCCGGCAATATCAGTGAATTCTACGGTGGCATGTATTTTCTTCTTTGAGGCGGACATCATTGCTAGCGCATCTACTCTTTGGTCGGGCACCTCAACCACACCGACGCTCGGGTCGATGGTAGTGAAGGGGTAATTCTGTATATCAACTTGTTTGTTCGTCAGTGCTTTGAACAAGGTGCTTTTCCCCACGTTTGGCAGTCCGACGATTCCGATAGATAATGACATTCCGATATAGTAGCAGAAAATCGTTAAAAACCAAATATTATTGACAAAAAATCGATGGTCGGTTATAATTGAAGCAATGAAATTCACGATTATAAATACAAATTGGCATTACCACTCAACATTCTCTCGTGAAAGAGGGTTGAGTTAATGTCCTTATTTTCTAATTTTTGACATGAATTTAGCCCCCTCTCACGAGGGGGCTCTCTTTCGAGGGAGCGCAGTTCTTTTAATCTAACTGACTTCCTTACCCAGATTAAAGTTAAAAAATGATTGATTCATGCCATCTGCTTGGCCTTCAGCCTAAAAAATCCTCATAATATCGTAGGATATTACTCCGGCTTTTTAGGCCTCCAGGCCTTCGCAGCTTACACAACTGAATCATTTTCACTTATTAATCTGGGTACGGGAAGTCAGCAAAAAGGAGAAAAGGCGTGGCTAAAAAGGGAAGGACTAAAGAACGAGGGACTGATAGGCTAGTCCGTTATTTTACCGAAGGTATTAAGAACAGGCCCATTGCCGATACTGTCGGTATGGAGGTTGAGACATCGTTTGTAAGAATGGAAGAGATGCCAGGCTCTAATGGGAACGGCTATTTTTTACCTAAGCGTCCAAGGCCGATTACGATCGACCAGTCCCAGGAAATCTTCCGGAGATTTATTAAGGAGTACTTTTGGTGGAAGATAACTAAAACAAAGGGCGAGTTGATTACTGAAATATCAGATGATGAGGGGAATAAGCTTCTATATGAGCTAGGAAGACAGAATATAGAAATTTCAAGTTCTCCGCAGTCTTTGTCAGAAGTCGCCGATTATATGGATAATTTGCACGGCAAACTTATCCATGGCGCTGTCGGGTGGGCTAAGCCGGATGGTATGAACCTTGAATTTAACAGAGAACCGATTCTTGATACCGACGAGGAGTTGCTGGTTATTCCCGATGAACGGGATGCGACTTGGTTGGAGTTAGACGGTCGCCCAGCTCTCGAAATATTGGCCAGAACTTCTGCCGTTCAATTCACTATTTCTGTTCCTCCTTGGTCGGCAATCGAATGCCTCAATCGACTGGGGGAGAAGATAGGGTCATTCTTAAAAGACTATCCGCAAGAGGAGTATTGGCGAAGATACATCAAAGAATCAAAAGCCAACTATCACCCGTTGCGATATGGCGGACCGTTATTTTTTGATAGCATCGAAGATTATTGCCGGAAATTGATTAAGCATGACGTTGTAGTCGGGTCAAAATTGGTTCCCTATAATCAGGTTAAAGATTTGGATATTCCGCTTTATTTGCGCTCGATTTGGTGGTATTTCCGCTTGCGACGATACGGCAATACCCTCTGCATAGAAGTACGGCCATTCGGCAACTGGGGGATTGTTGAGTTTCAGGATCAACTGGATTTCGTTATGAGTATTCTTCCCAAGGCATAATTATACGGGGAGGCTTATCCTCCCCGCTTTTCTAAAGCAATCATACCATCCCCGACCGATCTTTTCTGATAGCCCTCTAAATCTCGAGGCGAGATAAAGAGAAAAATTCGAGGCATATCTATAGATACGGAGAGGATTTTTTTCAAGATCACAGCCCGAGATTTAGAGGGATTGTCGGGAAGGGATCGATCGGGTATGGTATAATTTGCATGATTTATTTAGAAAGGTAATATATAGATACATGAAAAATCAAAAAATAAAAATACTTTTTCTGGACATCTTCACCGATAATGAGGAATTACGGAAAGAGATTAAAAAGAGAGTTTATAGGGGAAAAACTTACTCCGAACATGTCAGGGGAGTCTTCGGATTGGGCAAGGATCAATGGCTGACTCTGGATGCCTCTAAGGGCAGATTCCCGGCCAAACTCCTGGATGTAAGCGCGATAGTAATTGGTGGGTCAGCTAAAGACCCTGTAAGAGGCCAGGAGAGGCAATGGATGCGTGGTACGTATGGGTTCATAAGGAAGGCCGTCAAAAAGAATCTACCAATACTTGGCATTTGCGGGGGCTTGCAGTTCGTTGTCAGAGCTTTAGGCGGAGAAATAATCTATAACCCCAAAGGAAAAGAATTCGGGGCGATAAGAGTTACGGTGAAAAAGGCCGATCCTCTATTTGCTGGTTTGGGAAAATCTTTCATAGTACCCGAGAACCACAAATGTATGGTCGGCAAATTTAAGATGTCGTCAAAACTGCTTGCCAGCTCAAAAATGTGTAATATTCAGGCCTTAGCTCTTGGCGACAAGATACGCCTTGTTCAGTTTCACCCGGAAAGAACGAGAGAACAGAATCTGGCGTTGGCCAGAATGACCAAGGATCAACTCGTTAGAGATGGAGTTATTGGGAGCGAGAAGGATTATCCCAAATTTATTAAATCTCTGAAAGTTAATTCGAAAGCTGGGCAGATTATAATTAAAAATTTTCTCAGGAACTTCGTAGAAAATAAAAGTTGACCTTAAGATCGATATGATATATACTGGTAATTACGACATGAATTTATTGAATAACCTTAATTTTTCGTATTTTTGGTTTACTAACCTCTCTCGAGAAAGGGACTTTTTGCTAGTATAATAAACTCTGACAAAGTATTGCAAAAAACCTCTTTCTCGGAAGAGGTTTTTTAATCCTTCGACTGCTTTGCCGGGGATTAATCCTGAGCGAAGTCGAACGGATCTCTTCCGGGGAGCTCTTTTAAAACTAAAGAAAAGGAGAAAGAGCATGGAGCTGAAAGAATTTCTTTCTAAGTTTGATTTTAGGCCGGAGTGGGCAGGGTTTATCGGTATTGAGAGGGAGCATTTCCTGATCCACGCAAGTGGCCTTGCCGGGGGATGTTATGCTCCTCAGGCTAAACGCTTTCTGGATGCCATCAAAGATCCGAGATGGACTTACGAATTGTCGGCTTATCAGGTCGAATCAAGAGTCGGACCCCAAAGAGATTTATCTGCTCTTAAGTTGGAAATGCTGGAAAATGAAAATAATGGCAACCAAGTTGCCGGTCAGTTAGGCCTGGCGTTGGTTAATGAGGAGGTGGCGGAGCATCTATTTCCGTTAGAAGTATATCCTGATCCTCGGTATCTGGAGATTGCCGCCAGAATTTCTAAGGGAAAACTTAGCGCCGCTTCCCGTGTTACCGGTACGCACATTCATATCGGGACTAGAGATATCGACCAAGCTATTGCTGTGAATAATCGCCTTTATGGCTATCTGGATTCGTTCTGTTTCGTCGGAGACCATTCTCATGGAGAAAGATTAAGACTTTATCGGACTATGGCGGAGAGCTGGGCGCCAAGAATGTATTTTGATTCTAAGCATTTTTTTGAAGTCGCTCGGACAGAGGGTTTTACGGATAATCCAAGAAATTGTTGGAATTTGATCAGGATAAGTATACACGGGACCGTTGAGTTAAGAATGTTTGGCTCAACTGATAATATTGACGAGATACTTGATTGGGTCTCATTCGTAAAGAAGGCAACAGAGGAGGTACTGTAATGTCGGATCGGGAGCAGGTTATGCTGGAGGCATTTAATGTTCAGGCCAAAGATTTGTTATCGGCAAAGGATAAATTCATTAAGCCCAGGGGTAGCATTAAAGTAGGCCTCGAGTCAGAGTTGGGGATTCATGCTCGATTGAGCGATGCCGAATTAGTTCGGAAGAGGGACATGATTATAGCTGATAATCTGGATTCTACGGATGTTGAACTTGGGGCGAGCCAGCTGGAGGTAAGAACTCCGCCCATAGATTTAGCTCCCAGGCAGGGCCCGGTTACTTTGAAGGGTATATATCAGCGGAGACTAGAGAATGTTCTGGAATCGGCTCGTATTCACGATGTCGGCATATTACGAGTTGGAGCTAATCCATTTCTGCCCACGATAGGCACCCCCAGAACTGACAAAACTAAATATCAGTTGGTGCCTGACTTCTACAACCAATTTAGAAATCCTCGTCTTGATACGCTGATCGGTCTTGGCAAAAGCCGGATCGATATCGGAGATGCGGCGGTTGTTTCATTGTTCCAATCGTTCCAAGTTAACTTAGAGGCTAATTCTTTCGACGATGCCTGTGATAAGATGAACCGGTCTTTGGTTATTGCGCCTTATCTTTTGGCTTTTTCGGGTAATGCTCGATACTTAAGCCATCAAGATACTAAGGTTCAAGATGCTCGGATGATGAGCTGGGAGGTCAGCCATGACACAAGGACTTTCTGTGATACTAGGCTCCAGGATTTAAGGATTATATCTTGGGAGAGAAGTTTCGACATGAGACCAACAAAAACTGAAGATTGGCGGAATGAAATACGGGTTGGTTTGCCCGGACGGTATTTTAGAGATATGGCTGATTATCTTCAACGGGCAGGGACGTTCCCTTTTATTCTGGACGCTCCCGAGTCGGCATTGGCAATCGCCATAGGCATGACCTGGCTTGATGCCCGGGTTAAGTTTATAGGAGATTCTTCAATCGTTGAGTTAAGGTTACCCTCAACTCAGCCAACGATCGAAGAGGAGATTTTGCTAACCCTACTGTATATTGGCAGACTTCATTATAGTCAGGCATCTGAAGAACCTATTTTGCCGATTAACATGGTGAGAGAGAATCGAATTTCGGCCATGTTATATGGAACCAGTAGGCCCATGTGGTTCTTAAATTCAGGTGGAGGGCCGGTTAGACTGCCTGCTAAAATGGGTTTGGCTATAGAGCTGGAACGAGCTAGGATAGGTTTAAATTGTTTGGGCCTATTATCAGTCCTGGATAGAGAGTTACTGGAGAAAGTTCTTAAGATTGGTTCTCCGTCAGACAGATTGGCGGAATTGCTGGAGCCTATCGATCAGATATCGGTTAGTGATATGGAGGATGCTCTTTTAGCAACTAAAATGATGATAGTATAATAAAAGCGGACGGATAGTCCGCCTTTTGTTTATATGGATATGCTATACTACGTATAATTGGTTCGCTCGGGTGAACCGAAAATAAATTTTCAATCACCCTCACTGCCAATTATAATATCTCTATGAGCGAAATTTTTAGAGCCTATGATGTTAGAGGAATATATCCCGAAGAAATAAATAAGTCGGTTGCTTTTAAGATTGGTGCGGCGACGGCTAGGTTCTTGCAGGCTAAAACATTAGTTATCGGAGAAGATGCCAGGATAGCTAGTCCGGAACTGAGGGGTGCTGTAATTGACGCGGCCACGAAAGCCGGAGCCAAAGTTTACTATATCGGCCAATGTACGACCCCGCTTTTTTATTTTTCTGTGAACAAACTCAAAGCCGACGGAGGAATCATGGTTACGGCGTCTCATAACCCTAAAGAATACGGGGGGCTTAAGATAGTTGGAAAAGGAGCGGTGTCCGTCAGCGCCACGGCCGGACTTATGGATATAAAGAGAATAAGCCAATCAGATATTATTTTCGACAGGTCGCCGGGCGACGTGGAGGAAGTTTCTATTCTCGATGAATATATTAAGTTTCTCATAAAAGAGTCGGGGGGTATGCCTAGCGGAGTCAAGAAGTTAAAGATTGTAATCGATGCCTCAAACGGAATGGTTCCGATTGTTTTAAGCCCGCTTCTGAAGAAAATGGGCCTGGACTTTATACCCCTATTTTTTGATATTGACGGCACCTTTCCTAATCATTCTCCAGACATATCAAAACAAGAAAATCTCATCGCCCTGGAGAATAAAGTCCTGACGACTAAAGCCGACATCGGATTTACATTTGACGGTGACGCAGACAGGCTCAGCGTAGTGGACGAGAATGGCCGTAAGCTTGGAGCTGATTTTGTAACCGGCCTTCTTTTTGAAGCCGAAAAAGGATTATTTAAAAGGCCGAAAGTTGTCTATGATTTACGCTTTTCCAAAGCAGTCAGAGAGCTTGTGGGGAGGTACGGATTTATTTCTCCTACCGGCCATTCTTTTATAAAAGAGAATATGAAAAAACACGATGCTGATATAGGAGGGGAACTTGCCGGCCATTTTGATTTTAAGGAAGCTAATTATGCCGAATCGGCGGTGTTGGCCATGTTAAGAATAATAGCTCTGGTTGGAAAAAGGGCAAAACCTATTTCTGAAATTATAAAACCGCTGATGAAATATTATAATTCAGGAGAAATTAATATCGAGATAAAAGAAAGAGAAAAAGTAATTCGAGCGATCGAATCCTTAAAACATAAATATAGCTATGGAAAAGTTGAAGAACTAGACGGAGTCACGGTAGATTTATGGAACCACCATCCGCCAGCTGGCGGATGGTGGTTTAATGCCCGGCCCTCCAATACGGAGCCCTTATTGCGCCTGGTGGTCGAAGCCGAGACAAAAGAACTGATGGAGCAGAAAGTAGCCGAGCTAACTCAGGAAATTAAAAAAACCGCTTAAGCGGTTTTTTGCTGAGCTCTTTCAACTCTGGGACTTTCCCAGCTATGCTGATTCTCGCATATAAATTGTATGAATAATTTTTCTCGAGGAAGATCTCTGTTCGTCACCTTGTAGCGGATAACGTGAATTCCGCATCTAGGGCATTTGTGCTCAAGAGCTTCAGTAAGGGAATTAACGATCCTTGTCATTCCAGACCCATCTTTTCTCTAGCCTCTTTCATAGTAGAACTGGCTAATATTCTAGCCTTTTCTTCTGAATTTGTCAAAACTGATTCTACGTAATCCATATTCTTCTCCAGTTCTTTTCTTTTTTGCTGGAATGGTTTTAAGAAGTTAACGACAACTTCGGCAAGGCCGTTCTTGAAGTCCACATAAGATTTACCATCGTACATTTTTTCAATCTGTTCCATGTTGTTAATTTCAGGATCAAGCAGGGCGTAAATATTCATTAAATTAGAAATTGCCGGCTTTTTAGCCTCATCAAACAGTATCTCTTTACCCGAATCGGTGGCAGCTTTTTTAATCTTGGCTCGGATAATATCTGGTTCATCAGAAAGGGCGATGCCTTCGTCTCCCGTTTTGGACATCTTTTTCTTCGGATCCTGAAGGGACATAATTCTGGCGCCCTGAACGATGTAGGCTTTTACTTTAGGAAAAATTTCGCCGAACATACTATTGAATTTACTGCCAATCTCGTTAGTCAGGTCGATATGCTGTTTCTGATCATCCCCGACGGGGACCAAGTTTGACTTATAGACCAGAATGTCTGCGGCCATTAAAACAGGATAATCCAGAAGGCCGGTATTATTTTGATAACTTTTGGCCCTTTCGTTGCCCGATTCTTCAACTTGAGAAATTTTTTCTTTGTAATTCGGCAATCGTTCTAGCCAGCCAACGGGCGTGATCGTATTGAATATCCAGCCGAGTTCAGTGTGTTGTGGAACTTTGGATTGTCGGATGAGGAGAGATTGGTCGGGGTTAACTCCGGCGGCGAGATAGTCAAGGATCACGTCCATAATTTGTTTCTGGTAAGTTTTCGGATTGTAAGGGGTGGTTATGCCATGCAAATCAACCACGGCAAAAATAGCTTGGTCAGCTTCATTTTGGAGCTCTATCCAGTTTTTTATCGCCCCAAGATAATTACCAAGATGCAGTTTGCCAGAGGGGCGGATACCGGAGAAGATGTTGATCATAGAAACAATAATACACGAAAATTAAAAAATCAGCCAGACTATCTTTTTATCTGCAGATGGTGTATAAGTGGGATGCCTTAATAGGTACTTTGAAAAGGGGATTTATGGAAGAAAACTACTCTAATGAAGATTTTATCAGATTAGCTAGGCTCTTTTTAGCTCCCAACTATGCTCCGTTTCCTGTAACTTTTGATTCGGCCAGCGGCTCGTGGATCTGGGATACCGATGGAAAACAGTATGTAGATATGATGAGCGGGTATTCGGCTCTTAATCTCGGATATGATCATCCTCGAATTGCCAGAGCTATGAGAGAGCAATTTGATAAATTATCTATGTGCTCAAGAAAATTTTTATCGCGAGAGATGGTCTTGTTTGCCAAAGAGCTGGCTGAATTTTGCGGAATGGAAATGGTTCTACCCATGAATACCGGCGCTGAAGCGGTTGAGACGGCAATCAAGCTTGCTAGAAAATGGGCCTATACTAGAAAAGGCGTTCCCATTAATAAGGCGGAGATAATTGTATGTGAGAATAATTTTCATGGTCGGACAACAACTATAAGCAGTGCCTCGTCCATTCCTCAGTACAAAGATTTGTTCGGTCCTCTCACTCCCGGGTTCATATTTGTTCCGTTCGGTGATGCCGATGCGCTTTTGGAGAAAATAAGACGGAATACGGCGGCTTTTCTGGTTGAGCCGATTCAGGGCGAGGGCGGAATTATAGTGCCCCCGAAAGGATATCTAAAGGAATGCCGGAAAATTTGCCTTAATCATAATGTTTTGTTTATGGCCGATGAAGTTCAAACCGGATTTGCCCGTACTGGCACGATGTTCGCCTGTGACTATGAAAGCGTTAAGCCGGATTTATTCACCCTGGGTAAGGCGCTCGGAGGAGGAATGATCCCGATCTCGGCGGTAGTCGGTTCCCGAGAATTACTGGAAGTGTTTCAGCCGGCAGATCATGGCAGTACTTTTGGCGGAAATCCTTTAGCCTGCCACGTCGCCAGGGAGGTCCTTAAGGTTTTGAAAGACGAGCGAATAGCGGAAAAGGCATTCGAATCAGGCCGGTATCTAACGGACAGGCTGAGGGCTATTCCCAGTCCTTATGTAAAGGAAATCCGAGGTCGAGGCTTAATGATAGGGATTGAGCTCAAAAAAGGCGGACCGAATGCCCATGAGATATGCAGCCGGCTTATCCAAGCGGGAGTTGTTTGCAGCGACACGAAAGAATATGTAGTTCGGATTGCTCCGGCGCTTACGATAAGAAAGTTCGAGCTTGATTGGGCGCTAGAGAGAATCGAAAAGGTACTAACTACCTAAAGCGGGCTTAAGCCCGCTTTTTAACGACTCATCGCCAGCTGGCGATGAGTCGTTTGCCCCGCGGTATAATATTTAGCAATCATGGAGCTTAGACTTCAATCACAACTGGCAGTACCATAGGACGCCTCTGCGTCTTCTGGAAGAGGAACAACCCGACTTGATTACGGAGCTGATCCTTCATATAAGCGAAGTTAGGCTCATAGCTTCTCTGGTTCTCTACTATCTGACGCACTTTTTTTCGGACTTGCATCAGAAGGTCTTTGTTGTCTTTGAGATAAATAAAACCTCGAGAAATAATATCGGGGCTGGACATTAATTTGTGGCCCTGATTCGAATGTTGAACAAGGGCGATGACAACAAACATTCCATCCTCGGCTAATATCTGCCGGTCTCTTAATACAACATTTCCGATGTCGCCCACGCCAAGACCGTCGACAAAAACGTAATCAGATGGAGCTTTTTCACGATCAAACCACCACTTATCTTTTTCGATGTGAGTAATTGAACCGTTATCGGCTATGATGACATTCTCCGGAAGCACACCTTCCGTTTGGGCCATTGCCGCATGATTAATCATCATTGAATATTGTCCGTGAATGGGGAAGAAGAATTTTGGCTTCATAAGCTGGATCATTCGTCTTAAGTCTTCTTTGTTGCCGTGTCCGCCGGCGTGGACGTCCAACATTTTATAATTGAGAACCTTGGCCCCGTTTCGATACAGCTGATCTTTAAGAAATTGAACGTCTTTTTCGTTTCCGGGAATGACCGAAGATGAGAAGACGATTGTATCGTTTTTCAGTATGCGGACGTATTTGTGGTCGCCGTTGGCGATTCGCATCAATACGGCATTACCTTCGCCCTGAGCACCGGTAACTACAGCTACGATTTTAGTACGTGGATAATTATCTATCTCATCCATTGAAATCTGTGTGTCTCTGGCCATTTTCAGATAGCCCAGTTTTTTACATATTTCAACGTTAGTCTTCATCGAATATCCGTCGAATACAATTTTCTTGCCGTATTTCTCGGATATAGTGATTATCTGCTGAACACGGTTTATTAGAGAAGCAAAGGTTCCGAGGATTAACATACCGGTAGCCGAGCCTATGATCTGATCAAGATTATTGGTGATATCTTGCTCCGATAAAGAATGGCCCTCATTTTCCGCGCCGGTAGAATCCGACATTAAAACCAGAACGCCTTCCTCCCGGCTCATCCTGTCCATTTCTTCAACGTCAGCCGGCTTATCATTGACCGGCGTGTCATCGAATTTAAAGTCAGAAGTATGAACCACGTTCCCGATGGGGGTTTTTATTATTATCTCTAGATCGTCAGGGATGGAGTGGTTTATGCGGAGAACTTTGACTGATAATTTGTCTGATATTTTAACTTCCTCGCCCGGATTTATAGTTAGGATATCTATCGGTTTTTTGTCTTTAAATTCGTCCAGCCTTTTCATTAAGAGAGCCTTAGTCAGGGGAGCGGCGTAGAAATCGGGATCACCTATTTTATCCAGAACAAAAGGCAGGGCGCCAACGTGATCCATATGGCCATGAGTGAAAAACATCGCCTTGACCATGTGTTCGCGACCTTCAAGATAACTGGCGTTAGGTATGATAAAATCAATGCCCGGCATTTTCTCATCCCCGAAACGAACCCCCGCATCTATCAGTATTATCTCATCATCATATTGGATGGCTGACATATTTCTCCCGATTTCTCCAAGGCCTCCAAAATGGACTATCTTAAGACCGCCGGTTTCGGCTCCGACTTCTCTCTGCTGTTCTTTTCGGAATGTTTCCCGGAGAACCTTAACGTGTCTGACCACCGGTTTCATCCAGCGGTCACGTTGGGAACGTTGGAGTTTTCTCATATCCTTTTTATTAGGATCACGAGGACCCTGGTCCGTTGGCCGACGGAGATGGGGATTGTGAGGAGTATGAGCACTCCCCTCGCCTTGATTAGGCGCTGCTCGTCTCATATGAGACGAATGTTTATTTTTTTGTTCGATCACTTTGAAGAAGAATTATGAATTAAGAATTACGAATTACGGATTCGGAGTTGATTGAATCCGCAGGTTATTCATTATTCGACATTCACCATTCTAGTAAAATATTGGTGTCGCGGGAGGGATTTGAACCCTCACGAGATTGCTCCCACTAGCTCCTGAAGCTAGCGCGTCTGCCAGTTTCGCCACCGCGACATTGGTGTGGGGGGTGAATCTGCCCCCGATTTCTTCCAAGTCTTTGATTTGCCAAGAAATCGGGACAGTTTCACCACTCGCCCTTGATTATTTTTTTAAGCTATAGTAAGCCCCATCAAGTTTTTAAAGGAGGGATCTTATGTTGGTTATTGCTCTTAGTATCCTATGTGCTTACTTTATTGGCTTGGGCTTCAGTTACGATATGGGATTTAAGCAGGGAATCAAGGAAGCTAGAGAAAAGGACGAAGCAAAGTCCAAGAAAAATTAATCAGTCGAAGCATCTCGGGGAATTCCCGGGACGTGCCCTGTGAACGGCAAAAGCCGTTTTTACGGGGTTTTTGTTTATAAGAGGTAGAATCTACCAAATAGGGAGATGCTTACTATATTAGGTACATTATATCACACCTATTACCAAAAAACAATAGCTTCTCATTTCCGTATCACTTTCGATAACCGTTGCGGGAAGAATAGGTAGAAACAAAGCTTTAAAACCGACAGGAAAGCCGAAACTGACTGAAAGGAATTTTGGATGGTGTTCCGGAGGTTTTAAAGCCATTGTTTCTCTATTCTGGAGCAGAGGTTGAGAAAGTGATGAGGAAATGAGAAGCCTACCGCCAAACCCTCTTCGTCTCCACATACCACCTGCTTATATTGAGAAACCTATCAGATGGCGTGCTGATAATACTTGTTTCGAAGCCGTTAATTTTTTTGCCGTGGCCGTAAAGATAATAAGGACTGTAAAGAAGAAGGGCCGGGAGATCTTCCATGACAATTTTTTCGAATTCGCCATACTTCTTCATTCTCTCGTCTGGATTAAGAGTGGTCCGGGCTTGCTCAAGAAGGGCATCGGCGGCCTTATTGTCGTACAAAGATAAGTTAAGTCCGGGATCTCTTTTTTGAGAAGAGTGCCACAAGCTAAATGGATCCGGGTCTAAGCTCAAAATCTCTCCGAACAAAAGCATCTGGTAGCTTCTTTCTTTTATAGCTTGCTGGAGTTCGGGAGCGGGCAGGGCTTCAATCTGGAGGTCAATGCCGAGGTCTTTCCACCGTTCTTTCAACTGTTGAGCAATGGCGATTAATTCGGGCCAAGTCGAGGTAGTGAGTTTAATTGTCAATTTATCGCTACCCTTTACGAGAATATTATTTTCATCTTTTTTATCCCAGCCATTTTTGCTAAGAATTTCTTTTGCCAGCTCCGCATCATAGTCGTATTTTTTAATATTTTGATCTGAGCCAAGAAGAACTTCTAAGATCGGAGAGTTAATAATGGTACCCAAGTTATCCAGAACCTTCTGAACGAGAGCGTCTTTATCCGTAGCATGGGCAAGGGCTACTCGGACATTTTTATCTGAGAGAAGTTTGCTTTGATTTTGATTGAAGAATAAAGCAAAATAGCGAGGCATTTTTATATTTTCGATAGTCATTTTTTGTCTAAACTTGATCTTCTTTACGTTTTGAGGAGAAATCAGACTGATATTGTCTACTTCACCTTTGTTATAAGCCCCGATCATGCCATCTTCTGATTCATATATTTTGAACCGGAGAGTCTCAATAAAGGGTCTGCTATCATAGAAGTTGGAATTGGCCGTAAGTTCGTAAAGCCTAATTCCACCTGAAGAATCTTTCTGGAGTTTTTTGAACTGATATGGGCCAGAGCCGATAGGCTTTAGGTTAAGCTCTGAAAGGGCAAAATTGATCGGCCGGGTATTCTCCCAGATATGCTCCGGGAGAATTGCCATCGTAAGATTATTTAAAAATTGAGCATACTTATTTTTAAGCTTGAATATTATTGTGTCATCGTTCGCCTTTTCAACATCTACGCCTTGCCAGTTAATTCTTTGAAAACTGCTATAATCCGGATTTTGAGCTGTTTGAATGGTAAAAATTATGTCATCGGCGGTTAAATTAGAACCATCATGCCATTTGACCCCCTTTTTAAGATAAACCGTATAATTAAGTTCATCCGGCGAGACTTCATAAGATTTTGCCAGATCGGGAACTAATTTGCCGTCGCCATTATACTTAAAAAGCCCCGAGTATATTAGCTTGACCAAATCTCTATCGGCATCACTTTGAGATAGGAGTGGATTAATGTGGCGAGGTTCCCCGACGATGCCCTCAGTTATAGAGCCACCTCGAGCTGCGACCGGCGTAGTCAGGTGGCGGTAAGTCAGTATGGGAATCGATATAATGGAGCCGGCTGTTAGAATAAGAAAAACCAAGACCAAATAACGTTCTTTTTTTGAAAGTATCTTCGGAAGAAGCTTCAGCTTTGCTTTTAAGTTTTTGCTTTTTTTCTCAAGGTTTTTCTTGAGATCGCCGTGTCTTTCGGTAAATGAAGGTTTCCCATTAGTTTTATTCTCGGTCGAAGAAAGTCCAAAAAAATCATCAAGTTGTCGTTGTTTATCCATTCAGGACGCGGATTAACGCGGAACAAACGCGGATCAGCGCAGATAATCAGCGTAGATCAGCGTATCTTTAGCGTAGGTCAGCGTTATAGCAGGAGTCTCGCTACCGACATTCCTAGAAATAAAACCGCCAGAATTATGGTAGCGTAGAAAATAATTTTTTCAGCACCTCTCTTAGTGCTATATTCCATCATGCTTCCGCCGAAAGTGGACGAAAGCCCGCCTCCTCTTTGTTGAAGCAATATAGTAACAATCAATAGGGTGGCAATTATTATTTGAATGTATGTAAGCACGGAATTATCAGTTGACAGTTTACAATTTCCGATGAATTTTCTCGATTTTATTTCAAAAAATCGGGAAAAATTTAAGGAAAATTGAGATTTGATAACTGAAAATTATTATTTTGTGGCCTTGGCTATCCCGGATATTATTAAGTTAACAATGGCCACGACCAGAGTCGCCCAGACCAAAGCATATAAGTCGCCGATAGCCAGGAAGTCAAATATATAATCAACTACCCATAAAAGTAAGGCGTTGATTACTAAAACAAAAAGCCCGAGGGTCAGTATTATAAAGGGCATGGATATCAACTTCAGTATCGGTTTTATGATCATATTCAGCAGTCCCAACACTACTCCGGCGATAGCGTATTCTTTGATCCCGCCGCTGAAGCCGAATCCGGGCACAAACAAATAAGCCACGTAAAGAGCCAATCCATTGCCTAATATTCTGATTATGAAGGCTAGCATAAACTTGTATGAATGGTATCAGTTTATGCTAAAAAACTCAACCTTGTGAATCCCCAGTCATTTACAGATCGCCCGGCCCCGCCAGCGTCGGGGCCGGCTCTCTCTCAACCTCACTCTAAATCAACGGCTCACATAGTGAGCCGTTGATTTAACCATGCCCGTTCGGTCTCCGAAACGTTCTGTAAATGACCGGGGATTCACTCAATTTGCTACTTGACTTCCAGTATAGCAGATGCTATTGTACAAGGTACTTAAGGTATTTTGAAAAAGAGGACTAAGATGAAGAAATTTGGCATTGCTACTTTAGTTGCTTCTTTGACATTTGTCTTTTTAATGACTGCCGCTTCAGTCGCTAGATTATATGGATATGCCGAGGGTTATGAAGTAAGAATCAATGGAGTTCTTTTTAGCGCTGCTAAGGTTGACCTATTATCTCTGAAGGTCATTGCATATAGCCGCTTCGGTAACGGCTATGAAGATGTAAGTGTCAGGAAAGCTTCAGGAAGTCAGAATACATATAGTTATAAGGACTCAAAATTAGTTAATGTCCGAATCGGAAATGATTTTATCGATCATTCAGTTGAACTTGCTAAATACGAAAAAGAAGCAGAAAAATTGCTTCAGGAAATGCGTAAAAGATTTTCAGATGTTATGCCCCCACAATAAGTGCGGGGTTTTTAATTTATGATTTTACGCCTGTGTAATTTTCTGTAATAAGAAATCGCGAATCGATGCGCCTCAGCGTTCATATGCAGAAGCAGATTTTTTACAGGGGTCGTCAGGTCTGATAGGGGAATCGGATCTTTTCTTCCGGCAATATATATTTTTTCTCCGACATGTCTTTTGTTCTTGGTTAGGGCGATAATAGGTATTCGTAACTTGTAGCTCGTAGTTCGTAATATAGCTTCGACGACATGAAGCTGTTGTCTTCCTCCGTCCACAACTATCAAATCCGGATAGGACCATTCCGGGTGATCTAGGCGACGGGCTAATATCTCACGAAGCATCCCTGTGTCACCGCCAGAATATATGGAAGTTGAACTTCCATATATTCTGAATTTGCGGTATTCGTTTCTGCTTGATTGGCCATTCTCGAACACAACCATTGCTCCGACGGCATGTTTGCCCTGGATGTTGGCGATGTCGTAAGCCTCAATACGACGAGGAATAGACGGAAGATTTAATAGTTTTTGCAACGATTCCGAAACATTCAATGTCGCCGAGCCTTTATGATATATCATAAAGGCTCGGCTTTTGTTTATCAGTTGAGCATTTTGGAAAACTCGTTTTAATTTATTAATTTTACCCTGGAGCTCCATCGCTTTCTCGAATTTCTTCTCTCTGGCAAGCTTCTTCATTTCTTTTTCGAATTCTTTTATAAGCGACTCTCTTTTTCCGCTCAGTACGTCTTTTATGGTCTTTATGCTTTTTCCGTATTCTTTTTCTTTGAAAATTGAAAATTGTGAATTGATAATTCGACTTTGTTGCTTCAAGCAACAAATGCCGTAGCACTTTCCGATGTGATAATTAAGACAGAAATTATTATGAAGCTGCCGGCAGGTACAGTAGGGGAATATCCGGCGTAGTAATTTTAAAGTTATTCTAAGCGCCCCCACATCTGTAAACGGTCCGATGAAATCAGAAGGTTGGGGGTGGAATGTGGAGGGTAGTTTTTTATTCTTTCCACTCGCTACTTTCCACTTTCTACTTTCTTTTCTCGGCTGATGAGTAATAAATATTTTAGGATATTTTTTGGCTTGTCCTGAGTTTGTGGAATGGGTGAAGCCGACAAAGCCGTATTGCTTATCATCCCGCAACATTATATTAAAGGGAGGATTATATTTTTTTATGTATTGCGACTCCAGTATAAGAGCCTCGATATCTGAGTCGGTTGTAATAAAATCCAGTTTCTTCGTTTCCGACATCATCCGCCGAAGCCTTATATCTGATATTTTTAAATAATTCTTAACCCGGTTTTTCAAATTTAAAGCCTTGCCTATATAGAGGGGCTTTTTTTGTGATTTTTTTCCACCGAAGGCGGATCCGTCTCTGGCGTAAAAAATATAAATACCCGGCCTTGAGGGCAATTTTTTTACGTATTTTTTAAGCTCAATTTGGTTCATAGCAAGGCATATCGTACAATAAATTACGCTATTTGACTACGCCGATTCTTTAAGCTATTTTAATCCCAGCAGCTCTTTGAAAAGGAGTTTTATGTTCCGGAAATGCTGTTTGCTCTTTGCTGTTTGCTCCTTGCTGTTAGTTGGCTGTCGTTTTGGGCCGGCAAATAAAACAGAGACTGCCGGGGCTTACGGCCAGGATTTCAAAACCGATGTTGCTTTTCTTGTCCTGGAGTGGAACGGCAAGCCCTATATTCTTGCCTCCGGATTTTTGGCGGATAGAAGCAAGGGCGTATTCTATACCGCGAAGCATTTTACTGACGAGTTTGCCAAATTAGGAACCGACGAATGCAAGCTTTTTTTCAACGGCAAAGTTTATACGGCCAGACTTGTAAGACTTCCCCCTCTGCGCGATTCAGCGATTATAAAGATAGTAAGCTCATTCTCGGCGGAAGAGCTTCCGGAACCCAGGCGTCTTGCTTCCGAAATGCCTGTAATGGGTGATCAGATTTTTGTTCTGGGGTTCCACCCCCATTCTTTCAGAATCAGGACGGCCAATCAGTCGGAAGGTTTCCCGGATAGGGAAGTACCCCTGATGAAGGATTATTATAAAAAGATAATAAAGGATCCTGGTCGACAATCAGAAGTAGTTTTCGATAATCTTGAAGGCAAGAGGGTCAATCCGGTACCTCTCGATGAATTATTGGCGAAAGAGATGAGAGAATATGAGAACGAATCCTACATTAAGCTGAAAATGGTCCGGGATCACAAATTTTCATTTGGCGGTTTGAGCGGTGGCGCCGCCGTGAATTCCAGGGGTGAAGTGGTAGGAGTAATTACGGCTCAAGATCCTTTTAGATTCGAGTTCGATGAAAACGGCTTTATGGTTGAACCCGATGGAACTATAATCGCTGTAATCAAGAAACAATTTTTTGACACTTTATATATTACCCCGATCGATTCCCTAAGAGATCTTCGGGTCTATCTCAATAAATTGAAATAACCCGGCGTTTTCTTCCTTGCCAGAAAACGGCGGGTTTTTAGTTGCAAAAGGCCGTTGACAGCCGCGACTATTTTATTTACGCTGTTGAGTAAAAGAACTTTGAAAATATAGGAGAAGTTTGTGAGCGAAAAGAAGCGGGAAATTGATCGGGATTTCTGTTTTAATAAGAGAAGGGCTGTATTGGGGGAATATAACAAGATTCTTATCGGTCTCGATGCCACCGGCGAGGGGCTTTTTAACGATCTTGTTACCGGTGTTCCTTATTCGGACAGCGGCCGGAAGAGAATAGGCAAGCCTCCGACATTGCTGGTTGCTGCTCCCGGGGTCGGTAAGACTGACTCGGTGGCGACGATTGCCAGTGCCATTGAGGGCAGGTTTTCATTCGTGCCATTTAACCCGGATCTGAAGGCTAGCGATCTTATTGGAGCTGACATTTTCGATCCTTCTTCGGGGCAGTTCTATTTTGCCGAAGGTCCGATTTGTTCTTCTCATATTGTGCTAGCTGACGAAATTAATCGAGGCCATCCAAAAACCCAGGCCTGTCTCCTTCAGGTGATGGAGGAAAGAGTAGCCATTGCCAGCCGGATGGATACGGTTCTTAAAAAAATTGTAAGCAAGATCACTCGACTTGTCCCTATTTCCGATGATCCTCAAGAGCAAAGGTTGATCTCATGGATTATTGCCACTAGCAATCCCTTTGAGCAGGAAGGAACTTATCCGATTCCTGAGGCCCAACTAGACCGATTTACTACTTGCCGAGGGATTGATTTTCCGGGCAGAGAGCACGAGAAGAGGATCAGATTAAACAGCGTCTATAATCCCCATGATGAAAATGCCGGTCCGCGAGTTCAAAAAGTTACCAGCTTAGCCGAAGTTGACGAGATGACAAAATTTATTCTTCGATATGTCCGGTCTCTGCTTGAAGATCCGAATGATCTTGCCAATGAGCTGCTCCAGAGGTACACGGAGAATTCGCGGCCAAGAGAGAGGGGCAAAGAAGAAAAAAGAATGTTTGCTCCGGCTAAATTGAGGAAATTCGTTGATGAATATGTGCGGGCCGGCCTGTCGCCCCGATCTAATCTTCACTTTGAAGCGGCGGCCAGAACCTTGGCTTTCTTCAGGCAAGGAGGCTATATCTCGGTTGATGATATCAGGGATGTTGCCAGAATCGTAATGGCTCACCGGATCCTTCTTAAACCATTGGCTCGTGGCCGTAACATCAAACAGCGCGATGTGGTCGAGGAAATCCTTAGATTGACTCCTCTGCCATGATGACCTTTAGACTAGATGAGGTATTCTCGAGCATTTATCGAGCCGCCAATGTCATACCGGTAGAAGGCTTTTCGACAAGAATGCGTTTCGGTGAACATCCCAGTCAGTTCAGAGGGGATGGCCATGATTTTGACCGAATGGTTGAATATGATCCGACCAAGCACTCTCTTTCACAGATAGACTGGCGATCCATCGATTCAAAGAAAAGGCTTTATGTGCGGGAGTCGAGAGTCACCAAGGATTTTCCCGTTCTCGTGCTAGGGGATGTTTCGACTTCAATGACTTTTGGAGTCGACAATCAGCATAAAGAGAGATTGCTCCTGGAAGTTATCGGCGATATCGGTTTGGCCGCTTTCCACAGTCAGGACCCTATGGGCTTCATAGGCTTTGCTGAAAGTGCTGTTTTTGACGAAGAACCGCGGATCGGAGAAGATAATGTTTATTATGTAATCGAACAGGTCTATGATTTTTTCAAAGGCCTTCGGTCCGACGGTCGAGGCAAGTTGAATCGAAGAAAAACTGATTTTCAACATGTTTTCGATCTCGTCAATCGAAAATACGCCAATAGCCACTGCTTTATAGCTGTAATCTCTGATTTTATCG
>Ga0209542_10004709_pt1 | contig 27820 bp, 32 predicted proteins | sample RifCSPhighO2_01_FD_184028 | JGI IMG/M metagenome (GOLD analysis project Ga0209542, IMG submission 184028) | Soil microbial communities from Rifle, Colorado - Rifle CSP2_plank highO2_0.1 (SPAdes) (version 2) | ecosystem: Environmental > Terrestrial > Deep subsurface > Rock core/Sediment ...
ATCCTATCTGAAAGAAATATTGCATAAAGTTCCTCCAAGTACAATAGCTCCCAATATCTTTCTGACAATATTGGCATCCCGCGACGGTCACAAGCTGCATCACATACCGGTTAAACACAGGGCACGACACAGCGATCTCAATAAAACACGGATTTTTAAAGGCGCTCTGAAAGGCTTTATAGAACTTATGATATTTGCATTACTAAAAATATAAGATATAATCCTCAAAGCTATAATCATGTCAGAGAGACAAACTTCAACAGTTGAATGGATCAGTAAGGATGTCGAAGAAAGAGACATTCCTGGATTGGCAGTTGTAACATTTGAGACACGTTCACGGCCGGATGGTTCCCAAATCACCTTTACTACGTTAAAGGGTACAGACTACAGTAACCATTACTGTAATTTATCAATCGACGAAAGGTTTTTAATTAATGGCATTGAAACGGAACCAAACGGTTTATTAATTGATCAAAAGAAAACACAAGAAGTGTGGGGCTCATCTCCTGGAATTAAACCCGAAGATTGGATGACAAAAGAAGATGATTCTCTAACGCCTTCCTTGTATATGCTAAGTTTCCCTGCAACAAACACATTTTGGCAAAAGGGTGAATTTTTTATCAAGCACGGAAAAGTTCTTCGGCTTCCGGAAGACGAAACCCTTACCCGAACATTCGAAATGTTAACCCTGACGGACGACGGTTGGAGCGCTCAAGATATTAGTTTAGTTAATGGAGAAGCACAAAACTCTACAGACACTATAAATATAGGAATGAGTATGCCTCTCGTAGTAAAAAACGCTTCAGTTATTCCACAATCCCAATTAGTTGCTCAGGGACGATTTAGGGCTCTTGCAGACCTTAGAAATTTTGTCGATTTTTCAGTTGGTGCTGCTGAAGATCCAGAATTTAATTTCAGATTTTTCGACCTAGTACGCAGATTCCAGCCTTCAACTTTATCTGGAGCAAGACGTATTGCTTACGAGGGAGGCATAGCAGTAGTCAGAGCAAATGTTTCCAGGGTCGAAGCTGAAGAGTTTAAAGCAATCATCGAGGACAAAAGATGGGGACTTGAAAACTTTTTCAGAGTAGCTGAAATTGGTGACAAAGAAAAGCCAACAAAAGTTGTAATACAAGGCCCTTTTCCACCTAATAGAACACCCGTTACTATTATTGGTCACGATTATGAAGGAAAACTGATTGCGGGGTTTTTTAACGGAAGACAAAAAGATTCGAGCGGAGTCACTTTTGACGAAGCAGCAACTATTATGAAGGAAAAAGGCGCCGTCAATGCGGGTATAGGTGCTGCAGGAGGAGATGTTGCGGTTATTTTAAAAACAACGGATGATACTAACCCATTATTTGTACCCTCAAATCGCTTTGAAATCTTGAATTCACCATCAAATAAAGACCATCAAACTCGCCCAGCACCCAATATGCTTACCCTAAAACTTCCCGATCCTATGGCAGGTTTCCTTTATTAACAAAATAGGATGGAATGTTAGGATTCAGATTTCAACTTAACGCTACCACTCTTTTGTGCTAAACCCAAAGAAACAAACCATAACCAAAACATAACCGGTATAAAATAAGTATAGTCAAACAAAAAATTTACAAAGATTGTCAAAAACACCGCCCTGTAAATCAATTTCTCCGCGTTCATTGATTTATATTTTTTTTGTCTCTTAAAGACGTCTTTAAAAGTTAAATATAGCCAGTATAAAAAACTCACTGAAAATACGCCCAATCCCGATACTACTTCCAGAATAATATTGTGAGCAGAACTTGATCCGACTTTGGATTTAAGAAAATCGTAATTTGGATTATTTGATAGTAAGCTAAAATTTCCCAGACCTACACCAAATGGGTTTTTCGCTGTACCAACTATACCTTGAACAATATACGCACTGTGTGCATAAAGAGTACTTTTTTTATTTGATGCATATATAAATAACGCAATTGACGCTATTATTAAAAATACAAACAGATATTTAAATCTATATTTTAATTGACCTCGCCATAGCACATATACCGAACCGCTCATCAGCGCAACATAACTCGACCTCGATAGACCCAAGACTAAAAAGTAAAAGCCAACAGGCATTAGAAACCAATAAATTTTTTTACCCTTTGTAATTAATAACGCACAGACGATTAATACGATAGACCACAAATCTGCGATGTGATGGTGATGTAGTGGAGCGACAGAATATTTAATCAAGCTCAAAGGACTGATTTTTGCTGGATCTCCAGTCAAAACATATATCAAAGTCAAAATGCCGTAAAAAACCCCTATTACTACAACTAGGTTGTAAAAATTTTTAAAAATAATATTAGAATTATAAGAGATTAGCCAAAACAAAAATCCACTGACAAAATAAGAAAAATATAATAATTCCAATTTAGTGTCTAGACTCCAGATAAAACTTACAGCAAGCAGAAATAAAAAAATTAAATACTTTTCAGCATGAGGCGGTAAACGATATTTACTGGTATTTTTATTTACTGCATCTTTTATAAATATTGCGATAACATAAGCCAACAGCGCGAAAATCCCGCCGAAATCCCAAAATTCTCTGTTTGTCAGAGTTGTGGCAACAATAACGACTGAAATCACAATAAAAAACTTATCCATGTTTATAATTATTAATTTTATCTTTATACTAATTTGATGCGCGAAAGGATATCAATTTCCAGCTATCACAATTCTCTCACAAAAAGGTTGAGCGATGTGATACTTGTTTTATTTGCATTAATATTATTATTTCCCTTTCTAATAATTCTGCCTGTATTAATTAAAACTACATCTAAGGGAAGAACTATTTTCAAACAAAAAAGGGTAGGATTGAACGGAAAGGTTTTTACTTTATTCAAATTCAGGACAATGAAAGAGGGTTCCGAAAAAAAACTAGCTACCTTATCGCATTTGAACGAAGCCGACGGACCCGTGTTTAAAATAGGAAACGACCCGAGATATACAAAAATCGGTAATATTTTGGCTAAAACAGGGATCGATGAAATTCCGCAATTTGTTAATATCTTAAAAGGAGATATGAGTTTGGTTGGTCCCCGACCCCTACCTATTTATGAAGCCAATAAACTTACTCCCTATCAAAAGAGGCGCGAATCCGTATTACCGGGTATAACCAGTAGTTGGGTTATCGAAGGATCTCATAACTTAAGTTTTAAAAAATGGATGGAGCTGGACTTATCGTACGTCCAAAATGCATCACTTAAAGAGGATCTGATAATTTTAGTAAAAACCTTAAAACTTATTTTGAAAGAGTTATATAAATCGGCAGTTTAAGTCAGCATTCAGGATATGCTAATAACTTTTCCCGAAAAATTACGTTTCTCACCTTTTTCCTCTATTTGGTAATAAAAACTCTCCCCCAATTTTTTACCGATAATTGCTTTACCCAGTGCGGAACGGGTAGAAATAAAAAGTAACTTAGCAAAACTTACTGCGTTTTCCGCTAAAACAAAGTCCAATTGACTGCGGTCATCATACTCGACCAAAACTTGGCAAACCGGATTAATTGTTGTTTTGTCTAACGATGCGTCATTCTTAATTTCTTCTTTCAGGCTATCTAAACGCTCTAAATATTTTTGTGAGAGTTCTTTCGTTGTCGCGATTAGAGATCCCGGCGCTCGTGATTCGTCTTTTACTCTTTCAATCTCTATTTCTAATATAGATAGAATTTCTTCCTTCTTTAAACTGTTCATAATTACTAATTAATAATAATCCCATTTCTTTGTAAAGAGCAACAAGAAGGGAATGTAAGGCGGGGATTTGAATAAGCTTCTAACTATCTTTGGCCTGAATCCCTAATAACCAAAGGACCGCTTCCTTTTTGTACCTCCTATCACCGCGGGAATTTATTCGGATTGCAGGAAGTTTGCCTCTTTTACCCCAACGTTTAATGGTGAGTGGAGAAACACGAAGTAAATCAGCTACCTCACGAACAGTAAGAAGATCAGGTAATTCCTCTAATTTAACTTTCTTTTTAATTTTACCTTCGGGCATTGTAAATAAATTACTACTTTTTAATACTTTGATATACTTGTGAGCCTAAGTACTATCATTCCTAATCACAAAGTATCAAAGAATAACAACCTTTGTCAATACCCACTTTCGGACAATTTAACCTTTTCAAGTTTTGTTTTTCTCAACCTTTGTAAGTTATCTGCTCCTACTCCAAACATAACTGTCCTAAGTTCTGCTACCAAGCCCCCGATAAATTTTTCTACTTCTTCCGCGGATACAAGCCCCGCCTTTGCAAAAGGCGCCGCAATTCCGGCCATATCAGCTCCCAGTACTATGGCTTTTGCAATATCCACTCCCGTCCTAACTCCTCCGCTCCCGAGAATTACTATTTTATTATCTTTTTCCCGCTCTTTTAATCTTTTACTCTGGAGTATTGATTCAACAGTCGGGATCCCCCATTGGCTAAATATTTCTCCTAAGTTTTTATCTGCTTTTCCACGCAGGCCCTCAACCAAAGCCCAGTTAGTTCCTCCCCAACCGGCGGTATCAAAAATCCTGACTCCAATATCGTATAGCCTTTTTACAACATCTTCCGACAAACCAAATCCAACCTCTTTTGCGATCACCGGTACAGATAATTTAGTAACTATTTTTTCTAACTTCGGAAGTAAATTTTCGAAATTTCTGTCTCCTTCGGGTTGAATAACTTCCTGGATTGGGTTAATATGAACAACAAGCGCATCCGCCTCAATCATATCAACGCACATTTGCAACTCTTTTAATCCAAATCCATAGTTAAGCTGGACCAAACCGACATTGGCCATCAAGGGAATTGTAGGGGCGTATTTTCTGACCTGGAACTGCGTTCTTACCTCCGGGTGCACTATAGCCACTCTTTGGCTCCCAACACCCATCGCAATCCCCGCCCTTTGTGCAGCCAACGCAAGATTTTTATTTAGATCTTTTCCTTTCTCAATCCCACCGGTCATACAGGAAATAAAGAATGGTAATTTGACTTTTTTGCCGAGAAAAGTCGTCGTTGTGTCAATTTTGGCAAAATCAATCTCAGGAAGAGCGTTATGGATAAAACGATAATCGTCAAAACCCGGGTTTCCTACTTGTGAAGAATCAGAAAGAGCAATTTTTAAGTGATCTAATTTTCTGTTGACAATATCTGAAGCGCTACTCATCCCGAAATTATACCACGCTCTTATTCCCTGTTCCGTATATCTTACTGCTTACATCTTACAACTAAATTACCACCTCCCGTAATTATTAAACCAAATAACGTAATCCACCCCATCAACTGTTCCGTCTTTATTATAATCACCGCCTTCTATACTCATTCCGGATCGAGTATAGTGTGAAATAAAAATTCTATAGTCAATAATATCAACCTTACCGTCACCATTCCCGTCGCCATCCACAAAACTCAGCTGAGATAAATTACAGCTAAATCTTTGAATCCGATAATTACCGCTATCGGCAACATATAAGTAATTTCTGATTTTGTCATATGCGATAGACAAGGGAGTGTGTAATTGCCCGGAAGCGCTGCTCGACTGCCCATTCCATTGTCCAATTTCGGATAAAGGAAATCCATCTTTGCTAAAAACTTGAATCCTGTTATTCGCCGTATCGGATACATATACATTACCCCCGTAGTCGGTTGTCACATCATTAGGATCATGAAATCTCCCGAGTGCATTTCCATACTGACCTCCCTGACTACCTAGTTTTCCGAATTTATTAATAAAATTTCCGTTATTATCGAAAACATTTATTTGGTTAGCCCCCTCATCTGTGACATACAAATTCCCATTATTGTTATATTCCAATCCTTTCAAACTTCGAAACTCACCGTCGTATAATGAAAATATTCCTCTTTTCCCCCACTCGTTAATAAAATTACCCTGATTATCAAATTTCTGGATCAATGGAAAATTTCCTTCAATCGAAACGTAAACATTATTATCATTATCAAGTGTAATACCTACGGGAAATTTATATTCAAAATCCCCACGAGTCGGCCACATCCTAAGAAAATTCCCTTCGTTGTCAAATACTTGTATTCTTTCATTGTGATAGTCTCCAACGTACAAGTTATTCTCAGAGTCCACATCCATTGAACTTATCAAACTAAGCTGACCGGGTTCGGTACCGGTTATACCCCAACTTTTAACAAACTGGCCATCCTTGTCGAACTTCTGTATTCTATTGTTATTTGCACTGTTTGTATCTGAAACAAAAGTGTTACCCTTTTTATCTACGGCAAGTGCATAAATATATTTGAATTCACCATCCGAACTACCCTCGCTACCCCATTTCTTATCATACTGACAGTAAAATTTTGCACATTGATATCTGATAATTCTATTATTACCTGTATCTGCAACAAAAAAATTACCGTCTGAATAGTTATCGTTTTCTACAGCAATATCAAGAGCTCCATTGAATTTATATTCTCCGTTGCCCTTCTCACCCCACTCATTTAAATACTGGCCGTAATTTGTAAATTTAATTATTTTATTCCTTCCTGAGTCGCTGACGTAGACATTGCTTAAAGGATCGGCGCTCAATGAAAGCGGGCCGATGAATTTAGCCTCTTCACTCCCATTTGTACCCCAAGAAGTAATAAAATTGCCATCTTTGCTAAATCGTTGAATTCTATTTGTACTATCCGCAACGTATAAATCTCCATTAACATAATCAACTGTTACACTCGAGGGCTTAATAAATTGACCATCTCCCGTTCCGTATGAACCTAATATTTTTTCAAAATTACACTTCCCAGTAAAATAACTGCAGTATATTTTTTGAATTCTATTATTACCGGTATCGGCAATGTATAAGTACCCATAAAGCATATTTGTATATGAGTACGCACTGGTTATATCCTGTGGATTTTTAAACTGACCATTCCCGCTACCATACGAGCCGAAATTAGACATAAAAACCGCTTGGTACGGATCGATATCATCAATCCAAAAAGAAATCCTATTATTACCCGTATCGACAATATATATACCGCCAGGATCATGAGCAAAACCTTTGGGATTGTTAAGCTGGCCACCACCACTTCCTGCACTTCCCCATACACCTAACAAATTTCCTTTATAATCAAATTCCTGAAATCTGTTGTTACCGCTATCTAATACAAATATTATTTGGTTTTTTTCACTTTCATCACCAGGATCAAGGGGGTATACAGCAATTGAAGATGGTGAATTGAAGTTACCCGGTTCGCTCCCCTTACTACCCCACGAATTTAAATAATTACATCTAGGTATAGTTCCGTTTTCTATTTTTGGATTGAGAATTATCTCTGAAGTCTCTTTTCGGAAATTTGACCCAAAAACCGAAGTCAAATTGTTTCCCTTAATATCAATTAATTGTTGTGCGTAACGACTTGTATTTCCTATATATAGAGAATAATTTATTGCAATCTTTCTATTCAGCGATTTTGTCATTGGTTTAAAAAGTAGTTTTGCAATCTCTACTTTTCCACTTACCCCGTCCTTAGCTTTTCCGGGCTCAAGACCTAATGCCAGGTTATAAAACCCGGAACTATTCGATTTATCAAGTGGTGTGTTTACAATTTCTTTAGTAAAAGGTCCCGTCAAATCGATCCTTTCAAGATTCAGGTCAAAGGGATTATAATCAATTTGAAATCTAACAAATTGTACTTTTTGACTGCCTGTATCGACATACAAAATAACTTCTTTCTTTTCATCAGAACTCATAATGTTTAATAGCGGACGAAACGACCATAAGAGAGAGTTTCTTATCGAATCTATATACGAATCAGCCGTAGCTGCGTAAACTTCATTATTGCTGTTGTATAAAGTGAATGCAATTATAAAAGCCAATATTAAAAATAAGGTAATTAAAAATTTTCTAATATTATTCATATAAAATTTAAGGGCTTTATTAGCAAACTCTTATTGACTATAGGAGAGTGCCCATATTGCATAATCTTTTCCGTCAATCCAGCTGTCTAAATTGAAATCGCCTTTTAATACCCCTTCAGTAGTTCTGGTATCAAAATTAGCTTTAATAATAGCCAGGTCGTCTTCATCAACATCACCATCTAAATCCGCATCTCCAATAAAAGGAAATTTGAATTCGGGCAAACTACAGCTAAATTTCTGAACACGTCTGTTATTGCCATCTACTACAAAAACATTTCTATTCGAATCGATATCTAAGGTGCGTGGATTTTTAAATTTACCATCTCCCGTTCCTAATCCACCCCACTTGCTTAAAAATATTCCATTTGTCGAAAAAACCTGAATTCGATTATTCCCGGAATCTGCTACAAATATAAGACCATCGTCACTTATTGTTAAACCCGAAGGTAAATTAAATTGCCCGTCTCCGCTTCCTACGTTTCCCCAGCTTTTAATGAATTTTCCGTTCCCGTCAAATTTTTGTACGCGGTTGTTTAGTGTATCCAATACATAAACATATCCCAATTTATCTATCCCAATACTTTTTGGATGATCAAATTGTCCTGGGCCGCTACCGAAAGAGCCCCATTTGTTTATAAACATCCCTCCGGAATTAAACTTTTGAATTCTGCTGTTCAAGGTATCCGCTATATATACATTAGCTCCGGATTTATCAACCGCCACATCCCAAGGTTTATTAAAGTAACCATCTCCGCTACCATAAGAACCAAACTCCGAAAAATACTCACCGCTATTACGAAACTTTAAAATCTTGTCTTTTTGGGTACTAGCTACGTATATATAGTCAGACTGAGTATCTCTTTCCAGACCCCTGATTAAATCAAACTGGTAAAGGTTAGAAGACTTATTCCACTTCTGAAGAAGATTTCCTTCATTATCAAACTTCCATACGTAGTAATCGGTTATATCGCTTACATACACATTACCGTTTTTGTCTGCTGTGATTGCATAAGGAACAGATATTGAGTTTAATTGATCATTTATTAGGGGCCACGCGCTATTATAAGTACAGAAATTAGGATTTAATAGCTTATTGACATTTAGCCTTCCTGCTCCAAGTTTTTTTTGGTAGTTTGGATTAATTCCGTCAATATAATCCGAGCTATATTTTAATAGGGTTTCTGCTTCTGAAGGAGTCAGTTCCGGTCTTTTCGTCAGCAATAAACCCAAGGCTCCGCTAACTTGAGGAGAAGCCATTGATGTACCTTGCAAAGCAACATATTTTGTACCGCCCGATTCTATTTTACATTCAGGGTAATATGTATCCCATATATTTCCTTTAGATATCGTCGACAATATTGTTTGATTTACACAGGATCTTAAATCCGTTCGCGATCCCCCGGGCGCTGAAATGTCTACCCAATCTCCGTAATTAGAATAAAATGATTTTGCATCATCATAACCGGTAGCTGCCACTGAAATAACATTTTCGTATGCGGCGGGATAACTTTTAATCTCGTTATTTGAGTTACCCGCAGATGCAACTATAATCACGCCGTATGAATTAACCCAATTTAACAGATCTTGTATAAAAAATTCTGTAGTAGACCCAAGACTCATATTAATTATTTCGGCACCGTTGTCGACAGCAAACACTAATGCGTCCATTAAGTCGAAAAGATCACCCGATCCAGCAGAGTCAAGCACTTTAATCGCTAACAATCTACACTGGTCACAAATTCCTGCTATACCTATGGCGTCGTTATATTTCGCCGCAGCTATGCCTGCAACATGAGTCCCGTGTCCCATATCATCCATCGGATCGTTGTCTTCGTTCACAAAATCATACCCCCCAATAACTCTGCAATTAGGTCCGAAACAACCACCCCCGCCCGGGAATGTGGTTTCATCAGTACGCATATCCGGGTGGGTATAATCTATTCCTGTGTCAATTACAGCTATTAATATCTTTGGAGAAGGCGTAGGAACATTAAGCATTGATTCCCAAGCCTCGGGAGCATCGATATCAGCATCGATTTTTCCCCCTGTTTGTCCGGTATTATGTAATGACCACTGTTTATTAAAAAGAGGATCAAAGGGAATATAAATATCTGCATAAACCTTATAATTAAGTGAATAGCCTTCGATTTCACCAGATTTATCTAAAAAATCCGTAACATCCGATGTCTTTATGTTCGGATCGTAGGTTAATTTATAAATATCTATAAGATTAGATTGTGTGCTTACATTTTCATCTACCTTTTTATACCCCCTGGAAAAATCAGCTTTATATTTTTCCTTATATTCTCTTAAAAAATCTTCTAAACTGTCGTGTTTCTTAAAAAGCTTTTCAACCTTACTAATTTTAAATTTTTCATTAAAATTTTTAATTGTCTTTGGGATAGTGTTTACATCCAAATCATAATATTTTACGGGTTTTTCAAAATTTTTTGTTTCTAAAGTCGTATTTTTACTCAGCTCCAACTTTTTATTGAGTTTTACAATAACCTCACCCGGGGCATAATCGTCTTCTGAAACTAAATTTGCAGCCTTTGAAATTTTTGCCGATTGTTGCCTTCTTACTAAATAATTGTTTAGTACAAATAGAGATGTAAGTGATATAAATAGAAATAACGCCGACTTTATCAGCCTTAAATCTCTATTCCGGGGGAACATTAATTTAATATAATACTTTAATTGTATTAAAAACAAGGTAAGGAAAACGAAAATTCACTCCTGGTTATGTACTACCGACTTGGTTGAAGACTTGGGCTGGAGATACTACCACCTCCCGTAATTAGCCCACCATACTACGTAGTCGATCAAATCTACCTTAGTATCGAAGTTAAAATCCGCGTCTTGTGCCCCATTTTGTGTTGTTCTACCGTAATTATTATAAAAGGCTACATAATCAATTAAGTCAACCTTACCGTCTCCATTTGCATCTCCGGGAACATTAGCAACTGTGCCGCTTTGAATTTCTAGAATATCACCGGATGCGTGATCTATTACATAAAGATTTCCGCTCAAATCCTGCCCGAATGAAGAAATAAGTGCACCCGAATCAAGCAGTAGTTTATTCTCCCAAATTCCATTGATAGTCCTAAGGCCCCAAATCTGACCGCTGCAAAAATCACCGTATATGTATATCGAGTCCAAACTGGGATATTTACTACCCCGATAAACAAAACCGCCGGTAACTGAACAGACATTATCCACTCCGTGCGGATAATCGTATATCGGAAAGATATAATTTTCCCGAGCTAAGCACCCCGACAAATTATGATCGATTGTTCCCTCATAACAGCGCCAGCCATAATTTACACCTTTACTTGTTCCGAATGGGGAAAAATTAACCTCTTCACGCTTGTTTTCCCCTACATCGGCAATAAATAAATCCCCCGTCAACTTATCAAAAGAAAATTTCCAGGGATTTCTGAACCCAACTGCCCAGATTTCATCCCGCCCGTTTACTCCGACAAACGGATTGTCCGAAGGAATCGAATACGGTTCGCCACCGCTCTCAACGTCAATTCTAAGAATTTTTCCGAGCAAATCATTTATATTTTGAGCGCGGTTTTCCGAGTCTCCTGCGGAACCTCCGTCTCCCAACGCGATATACAGAAATCCATCCGGTCCGAATGTGATAAGACCGCCGTTGTGATTCGAATAAGACTGGTCGACGAATAAAATTCTTTCCTCACTGGTCGGGTCGGCAATATCGATATTTTGACTAACTTTAACTCGGGCAATAACACTGTCTCCGTTTACATCTGTATAGCTGATATAAAAATATTTCTTTAGGCTAAAACCGGTTGGAAATGCAATTGATAAAAGGCCTTGTTCACTACCTCTACTTACTTTATTCGAAATATCTAAAAATGGAGTTGTAAGTACAGTACCGTTTTTAATTATTTTAATTTTTCCTTCCTGCTCGACTATAAATAGTCTTTTACTTGCGTCGGGGGGTTCTGCCAAATGAAGAGGTCGGATAAAACCTCCGGCAATTTTTTTCAAAGTTACAGACGTTGGCCAGGTCTGAGATTTTGCGACCTTAGAGACAAATATCAAGGAAGAAAAAACCAGAAAGACAAATATTAAAAAGGTTAAAACGACTTTTTTCATTATATTTTAGACAGGTAAATTATTGTGGAGCAGCGATACGATAACAACATAGTATTATACTAGGGGGTTGCGTAATATGCAACACTATATCACTTCCCGTAATTATTGACCCAAAATACAAAGTCAACTCCGTCTATATCTGCGTCATTATCAAAGTCAGCATCTTTCCCCGATTGTATTGACTTAAGATATTGGCTTACCCAAATAGCGTAGTCCCCAATTCCTACTATTCCGTCACCGTCGGCATCACCGATTTTTACTCCAGGAGTGGAAGTATTTGTCGGAGCTCTTGTCGGTGTATTTGTAGGTCGGGGTGTAGGAGTATTAGTCGGCCTCGGCGTCGGTGTATTGGTCGGTCTCGGAGTAGGGGTATTTGTAGGCCGAGGTGTCGGAGTGTTAGTCGGACGAACTGTCGGGGTGGGTGTGTTCGTAGGCCTCGGTGTAGGTGTATTTGTAGGTCTGGGGGTAGGAGTATTTGTAGGCCTCGGTGTAGGCGTATTCGTGGGGGTCAAATAAGGACCTTTCCGGCTCAGGGTAATCTGAGGAGAACCGATTTTTTCGCTTAAACAATCGACATCATCAAAGCAGGGCTTACACTTTTCATAAGTTTTCCATGTTGTCGGACAAAACGCTTTTACATCAATCTTAACTAGTCCGACATTTCTGGCAAAATACCAGTCTTCCCTTAAACCATACTTTGTCCTATCTGTGATAAATCCGTTTTCTCCTTCATAATATCTTAAGCGTAAGACATCGCTATATCCGGTTAAGCTTTTTTTATCTGCGTGAACTGTCCACAAGGGATTTCTGCTCGCACTAGGCTGCACCGAGCAAAATGCCGAAGAGCCGTCGAAATACCCGCCGGTTGCTTGACTATTGGCCAACCCCCAACCATTCGCAACATATTTGGCGGTCAAAAAGTAACCGGGCAAAGCGGGATTGTCAGAACCGTATTTATATCCGTTAAGTAAATTCATAAAGTTATCCGATTTGGATAGTGAATCAGGATTATAAAAATACCTGCGGTCACCGATTGCCGTTAAAAAATTATCATACCAGCCCGATTTTTGCTGCCAGTGCGCTAAAGGCCAAATCAAATTCAGTTTAGAATAAGTTGTATCTCCCCCGTGTTTATCGTCATGCCAAGGAGTACGTGGATTCCAATAACCCTCGGGTTTATCTTTCATAAAGTACATTTCCTGACCGGTATTACTACAAAGGTTTGCGGTGGAATTAAAACCTATTACAGTAGTAAACGGAATCGCGCTACCCGGAAAACTTTTGTTTTCTCCCGTAAATTCTATGGGTGTTGTGGGCATCAAATAATATAACGTTGTGTCGATAAGCCCAGAAGCAGTACCGTTACCGATTGTAAAATTATTACTCCAGTTAAAACCCAAGGTGTTAGGATAAGGACGTATACGGATATTTGTTACTGTAAAAGGATTTATGTTTAACGGTACATTAATTGTGACTGTTCCGTTATTTACATAAACCAAACTACCGTCAAAATTTTTCCATGGATTTATACTTGCACAATTAATACCCTGACTGTCACAATTGCTTCCGACTTCCAAATTGCCACTGTACTCGGTAAGGTTTTTATAATCCGAAAAGACTATTAACTTGTACGAATCGCCCAAAGGTATATATGATTTATCGGTACGGACATAAAGTGAAGGGGTTGTCAGTGCTCTTTCTCTAATTTCCTGAGAGGTTTTGACCAAATTAACTCCGATAATAACTGCGGAAACAAATAGAGCTAAAAATAGAAATTGTTTTACTGTATTAAAATGTTTCACTAACGGGGTGTTTTTTGGAAACCGAAAAATTATTCTACAATCTCACACATAAGATTTTTCGTTACATCCAAGCCAAAATTTTCGAAAAGTACTGAATAGTCTAGTATATCTACACGTTTATCGCGGTTTATATCTGCCCAAGGGTCACCTCCCTCATCCCCCCCACCTATTTGGGAACAGTCGGGAACTACGACCGAAGCCTCTGCGACAACGGGAACAGATACGTCGTCATCGTTATAAGCACTGATTAAAATGCTAACTGAATAGGTTTGCTCTGTAGAACTACAAGGAATCGAATAAAATTCCGTACTAGTTAAATTAGGAGTCTCCAACTTTCTACTTCCTACACTAATATCGTTCACATACCAAACTATCACAAATCCTAACTCACTATCACTATTGTCCTGCCAGTTAGCGATCAAATCTACTTCTTTATTAGCACTGTCCACTCTCGAAGTTACAGTGAGATTTGAAGGCGGCGGCAAAAGTCCCGTTACGGTATCCAAAAAGGCCTGAGAATCTTTTACCTCTTTCGGCTTCGAGATAAGAAAAATTTGTATTGATAAAGCGATAATTACAAAACAAAGAAAAATAAACATCGCAAAAAAATTACCAGCAGACAACAAACGCTTTAAACTTCTTGACTTATATTCTGATTCCATTTGGGTAGTTTGTTAAGTGAAATCTTACCTATCTATTTAAGGCACGTTTCAGTAGAAAAATCAATATCTACTTCAAGGCACACTCTGGGTGTGGATTAGCTTCGCACGTCAGGTAATTGAAGAAATATATCTACTTACCCCAACTTATCTCCGTCGTCAGGTCCATGAGCAACCTCTAAAGTTATATCCGAAGTACGATTCATGGGGTTATTATCAAGTATGTCTAAGTCCCCTGTTATAATATCTCTTATGTCATGCTTCGCTTCTTTACCTTGATCTGAATTTGGTAGAAATATTAAACCTTTTATTTCTAAACCCATATTATCACCTCCGTTTTAACCAAAATACAGCTTTTGAATTCTCAAACACTCTCATATTTATATTAAATCGATGTATAATTTGAAGATTATAGATGCTAAAAGCAAAAAAAATCACAAAAACCAAAAGGTTTACTATCTGGCAATCCGGTTTTATTAAGGGCTCAAAAACTAAGCGGTATGAATTTGCGCAACTTAACGAAGCGGGAAAAAGCGTAATGGTTCTTCCCGTTAATCCAAAAGGAGAAATCTCTTTTATACTAAAGTACTTTGCTGCATATGACAAAAACGAACTCACTCTTCCGGGTGGTAAGATTGATAAAGGCGAAAATTTACTTCAATGTGCTCGTCGGGAACTCAAAGAAGAAACGGGTCTTGCCTCGGATAAATTCGTAAAAATGATTGAAGTGGACATTCTGCCAAATTACTTTGTCGGAAAAACCGTGGTGTATCTTGCAAAGACCACGAAAAAAACTGCAAAAAATAGTAAGTTAGATATCGAAACAGTTAAGGTTAAAAACTTTTCGCAAAGGCAAGTAATAAATATGATTCAAAGCGGAAAAATAAAGGACGCTAGAAGTATCGCAGCGGTACTTTATTATCTTACCTTCTTTCGGGATTAAGTCCGTATTGGGCAATCTCACCATTTATACTCCAAGGCCGCTTCTCCCCATCCTCGAGGTCGCGTAATCTTTGAATTAAGTTAAGTTCTGGATTTGAAATAAGTTCGACTACTCTGGGACTTATAAAGTTCTTCCAAGTTGCTTCCCCAGTGAGCATCCACTCGCGCAGATCGGTTGCTCTTACTCCTTCGCCTTTGTCGAGTAAATCAACAATGTTCATATTATACCCGTTGTCCAAAAGACTTCGACACGCTTCCAAAGTTTTATCCGAACCCGAAAATACGTAATTAAAGTATTCTTTGTCGAAAACTGTTTTAATTGTTTCTTTCAAACTTTTTTCAGGATTGAGTCCGACAGGACATGCTTTTACCGAATATAAACCGGCCTCGTCTAAGCTTAATCTTGCAATGGCGACAGCTTCACTTCCGCTTAAAAAGTTGTTTTTATTTGGAACGCCCTTCCAATCTGCAATACCTATTGTTAACTCTAAGTTTTCAAAATTACCTAGTATTTGCCTAACCTTTTGAAGGTGGGCTAAATGCATAGGTTGAAAGCGGCCAAAATAAATTCCTTTGTTCATAATTAAAAAGTCATAATACCAAAAAAAAATTAATCAAACACTATCAAAAATCCTCCGCAACTTGCCTTTCGGCTTTACGCTCGTCTCAGTCGAGCTAATTCTATTCGAAAACGCCTCAAGGAGCGTTCACCGGAGGATTGTGATTTGTACGCGAAAAAATTTCGTTTTTCTAAAACTCATTTTTTCTGAAAATCACAAAATAAAGCGTCCTGATTAGGATTTACTTACTTACAAATTTATGAAGTATTGATGAAGCGAGAGTTTGGTAAGGAATACCTTCTTCTATTGCTTTTGCTTTAAGTTTGTACAAAGTTTTCTCGCTAAGCCTTATATTAACATTCCTGGTTTTGTTTAGGGTATTTTTGGCTACATTCATTGCCTTTTTTTTCTCTTGCTCAAAATTTTTAACACGAACCAATTTACCCTCTTTAAAGGCTCCCTCAATCTCCAATTCCTCATTTGTAGGTTCGATGAATTTCATAATCTAAGTTTTCTTTTCTTTAAGTATCTCTTGGTTGCATTTCTACTAGGGTAGATCGTTTTCAAAAAAATTTTGTTTTCGTCCTCAATAAATGGCACAAAATATGCATAATTTCCAATCTCAATCACATAAATTTTCTGGTTAGGATACTTTTTTTGATTTGGATGTTTAAATATATCTAAAATTCTTCCCTCATTAAGAGCGTTCACCACATCTTCAAATGAAATGTCTCTTTCTTGCTTTAAAAGTTCATTTTTCTCCCTATTCCAATCGTAATATTTCACCTAGCTTAGAGTATGACAAAAAATATGTTTTGTCAATCTTTATTCCTAAATATTATTTTTCCCCCACGCAAAATAAAGCGTCCTGATTGATTGAGTTTTAGATATAAGTTGTAGAAAGAGTGGGTTTGAACCACAGCGGTTGTGGATAACCAGCTCTCTCCAGACTTGAAATTTTAACTCTCAGGACGCTTGTATAAAAATGTTTTGTTGCGGAAACTGGTAACTCAGAAATGCCGTCTATTGATAAACTTGACCGGTTGCTATTTGAGCAGCAGAAAGAAGATCTTCACGAGAAACTGTAACTTCAGTAACAAAGCCGTTAGCTCTCCATCGACTAACTTCTCGTACAACTGTGAATATTATATTTTCACCCAAACGTTGAATGCTCCAAAATGAATTGGGGCGCAGAAGTGCTTCACCACCATTAAGGTCTAAAATCTTATTAACAGTCCAATCTATTCCGAAGAATACACCCATCTGATCCTCTCGTTTTGGCCGAAGCAGCACTCTACCATCACTTTCTACGCTAAGATGCCACTTTTTATTGCTGGTTTTTATCAAATTCGAGAACATTTCAAATCTCCTCTTGTCATTTCCAACCGTTTTTATCTACGCTAATAGATCCTGAAGAGCGTCGCGAAAATTTTTCGCTCTTTCGATAATATCTGCTGGACTTAGCTCAAAAGTTTTTTCTCCGGCGAAGTCCCAATTCATTACATAAATGAAAGCATACTGTAATCCCAAGTCAATATCGGGTTCCGCATTTGCACCTACAGCAATAATTAAATCCCCTCCGATAATAGACTGTATTAAACCGATGTTGTATTTTCGACCGTTATCGTCAACCAAAGAGGTTTGAAGGTAAAATTGCTCTCCAGTCAACGATTTCATAGCATCGGCTATTTGTTGACCTGTTACAAAACCGTTTAAATCAACTTTAAATTTAACTTTCATCACTTCCTCCTCTTTTAACTGTCTAAACTGAACTTAGACTTTTATCTCTAAAGGAAATCAAATCTATAAAAATGAAAAGTCGGCCAAATCCATATGAAATAAAGCAAAATAAGAATCCAGTTTTGAACCCATAAAAAGCCTAAAGAAGGATCTTCTAATTCTCTTACGGTACCGCGCTTATCATCCAAGCCTTGCTGATAAGCCGCATCTGTTTCCGGCAAATCTTTGATTTCCTCAAGGCTGCCGATAATTCTTCCAATCGAGTCGTACAATTCGGACAAATCGTTAGCCGGAGACTTAAAAACCAAAGCAGAATGGCCTTCAGTCATGCGATGCTGGACCATGTTGTTTTGCAAAGTCGTGAGATATAAAATCATGGCGTCTGCATCAGCCGCAACTTGAGCTCTATGAGCTACCGCTTCAATGTCACGGTAAAGATTGTAATATCTGATAACCAATGTTGGAGTTACTATCGCAGTGTAAAGCAATGAAACGATAAGAGAAATCCAAGCAAAAAGAGAATACCAAGCAATCGTACGCATTACAAGCCTCCTGATGATAGGATACATTCATGATCACCAACAAACTCAAAGTAAGTCCACAGATTTGTAAAAATTAATGAATCATTTGTACTTTTTACCAGTGGTCTTATTGGCGACATTAATAAATTCATTACGGTTAACTGTAATTTTCGGCGGATAACCGCGTTTGAGATACCAACTTATGTTATCTACTAACAGAAAATGTAAAGTGTCTTCAATCCTTTTAACATACCAATCAGAAGGATTTCTAGGATCTAATTTTAGCTGTTCCTCCGCTTTTAATGCAGAAATATTTCTAACTGTCCAGTTTTCATCTCTGGTTATCCTGCCAATACGAAGATTTACAAGATGAACAAGGCCATTCTTTTTTATTGATAAACGCCAATCTGAAAAATCCGTATGAACGTAAGATAGTTCCTCATTCATAATTTATCTCCTAATAGACCTTTGTGAGTAAGTCGTCAGCAATTAGAAGTACGACTCCTGCTATAAACGAAATCAAACCGCCTAGTAATAATATTGTTGGAAAATCCGGTTTTGGTTGAATATTAAGTCTATGAATGTTTTCAAGAAGGAAAAATATAAAACCAACAATCCCCAATAAAACGCCCAAGATCAAAAGCGCACCGGCAATTTGGAGAACCATCTCAAACCTCCTATAAAAATCAGATTTTTATGTAATCCGCCTAAGCCTGAGGTATTCTAAAAGATAAATAACGGTAAACATAACCTGCACGACAGCTATAAACCAATTAGCTAGATATATATTAATTAACAGTGTAGTAAATAATAATGAAATCAAAAATTCAAGTAAGTCCATGCTTTGTAGCCCCCGTGTTCGGCGAAGAATATACACTACGGTTAAGACCAAAATAATACAACTCGATATAACACTAATATTTATTAAGATATGATCTTCCATTTTTCCTCTAATTTTGTTTCCGCAACTTTTAATGTGCAAAACTAAAAAGAACTTATACAAATAACTGAAGGAATATTAACACAAACTCCATACAAATTCCATACTATAGGAAATTGGTAAATACACCTCTTGACAGAAAATATATATTATGTACAATGATGTACATATGAATACATTAGTTTCAATTAGCAACCTCAGAAAAAAAATCTTTAAGTATGCAGACCTTGTTGAAAAAGAAGATTACGAGATTGAGGTGGAAAGAAATGGGAAAAGAATATTTAAGATCGTTAAAGTCGAGGAAAATCCAGAAGATTTAGCAAAGGAAGCCTTAAAAGTAGCTAGAAGACTCGGCGGTACATGGAAAAAAGATATTGATGATAAGTTCTTCAGAGGTAAAAAAGAAAAAGACTATTTTTCAAATTTAGAAAACTGGTAGCATGAATCGGGTAGTTATCGACACTGATATAGTAATTGACTTCCTTCGCACGAATTCCGGTTTATTCCCCCAACTCCTGCAACTACAGGCTGATGGCAAGATCGAAATTTTATTCTCAAGTATTACTGTTTTGGAAATTTTCGCGGGAGAATCGGCAAAGAATCAAAGAAATGAACTCCTCAAGCTTTTTTCAAAGTTTAAAATAGTTCCCTTTGATAAAGATTTGGCAATTTTTGCAGGCGAAGTCAAAAGAGGAAAAAAACTTTCGATTACACTCGCTGATCTTATAATTGGTACAAGCGCTTCAAAACTTAAGGCTCGCCTTGCAACCCGAAATAAAACTGACTTTAAAGATATTCCTTTTCTAAAGTTTTTCGAGCTTCCTTCGTGATTAATGTTTTAAATTTGATCTCTAAGTTTAAACTGAAAAACTCTATACGGAAAGATAATGACGGCATTAATAATACGACTTAATCTTTGTGAGCCGGTTAGTAACCGCCATAACCATTCCAATCCTGAATTTGCTACCCATTGAGGTGGAGATTTATATTTTCCGCTTAAATAATTGAATGCACCGCCGACTACCATTGAACCAATAACGTCCAATTTACTTTTGTTTTTGTCTAGCCACTTTTCCTGTACCGGTGCCCTGAAACCTACAATTAATAAGTGAGGTATAAAAGAGTTAATTTCTTTTATAATTTTCTCTTCAATTTCTTGCTCGTCCTCATTTACTGGTGTACCGTTATCGTTCAACAATGGTCCTGTACCGGCCTTTATAATTACATTTCTATAATTTTTTTCCAACAACTTTTTCGTTTTCACAGCAACTTCATCCCATCCCCCAAGTAAATAAATTTTCCACTTTTTCTTGTTAGCAATCCTTACCAACTCTTCAAAAAGATCACGTCCCCTGATTATTTGAAGATCCTTTGTAAGCCATCGTCTATTAAACATTACTGAAAATGCAATTAGCTTTCCGTAATAAATTAATTTGACACATTTTAAAAATGTACTTTTGGGGACCTTAAGATTAGTCAATTTATATGCGGCGGATAAACCGATTCCGTCGGGAACGGAAATCTCGGCTGAATTCAGTATTTTTGCATATTTAATATCGTCCTGAGCCAAAACCAACTGTTCCGGGTTGGGGGTAACAATAAGAAATTTCTTATTGTTTGCTACAAATACCTGAACCTGCCTTAGCACTGAACTTATTTGAGTGCCAACAACGTTAATTCCAAGTATTTTACCGTGTTCCGGTCTCTTTTTTACCATATTTCCATTTAATTCTTATTAATTATTAATATATGGGATGTATCTGGTACAAACTAATCCCTACAAAAATTGACCTATGCCTACTTATATCTTAACTTTTTATCTTACAATAGCTATTTTTGAGTTATCGTCTAAACCTATATTATACTAAAGATTATTAAAATAAAATAAAGATAATCAAAAATCTATCCTATTACTAAACGATTATTACAGGATATAGTTGTGAAATAGGCATAATTAATAACTCACAAATATGAATAAAAAATGCCACCATTTTTTAGGTATAAGCTATAGGTACTTATCCTCAAACCATCCTCAATAGGTTGTAATCATTAGGTCTTTATTATGAGTCATGAAAAGGATTAAATAACCAATTAGATCAAGTCGGATTAAATAGAACCTAATTATCAAAATATCCTCGATTAATGCTCACCCTGTAATAGATTCTCTTACTTCTTACATCTTAAATCCTACATCCTACCATTCTTATCTTCTCGTAATTACGCTCCGCTTCCAGAGATCGATATTTTCCATGACCACCCCAGTTCCCCTTACGACACAAAATAAAGCGTCTTCCGCGACATGGGCCGGAACTCCGGTCTCTTCGGTTAACAGTTTATCAAAATTACGAAGCAAACTTGTTCCGCCGCTCATAACAATGCCTTTATCAATAATATCTGCGGCCAATTCAGGAGGTGTATCTTCCAATACTCCTTTAACCGCTCCGACTATTTGCTTAAGAGGAGTCTTTATTGCTTCAGTCACCTCAGTTGATGTTATGAGAATACTCCTCGGCAGACCAAAGACAAGATCCCTTCCCGATATTTCGGCTTTTTCTTCTTTATCAAGTTTAGTAGCAGAGCCGATTTTAATTTTTACCTCCTCCGAAGTCTGATCCCCTATTATTAGATTGTGCTTTTTTTTAAGAAAGTCCTGAATTGCTTCGTCCACTTTATTGCCCGCAACACGCACAGATTTATGTACCACTACCCCACCAAGAGATATTACTGCTGCTTCCGCAGCACCCCCGCCAATATCTATTATCATATGTCCGCTCGGTGCAGACACCGGTATACCTGCTCCAATCGCAGCAGCCAATGGCTCATCTATTAAATACGCGTGGGCGGCACCCGCTGCCAGAGTTGCATCAAGCGCTGCTCTTCTCTCGACTTGTGTACAACCCGCCGGTACACATATCATTACGTCCGGTTTAAAGAATTGGTACCGCCCCGTTACTTTTCCAATAAAATATCTAAGCATCGCCTCGGTCACCTGATAATCGGCAATAACTCCCTCGCGCATGGGTCGGGATGCAATAAGTGTTTCGGGAGTACGCCCAAGCATTCTTTTTGCATCTTCACCAACAGCTACTACTTTATTGTCGTCAGCGCTAATTGCAACAACCGTGGGTTCGTTTGCAATAAGACCCTCTCCAGCAACCCATACCAATGTATTGGCCGTACCTAAATCAATCGCTATTCGCTTTCTTAACATCTTACGTTCTTGGTCATTATATGAAGAGCGCCTGTTTTCAACAAGAGGAAAGTTAAGATAATTTAATATATAATTAGAGCAAATCCATGACAAAAATAAGATTTGCCCTTTCTATTCTTACCGTTGCCGTCGTCGGAATTCTTCTCTATCTTGTAGCACTATATGCAAGGGGTTATCGATTAAATTCCGAAACATATAAGTTTACCCCTAATGGACTTTTGGTTATAAAGTCGGATCCGGACTCCGCCCAAGTTTTTATAAACGGTGAGCTCAAAACCGCTACCAATGCAACAATCCCCTTAAATCCCGGAACCTACGATATCAGAGTTCAGAAAGAAGGATATTTTACTTGGAGCAAAAGATTAAACATTGATAAAGAAATTGTAACCGAGGCCACAGCCCACTTGTTCAAAACAGCGCCCTCATTATCCGCCGTAACCTTTTCAACAAGCCTCAATCCCATCGCGTCGCGGGATATGACTAAAATCGCCTATGTCATTCCTCCGGTAGTTAATTCAAACGGGGGGATTGACGTTGAGGGATTGTGGGTCATGGAGCTAGTAAACCTGCCACTGGGTTTTGCGAGAGAGCCCAAAAGGATAACCGACGGAGATTTAACCACATCATCTTGGAAATGGTCTCCGGATAATAGAGAAATTCTTCTGACCACCAAACAGGGAGTATATTTACTAAACTCGGGAATCTTTACTTCTCAGGCGCAAAGAGTAAATGTAATAGCGAGAGAAAAAGAAATTCTAGCTTCTTGGAATAAAGAATTACTAAAAAGACACGAGGCTCAAATATCAAAATTACCTGAGGAAATGAAAGACGTTTTAACCAGAAAGTCGGGAAGCTACGTCTTTTCTCCGGATGAAGAAATGCTCGTTTACATTGCCAGCTCTTCGGCAAATATTCCCCAAAATCTTATTAATCCCCTCCCCGGTGAGTCAACCCAAAAAGAAGAAAGGAATATCAAAGTAGGTCACACCTATGTTTACGATATCATTGAGGATCGAAACTTTCTTGTTGACGAAAATTCTGAAAATCTAGTTATCGAGAGCGGATATCCGTCAAGTTCCGAAAGAAGGATTTCCTGGTTTCCCACTTCACGCCATTTAATTTTGGCAGAAAAAGACAAAATTACGATAATGGATTATGACGGAACAAATAGACAAATAGTCTACGCCGGAAGTTACTCGGCTCCCAACGCATACCCTGCCCTCAGTCACGATCGCCTACTTATTTTGACCAATCTCGGTTCCACATCTTCTCTTCCGAATCTTTACTCGCTAAGCATTAAATAATTTCGCAAGATAGCTCACAGATGCTAAAATATACTGTAGTTATATAAATAAACGCCCTCATAGTTAAACGGATATAACGAGCCCCTCCTAAGGGCTAGTTCCAGGTTCAATTCCTGGTGGGGGCACCTTCATTTTTTCCGGGATCATACCATATAATTATAGGGATAGTAAGATATTTTATTTAGTTACCTTTTTCGGATTTAGCTATTGACTATGAGATGTACTTCGTGTAAAAATAAGGCCTTCTTAAGTATTTTTAGTGTCGGAAATTCCAATATACTGATATTGCTCAGTTATTTCGACATTAAAATGGCTCTTTAAAAAGATAGTCAAATTTTTTCTTTAGGAGGTAAGTCATGTTCTCAAAGCGTTTTTTGCTCGTTTTCTTCACTATATTTTTGGTTACTTTTTTGGCCGCCTGTGGTAATAAAGATGACAGTGTGATTCACATGGATCCTAGTGATCTGCGACCAGTGCCCACGCTGGAATTTGCAATTTCTGATACTGATTCGGTTCCTGAAAATTCATTTTTTATTCCAGTTGTTGGAAATGGAAACGAAATCTCAGTTTCAGAAGTAAGCCAAGTACCAACATACATCAAGGCGGGTGATGTCCTTATTTTATCTGAATACGATCGCAACGAAAATGTTGTTACCTACCAAGCATTCCCCGGGCCAGGTGAATTGAATTGCCAATTTGAAGGCGAAGATCAAGCGGGGGGCGGGGATTCTTCAATTAATACGGCACTCCTATTAGTGTCTACTGGCGGATCCGATATGGATTATGTAATGAATATGGTCTACGATAACCAGTTTGCTGATGAAGAAAATCCTCCCGGAGTAGGATATATGCTTTTAAATTGTACCGAATAATTTGACTATCTGATTTTTATTGCCGCCCGCTAATGGGTTTTTTGACTATCCCCCATCGGGCGGCTTTTTTTGGAATTTATCGATTCCAAGCACATTCAAATATTTTTTGGAGGTTTTCAATGAAAACACGAACGATATTTTCTATAATCATTGCAATATTGGTATTTGCCGTCGCCTGTGCGCCTGTTGACCCGTCAGGAAACGAGTTCGACGTCGTTAATCTCAAGGGAAATGTCAGATCGCTTTCCACGACTACGGAAAATGATCGTGTTGCGGATTTGACTATTGAAGTAACCGAAGCACCGCAAGAGTGGCGAAGCCTGGAAGGTCGTGTTATTAATATTTCGCTAAGTTCGGAAGCAAATGCGCTTCAGATCGGTGACGGAATATCCTTAACTTGCCAAGCTTATTTCGTCGAAGAAGAAGGAGTAAAAACATACAACAAATTAGAGTGGTGCGAACACTCTCCCGTTATTACTCCGGCTGCACCTAAATAGCACGATTATTTCATCCAAAAATATTTAATTTGACTTAATGCGATCGGGGTTTTGCCCTATACCCTAAAAAATAAACTCCGATCGCCTTTTTTTATTTTAGTTCCACGACGACCACAATTTCCCCCTTAACTTTTTCTTTCTCAAGCAAAGCTTTAACTTCCCTGATTTTGCCTCTATATAGCGTCTCATGAAGTTTTGTAAGCTCGCGGGCGACAAACACCCTGGTGTCAGCCGGAAAGACTTTTTCAAATGTTTCCAGTGTTTTTATTATCCTATGGGGAGATTCAAAAAAGACAAAGGTCATTTTCGAATCGGTTAACCATTTAAGAAGTTTATTTTTCTTTTTTTTGGGCAAAAATCCCAAAAAAATAAATTTGTCTGCACGGAATCCCGAAACAGAAAGTGCTGCAGTAAGCGCGGCCGTTCCGGGAACGGGAACAATTTTTAAGTCGGGTTTGTAGGATAATAAAAAATCAATTAATTCATTTCCGGGATCGGATATTCCGGGAGTACCAGCGTCAGTTACAAGAGCCAAATTTTTTCCGTCCAGGAGTAAATTGAGTACTTCAAATTTTTTGGCCTCCCCAGAGTGCTGATGGTAACTTATTAATTTTAAGTTTGAAATTTTGAATTTTGAACTAAGAAGAGCTAAAAGCTTTTCTGTCACCCTTGTGTCTTCCGCCAATACTATATCCACCTCGGACAATACCTTAACAGCTCTTAATGTAACATCTTCAAGGTTACCAATGGGCGTCGCTACGATATATAAAGTACCCTGCATATGTTAAGATTATACCGTTCCAGTAAAGAGATTGTATCTAGTATCTAGTATCTAGTATCTAGTATCTAGTATCTAAATTCATCGGAGTGTGGCTCAGTTGGCAGAGCGCTGCGTTCGGGACGCAGAGGTCCCCGGTTCGAGTCCGGGCACTCCGACTCACTTTAACTCCCTATTTACTTTTTAAATATTGAGCGTATTATTCACAATATAAGGAATTATTTTCTTAAAGAATGCAATAAAACGCCAATTGCGACGTAAAAGCAAATATCTTTATAGAAAGTTATAATCCTTTTCCGTGGAGAGGCGGTCCAAAAATCATTGGGTAACAACCCAAAAAATTTTTATTTTATACCGTTATCGGACCTCAACCTCTCCACGTTTCTATTTCTTCAATCTTTTCCCCACAAAAAATATAACTCCTTTTTTGTTATGAGTAACTTGTTAATAACAGAAGTTAATTATTTCCACCCACATCCGAAGAATTTACAGGAATGCAATTATCTTGTTTCGCCGCATTCGGATCACACGGAAAAAGTTCCACATTTTCCACATCTGGAGTTGATTGCGACTGGCCAAATACAATATTATTACCCGAACCAGCTATTGCTTCTCCTATCGGTTTAGCAGGAGTAGATTTCGAATGGGCATATCTTGAGCTAGATTGTACATCTTTAAGATTATCTCTTATACAACCCGCCGAAATCAATAAACCCCCCCCGCCTACTAGAGCAAACCCTATTTTTGCAGCTTTACCATAGGAAATTCCCGCCTCTACCTGCGAAGCTAAGACTCCCTGCGGAGCCTCACCATTATTATTTGTTTGTTCAAAAGGTATTTCTTTAGACATGCAATCATTATAGCATCCAAAAGCAACTTTTAACCTCAGATTTATACTTTCAGAATTTCTGCGAGCTGTTTTACCATCTGTATAACAACCACCGGAGCAGGTAAACAGTATGATAAGCCCTAATTGACCAGTTTCTAACTATATGTTTTAATCAAGTATGACGAAGACGAAAATAATAATAGATGATAATGGATTAAAAGTAATTTTCGACTATATCGATCAAAAAATTGATGACTCAACTTTGGCTCTTAAAGCAGACATAAGTCATTTACCCACTAAAGACGAGTTCTATGAAAAAATGGATAAAGTAATGGGAGAGCTTAAAACAATCAGAGTGAATCAAGAAATTTTATCACCTAAAACTTACCACCTCGAGGGAGGAGTTGGAAAACTTGAAAAAATTCATCCTTCAGGACATCATGTTGGTCAATAATCGTAAATCTCATCTTCCTTAAACCAGAGTTTTCTTTCAAACTCTGCTTCCTCGACGCTTCCAGAAGCATGAATAATATTCCGGACGCTTCTTTGTCCTATATTTGCAAGTGTGGGAGAATCATACCATAAGTCTCCTCTTATTGTACCTGGAGGTGAATTTAATGGATATGTGGTACCGACAATTTTTCTAACAAGCTCAACCGCATGTGGTCCTTTAATTAACATCGCCACAACCGGCCCCTCGGTAATATAGACAAAAAGCCACTTTCTAACCATCCTTCCTAATTCGATTGGGTCACTCGAACCCAAGCTTTCTCCTATGTCGTATCCGATCTCCTTGTAAAAATCTAAAAGTTTATCCCCTACACTTTTATACCACTTCGGATCGTCGCGGTAGTGTTTGCCGACAAATTCCTGATCAACCCATACCATTTTCATTGCAGCAATATTGAGTCCTAATTTCTCAAACCTTGTGATTACCTCGCCGATCAATCCTCTCTTAACCCCATCAGGTTTAACTAGAATAACCGTATTTTCTTCCAAATTATTCTTAACGACTTTTTTCTTCATCGAAGTATTTTAGCAAATTCGCTTTCATTCTCGTAAGGGCCAATTATCGCCAGATTAATTTTTCTGGGGTCAAATATTTTTCTTACCCGAGTTATTACTTCTTCAATTTTAACTTT
>Ga0209542_10004710_pt1 | contig 27818 bp, 24 predicted proteins | sample RifCSPhighO2_01_FD_184028 | JGI IMG/M metagenome (GOLD analysis project Ga0209542, IMG submission 184028) | Soil microbial communities from Rifle, Colorado - Rifle CSP2_plank highO2_0.1 (SPAdes) (version 2) | ecosystem: Environmental > Terrestrial > Deep subsurface > Rock core/Sediment ...
TGCGTAAGTCTCAAATTCTTCTCCGGGTAGTCTGACCAAGGCTAATCCAACACAAAGTTGAACAGCAGGATGCCATGAACCACGGAGAAGAATGTGCGACCTACAAAATTTAGCATAGAATGTCTGATCGTCTCGCAAGAAATAGTGTTGATGGTGGACGCATTATTTATCTCCTCGACACAGAAAAACTTGCGAGCTTGAAGTTTCCCACATTTTGGTGCGATAGCACTTCGCAGGGAAAGTTTATGCTCAATATGGCGTTTGGGCAAAGCAAATATTATGTGGATTCTCTTTCCGAAAATACGAAACGAGGGTTGCGCCAGAAAGTACGGCGCGGCGAATATCCCTCGCTTGCTCCGGTGGGATATATCAACGACTCTCGCACAAAAACTGTGGTTGTGGATAAAAAGACCGCGCCGATTATTCGCCACGCATTTGAGCTATACGCGAAAGGCGACCAAACACTGCAAGGTATCGGCGAATATTTTGAGCGCAACCACCTCGTTGCAAAAAATGGAAAGAGAATCCACATTTCTCGCGCGACCTTTATCCTTTCAAATCCGTTTTACTACGGACACTTTCGATACAATAGCGAGATTTACGAAGGCAAGTACGAGCCAATAGTGGCAAAGAAACTTTTTGACCAAGTGCAAGAAGTGATGAAACGAAGAAGTCGTCCGCGCCACAAACAGAAAAATGAACCACAAGCATACTGCGGACTCCTCTCTTGCGCGTCCTGCGGTATGCAAATCACTGGCGAATACAGAGTGAAGACCCAGCTAAATGGCACGCAACATTTCTATACTTATTACCACTGCACCAAGAAATCGAAAGCTCAAAAATGTCCTGAACCCTGTATTCGCCAAGAATCTTTGGACGCGCAAATTTCATCACTTCTGCAAAAAGTTTCTTTGCCACCGGATTGGACGGACTATTTGAACACGAGACTTGAAAAAGACAAAGTGGAATCCGCCCAATCTGTTTCTGCTTTTGTTGAAAAAAATCAAAAAATGATTGCGGATATCACAGCGAAGCTCCAGCGACTTTTAGATGGCTATTTAGACCAAGATGTAGACAAGGAAGTATATCGTGCCGAAAAGTCTAAATTGTTATCCGAGAAAAAGTCGCTGGAGGAGGAAATATCCCGTAATCAACAAAAGCAAAAACATTGGCTCGAACCGATGGAAAAATGGATAAAGGACGCGGGAAATATGGAAAAAATTGCATTGGATAGCAACCTTTTTACTAAAAAGGTTGCTGCCAAAGAAATCTTTGGCTCGAACCTCTTTCTTGGCGAAAAAACAGTCCGTCCCGCCGAAGGCGGGACTCCAAATTCTTTTGGAAAAATGGGGGGAAATCAGTGGGACGCGCTTCGCGCGTCCCACGCTCTGGGTGCTTCTGTATCTTTTTCTACAAAACTGGAGTATTTATACGATTACGCTCGAACCTATTTTATGCGAAATTCTTGACGAAAGAAAGTCGCTCCGCCCCGCCGCTTTGCGGCGGGGCTCCGCGAACGGCTCGCGGGCAAAAAATTTCCTCCCCCCAACCCCCTCCATTTTTTGCCGCCGTCGGAAATTCGTGCCAGTGAAACTGGCACGACGCATTGCCCTTATTTTTTAGAACCTTGAGAAAGTTCTATAACTTTATTTAACGCTTCGATATTAACATCTTCTAGTTTAAGTCTAGCGTCATTAATTTTCTGCATTTGATCCTCAAATTTTTCTGCTGTTGGATAATAAAGATCCCGAAAAGGGGTTATTGCATCTCTCAAAGCTATAAGTTTTGGCCTGATATCGGCCTTCCAATCAGTAAGTTGTTTTTGCTGCGCTTCGCTTAGCTCTTTGTATTCGTTGGAATCCATAAACTCCGCAACTTCATTGTAAGCACTAACTAATCCTAGCCACCCACGATTAATTTTTTCATTTTCTGCATTTTCCCCAGGGTTAGTTTTTTTCAAAGTATCAAGTTCAGAGCCTAGCTTTTCACCTAAAGTTTCAAGTTGTTTAGAAAATGCACGAAGTTCATTAGCCGCCTCTTCTTTATTTTCTGATAAATTTTTCGGTAGTTCAGCTTTTGATGCTTGTTCAAAAGTATCAGAATGCCAACTATCGATATTACGACCAGTCTCTTCTACTCTCGTTTTCGCTACTTCAAAATCAGTTTTTTCCAAATCAAAAAGCTTTTTTTCAGCTTCGATTGTTTGCTCTAATATTTTTTTATAAGTCTCGTTTTTATTCTCTGGTTTATTTGCCTCTTCCTTCTTCTCTTGCCCTAAACTTTCTTTGGCGGCGAAAAGTCCTGCGCCAAGCGCACCTAAAAACTCTCTTCTATTCATATTACCCATATAAGTTGAAATTTAATTTTACATAATTTACGACAAATTCATTATATCAATAAAAAAGAGGAAGGAAAAGCTGGCGGCGATACATGTGGCCGTAGCTTGTTCCTTCCTCGAAAACAAACAATTGGTGCTTCAAAACGGATACGGTCGACCGATGCGCTCCTGCCGAGCGAAATATTGCGGAACCTTCTGCTTAGCTTCTTCGACCATCTTGGTCAGCGCTTCCGGAATAGCCTCCTCGGTTCTGGCTTTCGCCTTCCGGAAGAAGCCCAGATGCTCCGTGTACTGCTCTTCTGTGATTAGATCTTTTCGATAAACAGAACGAGCAGATTCGAGAAGTCGTTTGCCGTGCTGGTCAACGACCCACTCGGCCGAGAAATCGAGCTGGCGCTTGTTTGACCAAATATTGTCGAGTGCGACTTCGACGAGTGTTTCATCGCCGTCCGCGAGCGCTCGCTTTAATTTTTCGGTCAGTTCGCCGTCACGCTTTGCAATCAGACCATTGAACTTCGCAAGCTCGTCCTCGGTCTCCTTTCTGTGTTCGCCGAGGTATTTGAGGTCGCGTTCGTTGTCTTGCTGTTGCCATTCAGCGTACAGTTGATCAAGGGGTTTGGTGGTTTGCTGTTGCGCTGGCTCTTGTGCGAATGCGGGACCAGTCATCAACAACGCAGTAATAATCAGCATTGTCATCTTCATTGTCTCTCCTTTTTCAAAGAACGCCTAATGCTAGCATAAAATTAACACTTTTGTCAAGTTGCGACGCTGAAAACACATTCCTGCAATGCGGCGTATTTCGCTTTGCAAAATACGAATTTCCGACGGCGGCAAAAAATGGAGGGGGTTGGGGGGAGGAAATTTTTTGCCCGCGAGCCGTTCGCGGAGCCCCGCCGCAAAGCGGCGGGGCGGAGCGACTTTCTTTCGTCAAGAATTTCGCATAAAATAGGTTCGAGCGTAATCGTATAAATACTCCATAAGTAAAGTGAAGTCAGTTTTCCCAAAATTTTGACGGGCAAAGCGGAGCTTTGCCCATTGTCCCAAGCCAATTCCGCTCGCTTCGCTCGTTTTTAGAGTGAGGTTCAAAAATTCAAAAGCCGAAGATTTTTGGAGGGAGATTTTTTTGGAGGGGAGGTCGAAGACGAAGACATAACACTTGCCCCACCCTTCCCGTGCGCGTGTTAAAAACTTTTGCCGTCTTGGAAGACCGGCAAACTCCCTTTGAAGACGGTGGAAATTATTTTCTGATGTATTTCTCGTCTCTAATATCGAAGGCGGGTAATGTTCCTTCTAGCACGTCGGACGCTTTCTTGTTCATTTCAGGATTCTCGATACTACCAAACGCATATCTGATTTGGCTTTTCTGCTTCTTCATTGAAGCGGCCACAATCTGCTCTGCGTCGCATACAATAGCCAAGTTTGGATTGTGAGTAACTATGATAATTTGCCTTTTCATTTTTGCCTTCCTGATATAAGGCACGAGTATCTCGAAGATAGATTCATTATCTAAATTTTCTTCAGGCTGATCCATAATTAAAGGTATCCGGTCTTTATCTATGAGCAGGTAAAAAATAAGCAGTAGTGCTCCTTTTTCACCCGGCGAAAATTCGTTACTGTTTAAGTCCTTCCCATTAAACAGAACCTTATACTTAACGTTCAAGTATTCCAATCCGAAAGTATAATCGTAAAATTCGATGTTCTCCTGCTCTCCACCTTTGAGTTGGGAGTATAAGACATTTTCTGTTTCAGGATTCTTCGTCTTGTCATGCTCAAGGTGCTCGATCAATTCTTGAGTGAACTTTTTAGCTCCGGCTAAATCTGAAAAATCGGCCTTCTCTGTAATTTTACTAAGCACCTTTTGTCCTTTGTCAGTATATTGAAAACTGCCGTCCCGATTTTGATTTATATAACCAAGAAACCGAGTGGGAAAAGAACCCTTGTCAAAAACTATACCGGCGTCGAATCCAAGTTTGCTACCCGATTTTTCCTGCGTCTTCTTTTCCGCTTCTATGAACCTTTGGAGTGGTCGGTAGATTTCTTTGTAAAAATCGGACTTCTGTTGTAGCTCCGAATAGAGCTTACTAACTAACGAAGTCCTTTCGCCGAGTACTCTTTTAAGATCGGCATAGACTTTTTTAGCGAGATATTTTATTTCTGTCTCAATTGACTTGATAGTCTCTAAAGTTAAATCGTTTGGCTTTCCCTCAATCTCTTTTCTTCGTGTGTTATATTCCTTCAACTTTCCTTGATAAGCAGAATATTTTTTCTGATCTTCACCGAGAGTATTAACCATTTTTTCTTTCTGTGCTTCAAGTCCCGATTTTTTTGCGTATAGACTTTTTGGCAAAGGGACTTCACTCTGGTCTAATAGTTCCTCCAAATTTTCTTTCTCGTTGGAGAGTTTACGTTCCGTTCTGTCTAGGATTGTATTATCAACCTTGACGCTAAAAAGCTTTGATAAATCAATCGAGAGATGTTTTGCGTCGTCCGCGAAGTCTTTTGCAATAGTAGCGGCGTCTTCAGCAACGCGACTCACCGCCGCCTTAAGTTTTCCTACTTTGTGGAGGTTGTCATTGACTGTTCTAAGAGAATCCTTCGCGGTTTCAATCTTTTTCGAGATCGCTTCAATCTGGCTTGTCAGTTTTGTCAGCTTCTTTTGGTCGCCAGTTTTAAGTTTGCTCTTTGGAGCGGCAATTACTGATGGTTTTACCAAGCTTTTTAACTCCTGCCTTTTGCCTTCAAGTTTATTTTTCAACGATTCTAAATATTGCGGGCGGCGTTTGCTTTCTAATTTTACGATATGTTCGTTCGCGGAATGAAGATCGGTCTTGATTTGAACAACCTTCCCGTCAATTGTAGAAGTTTTGACACTTATCAGGTCGCCAAGATTGGTAGTGTTCAATCTGCTCTCCTCTGGTATATAGGAGAAAATAACTTTATCTATCTCCTTTTGGAATTGAGAACTCACGCCGTCCTCATTACAGATTGTCTCAACGTATTTTTGTGGTAAGTATTTTATTTTTTCAACCTCGGTCGCGTTTACGTCCGAGTCTAAGTTTTCGGTGATGGGCGTCCCGTCTAGCCACGTTAAGGTCGCTTCATAGTCTTTCGCTAATCCTGCTTTGTTTTTACGAAACTTGTCTTTGTGTAAGAACGAGTAATCCTTCGGAGCGATTTTGGTTCTTCCACAGAGGCCAATGATGTCAGTCAGAGCACTTTTGCCTTGCCCCTTCCTTCCGATAACCGCGACCAAGCCGGAGTTCAACGGAATCTCGTCGTTGAACCAGCCGAATGTTTGCGTGCTGTTGATATGGCTAACTTTTATTGAATCCATAAATCTCGAGCGATCCGACTCCACGCTCAAGAGCTTGTCGGGTTTATCACCGAAGAAAACTCTTTCTTGCGGTTCGTGGATAATCTGCCTCAAGCCCTCAAAGGTCTTATCTGCCTTTATCCAAGTTGGAAGGGTGTGTCTTGTGCCGTCATTCAAAAACTTCTTTCCGACCTTATCGTCAAAATCCTTGAAAGAGTGGGCGTCGCTCCCAGATATACACGGCTTCTTCTTTTTTACTTTGCCGCGATCATTGAGAAAGAACTCCCTGTCCTTGCCGTCGCAACCAAAATAAATATCCGCTACTCTCTTGTCGGTTTCCTCGGCGACCGCATTCTTTCGAGAGTTATCTTTCTCCGGCTGGACGCCGCCGTGTCCATGAGCCATCAAGGCTACAAAATATGGCTTCTCATCGCCAAAAGTATCTTTAAGGGCATCGGTAATAAAGGGAATAGTTGTAAATGCTGACTTAAAGTCGTTTTCCGTCTTCAACTCACTTGCTTTTATTTTCTTACCGCTACCGTCTGTGTTATCTAGCTTGAGATTTCTCAAAAATTCTTCCAACTTGCTATCCGCAAGTTCGTTATCAAAAATTAAGTGTAAATCGTATCCTTCGTTGCGGTTGTTTGACGAACGATCAACCCGTAGCTCTACGTTAGCGAAAAATACTTTTTTTGACTTTGGATATTTGTTTTGGAAATTCTTTTTGAAAAGCAGATAATTTTCAACGGAGAAATAATCCGTTATGCCAAAAACTTCCACGTCTGAACGCTCGACCCGCTCACAAAAGTCTGTCCATACGTCGCCGCCTTTCGCGGTTGAGTATTTATCATTTAATTTTGTGAGGGGTGTGTGAGTGTGTAAATCCCATTTCCTCCACTCTGAACCTCTAGGATAATTACTCATAAGAATTTATTTAATCCAAGCCCGGATAACTTCTTGGAAGTTTCGGGGCTTTTGTTGTTGCTTCTCCCAGTCTTCCTGCTTTATATAAAGCATTTTGTAGGTAGCGTTCTTTTGGCTGGCGTTCACATCAACACACCACTGTTCGAGACGCTTTATTTTTTCCACATCGTCCAAGTCCTCACGGCCTTTCGTTTCCACAATGTAATACTCCTTTGGCGACACCTTTACAATAAAGTCGGGATAGTAGTCGGAGATATTGCCGTCAGCGTTTTTATAGTCAATTTTGAAGTGAACCGCGAAGTAATTTTTGACGTATGAAATTATGTCGTCGCAGTTTTCAAGGAAACTTGCGAACTCCAATTCAAAATGACTATCGCCAATAATCTTATTGAAGATACTCTTTTTAGGAACGATATAACCTTGATCCTTCACCACGAACGGGCGGCACTTACTGATTTTTATATAGTCCCTGATTTCAGCTTCCCCCTTATCCAAGACAGTAAGCGCGTTTATCTCTTTTTTGAACGTCTCAAAAATCGTCCGTGAAGCCTCAATCTCCGACAGGTTGCGAAGTGAGTTTAAGTTATCAAGCTCAATATTCTTGTTGAATAGTTGGCTTTGAATAAACTCCTTCACTTTTTCATAAAGAATGTCGTAACCGCTAACCAAGCGTAGCTCCTTCATAACGCTTTGCGTGAAGTAGCCGACGACGCTTTGATAGTTCGGCACAAAGTTGCTATCCAGTTCTGTTTTGTGAGTTATATCGCCGCTTGAAATATCGCGGAAAACAATCTCTCGCTTTTCTTCTTCTGAAAATTCTTTAAGCGGGATTTTCTTATGTCCGAATTTCGTTACATCAAGCCCCGACAGATTTTTATATTCGCGATATATTCTTGGCGTGAGAACGGGAATCTCAATATCCAGTTTCTCAATATCCTTTTTCATATTCTCCCGATCAACCTCAACCACGAGTGGGCTTTTTGGACCTGAACCTTCACCCATTTTTTTGTGTTCAAGTTCAACGCCCTCACTTTTAATGGACTCCACGAAGTCCATAAATGCGTCCGTGCCGACTACGCTGACTAACTCCGGCAAGTTAGGGTCGCGATACATACGACGCAAGCCCCGGCCAAGTGTCTGTTCGGGGAGAATGTTGCTTTGTGCGGTATAGGCGCGCAAACCGACAATCGTCGTAACATTTTTCACGTCCCAACCTTCTTTAAGCATAAGCACCGAGACAATCGCTTTATGCGGACTTTCCAAACGATCTATCTCATTCGCGGCCTGACGCAGTATTTTCAATTCTTCTTCTTTCTTTCCGGTAACGCTCTCCGATATTTCTCCGTTGTCTTTAGTATGAATGACAAGCACTGCGTCTTTTAATTCGGGGTATGTATTCTCAAGATACTTGGCGACTTCATCACAGTTTTTTGTATCGTCAGTCATAAGGAAAAGCACGGCTTTTTTGTTGAGCTTGATATGCTCATCATAAACCTTCTTCCACTCCAAATAACCGAGATGAATGTAGTCTTTATATTTTTCCGTGAAGTTAGAGCTTTTATGCTCCTGTAATTTCGCCCGACTCGCCGAATCGGGAAGGACAGGGTGTTTTACCACGTCTTGATGTATTGCTTCCACGAGCGGGTAATCGCTTATCGTTTGAACAAAAATAGAGCCGTTGGTATGTTTCGGCGTGGCCGTAACGTCCACTTGTAAGCTCAATTGATCGCCTTTCATTTTGAGGCGATTGTGAATATCCTCGATTGCCTTAAACCAAGCCATTCGTGGGTCGTGGATATGATGAGCTTCATCGTTTAGCACAACTAACTCATCTATATTACGAACAATATCGCCAAGATCGAGCTTTGATTCGTTCGTCGCTCCGGCTGGCTTATCGCCGAGAAAATAACTTGACGTATCTTGGTCTTCAAAACTTGCTGATTCAATCGCTCCTTCGTAAACACGATGAATGTTTGTGAGAAAAATATTTCCAGTTTTTCTCACAGTTCCTATCTCGTCCTGAATATGAAGCGTCGCTTGAAAATCATCTCGCCAATTTTTCCCTTCGTAGCCGTTGTCGGGAAGCACAGGGTCTTCAAAAAAGATTTTTAGTCCATCAAAATCAGCACGAATACGGTCAAGAACAATAATATTCGGCGTGATAACTAAAAAGTTGCGAGCCAACTTGGAATCTTCCTCATAGAGTTTGTGAAAGTAGCACCACGCTAAAATTAAACTCAATACTTTCGTCTTTCCTGAACCAGTCGCCATTTTTACGACATACCGCGTCCAGTCCTCATCAAACATTCCTGCCGAAATCGCTCCCGAACTGTCAAAACGAATCAGATCGTATTTGTCTCTCGCTTTAGCAACGTCGTAAAGCCAGACGATAGTTTCCACCGCTTCGCGTTGAGCGAAGTAATACTGGAATAAAAATACTTCTCCGTCCGATGTTTCCATCGAGTGGTCTCTTAAGAACCACCAATTCAATAGGGCTTTACTTGTTTCGCTCGCTCCCTCATATCCCGTAAGCCGCCACTCCTTTACCTTCTTGCGAAGTTCCGCCACAAGCGGCGGGAGCAGTTTCTCATATCCCTTTTCCCGTAAATTCTCGTCAGCAGGAAACCAACGAACTGCCGGATCGAGAATTTCATAAGGCGACTTGGGGAATTTTTGATGTAAAGCCATACGTTTATATTGTTACCTCAATCACTTTCATTGTGTCGTTGCCGAATATATCAACAACCTTCACGGCCACTTTGCGTTTGCCGGAATTAACCTCAACAGGCGAAGTGATGAGTTCCAAGTCCCGTTTCTTTTTTGTGCGAAAGTCCTGCCACTCGTTCTCAAAGATATAATCGCCAGTCCAGCGTTCCTCAACCTCTCCCGTCTGCTCGTTCTTTACGCGGATAGTTTCCTTTTTGCTTTCAAAATTGAAATCCACCGCCCAATAGTCTATCCAGTCAGTCCATTTTTTCGTAAGAACTTCTCGGCTCATAACGCCGTCCTTGTCTTTGGCGATTTTTATAATTTGCCCGTTTTCAACCAAGAGCTTTTTCCCGCCCGCTTTCAGATTTTCTTCCACTTCCTTTATTGAATCTTGATTGTAGAAAACTGAAAAATCGGTAAGCTCGATTGCGATAGTTTTTTTCTTCACAATCGGCTTAATCTCAATATAGGAGACATCGTGGAAAACGACTTGATTCTTTTCTATCGCTCTTTTATCAAATACTTCGCGGGGAATGTATTTGAGAGCAAGATCAACTCCTTTGCTTTTCGCTTCTTCTTGAATTTTCGGGAACAATCCCATCTCAAACTCAAAGGCGAGAATATCTACTTTCGTTATTTGTTTTTCTATACATTCGTTGATAACCGCTTCAACAAACAGACGCGAGGCAGGCAAATTGATAGGGCCAATAGAAACGAGGCGAGAACTTTTCTTGCCGTGGAATGTTTTGAATCCTTCCGTTGCTTCCGCCTTGTATGCGGAAAGTATCAAGGAAACAAAATCTTTTTCCTTTTGGGCTATCTGCTTTGCTTTTTCTTCTTCTCGTAAATTCGGATTTATACCAACATAATGCTGTCTCTCATACTTACCAAGATTGAGAATCGCAAACGCACGATAGTCTTTATTCTCTTTTTTTAGTTGTCGTTGAACTCCAATCATTCTCTTACGGGTTGTGTGTATTCCAAATTTACCGAGATCAGAACCGATCCATTTCCGACCTAATTTTTCAGCAACGGCAAAAGTTGTCCCCGAACCGCAGAAAAAATCCGCAACAAGATCGTTTTCGTTAGACGAAGCTTTTATAATCCTCTCCAAAAGACTTTCAGGTTTTTGCGTTGCATATCCGATTGTTTCGCTACCTTGCAGAGACCGAATATCCGTCCAAACATCTCTACATCTGACACCTTCTTCATTTTTATAAAGTTTTCTGCCCGGAACACGACCGGCTTTAACTTCAAGTATTCCTTCTGCGAGCCATTTCAATGCTGTTTCTTTTGGCATTCGATAACCATTAGCGGGCATTTTCTCACCAAATCCTAAATCGTATATGTAGCCTTTCCCGCTTGGGTTATCCACGGGGGCAAATCGAAAATTGCCTTTTTCATCATTGAAACGATAAAGGTTATTACTGGCCTCGCTATATTCCTGAAAAACATCATTCCATATTGCGGAATCAGAGTTTTTCACATATAGGAATATGGAATCGTGAGACTTAATAAATTTCTTATTTTTTGCCGATGTATCACCAACTGCTCCCTGCCAAATAATCTCATTTCGGAAATTACCTTTATTAAAAACTTCGTCTAATACTAGACGCATATATCCACTTACTCTCCAATCACAATGAACATATATGCTTCCGTTGTCAGCTAGCAAATCACGCATAAGAGACAAGCGTTCATAAATCATAGCGACAAAACTATCTGCTCCTTTGCCCCAAGTGTCCCGATAAGCAAGTTCTTCAAGCACGTTTGGCTTCTTGGTAAATTCTTCGTCGCCGATTTCAATGTTCATTGAAAAGTCAGCACCTACATCAAACGGAGGATCAATATAAATAAGCTTGATTCCTCCTTGTTCTTCAATCTCTTGTCGCAACGGCCCATTCTTCAGAGAAGAAAGAATGAGTTTGTTGTCTCCCCAAACAAGTTTATTCGTCCAACCGGAAACTTGTCGGCCACCTTCTCCAAAGAGTAGTCCCTGTATCTCTTTTGTTTTTTCTGAACGCGGTTCATCTACTTGTTCAATAACTTGAAACGGCAAAACCGCATTCGTTATCTCGTTTGTCTTTCCATTCCATACAAACTCTACTTCTTGCTTCTCCTCAAATAGCAAAAAGCGAAATTTGTCGGGCAGAGGTTTACCCGCCTCAATGTATTTCTGAATATCTCTCTTTTCGTTGTCGCTTAAATACATAAAATTTATTTGATTAAGTCCTCAATCGGAACGCCAAGTGCTTTTGCGAGCCGTTCAATGTTTTTCAAAGCCATATTCCGCACACCCCTTTCAATACCGCTTATATAAGTCGAGTGAACGCCCAAAACTTTGGCGAGATCGGCTTGCGACATCTGTTTTTTGAGTCTAATTTCTCTAACTTTTTTTCCAAACTTGGCTGATATATCTGTCATAAAATCATATTACACCCCTTGCGTGCATTCTATCAGATATTGTAATATAGTTCTATGTAGAATTATCATTCTACCCTATATGTCTAAATACTTTCTTTATTGCCGAAAAAGTACCGATGTCGAGGACAAGCAAGTCCTCTCCATTGAAAGCCAACTCGCCGAACTGCGGGCACTCGCCAAACACGAGAATCTTTCCATATCGGACGAGTTTATTGAAAAGCGTTCTGCAAAAATGCCCGGTCGCCCGATCTTTAACGATATGCTCCGTCGCATACAGACAGGCGAAGCACAGGGCATTATTTGTTGGAAAGTAGACCGCTTGGCTCGCAACCCCGTGGACGGCGGACAAATTCAATGGCTTCTTCAACAAGGCGTGATCGCACACATTCAAACGCATGACCGAAGCCATTATCCAAACGACAATGTTTTGATGATGTCCGTGGAATTAGGTATGGCGAACGAATATATCCGCCAACTAAGTGCGAACACCGCACGGGGATTGAGGCAGAAAGCACGGCAGGGAGACTTTCCGGGCCGTGCTCCGTTTGGCTACATCAACAATTCCAACATCAAGAAAATTGTCGTCCATCGCAAAAATGCGAAACTCGTCAAAAAGATGTTTGAACTTTACGCAACGGGAAGCGTCCGGCTTGAAAATCTGTCCGTGATTTTGGAACAGGCGGGTATTAAGTCCCAAAATAATAATCGTGTTCATATCTCACGAATATCAAGCATTCTCACGAACCCGATTTATTACGGACACTTCCGCCACGCCGGGGAAATATACGAAGGCAAGCACGAACCGATAATCACGAAAGACCTCTTTGACAGGGCTAACGCCGTCTTGCGAGGCAGAGGCCGCACCCCCGCCAAGAAAACCGACCCGAGGCCTTTTTGTGGCCTCCTGTCGTGCGGATCGTGCGGTATGGGTATCACCGGAGAGATACGGATAAAGCGGCAGAAGAACGGCAACACCCACCGCTATGTTTATTACCATTGCACCAAGAAATCCAAGACGAGAAAATGTCCCGAACCCTGTATCCGGCAAGAGGAACTAGACCGCCAGTTGTCGGTCATGCTTACCGAATACGCTATGCCGAAAGAATGGATAACCCCACTTTCCGTCATGCTCGACAAAGAGGAGCACGACACTAAAAATTCCGCGTCGGAGGCCGTTCAAGAGTTGCGGGGACAAGTCGGCGACTTTTCCCGCAACCTCGCCAGACTTACCGATGTATATGTAGCCCAAGACATAGAGCGAGATGACTACCTTGAGAGGCGTCGTTCGCTCATGTCCGACAAGAAGTCCGTCGAGGAGCAAATAGCCCGTCTTGAACATACCCCCTCCGCGTGGATCGAACCGACCCGAGACTGGATTAAAGACGCAACAATACTGGACGAAATAGCAAAAACAGACGACCTCCCCTCCAAAAAAATCTCCCTCCAAAAAATCTTCGGCTCGAACCTCACTCTAAAAACGAGCGAAGCGAGCGGAATTGGCTTGGGACAATGGGCAAAGCTCCGCTTTGCCCGTAAAAATTTTAGGAAAACTGACTTCACTTTACTTATGGAGCCAATGGTCGGGCTCGAACCGACGGTCTTTCCCTTACGAAGGGAATGCTTTACCCGTTAAGCTACATTGGCTTAGATACCAATATATCACAAAATAATGACCGAACTCACTTTCCTTACAGGAATAGTATACCTTTTCGATATTTTATCTCACTTCGTTCGTAAAATATCTGAAGAAGGTCTTGTGAAGTTGAAACACGACTTCTCACCCGCTTTACGAAAACGGTGTTCTGCCACTGAACTATTTTGGTACTTAGAGCCGGAAGAGAGAATCGAACTCTCGGCCTACCCCTTACCAAGGGGTGATTCCACCACTGAACTATTCCGGCGATTCAGGTTATACTACTTCAATTTCTTCAAATCATCCCTTATTTCCTCGGCGTGAATTTCTGGTTTTACGTTTTCATAAATTTTTGCAATTTTGCCTTTTGGGTCAATCAGAAATGAGGTGCGTAAGGTTCCCATATATTCGCGACTCATAAATTTCTTTTTGCCCCATACGCCATATTTTGTAACAATTTTCTTATCGCGATCCACAAGCAGAGTAAAAGGTAAATCGTATTTTAGGGCAAACTTTTTGTGACTTTTAGCATCTTGGGTGCTAACTCCGAAAATTTTTAGTTTTAATTTTTTGAAATCGGCCATTTGGTCGCGAATAGCACAGGCCTCTTTCGTACAACCCGGGGTGTCATCCTTGGGATAAAAATAGATAAGCACCCACTGCCCTCTGTAGTCCGATAGCTTATGAGTTTTGCCATCCTGGTCTGTTGTTTTAAAATCTGGAGCAACAACTCCTTCTTTCAATTTTTTCATGCAGTTACTTTATCATAAATTACAACTTCGTACATTACACACGATATATCGTGTGTAATGTACGATTTACCACCAGTATACTGGTGGTAATATCTAATGAGTTATTTTTTATATTCAACTATTTTTCCAGCTTTAATTTCAATCTTGTCTGCTTTACGGAGATTTTTTATTTGTTTTGGAGATAATAGTTTATGGTGCTTTATTTTATCCAAATATTCTGGAATTTCAAAAAGATCTTTTTCTGATGTCCTCCAATTTATTTTCAGTTTGGAAAGGTCACACGGGTCTGAATATTCTCGCAATGTTTTTCTGCCATTGTCTAAAAAATATTCATGGAAAAAAGACATGGCCAGTTCACGAACCGATTTATATATTGGTTCACGATAACGCAAAACGGCGTGGTTTGTTTTTGAAATAGAACCAAGGTAGCTGTCTTTTTTAAACACCGCTACAACATGGTCATAATCCCAAGGTTTTGTTGTAGAACGCAAATCCAAAACCCAGGGCTTATGACCGTGAAATTCCAAAACCGTGGCGGCAAAGAGCGCCCCTTCCACACAATGGGCTTTTTTTGTTTTTACTACTCTTCTCGACGACATACACGTCTCGCCTCCTTTTTCAAAATTAAACAGTAGTGAATTCAAATAATCCTGAATTTTTTGCGGAGTATTTAATTTCCGAAAAAGTTTTATTTCCTCTTTGGTATACCCGAATTTATTCATCAAAATAATAACTTGTCTATTTTAACGTAAAAGTTTTGACAGTTTTTCCAACATTGTTTTTAGAGAATCTAGAGTGTAATAGATTGAGGATAGATTTGATGTGCGAGGGTTGGGGGAATTTGAACTTACGGTGGCAGGCGACACAGCGCTTGACTGCACCGAGATATTACCCGCCGCGTCGTAGGCGGCGACAGTGTAACTGGACGTCGTCGAACGAGAAACAGTGCCATCTATAACAGCAGTACCCATTACCGACATCAAATACGTGCCGTTGCGGTATATGTTGTAGCCCGCTACGCCTACATCGTCGGTTCCCGCCGTCCAAGAAATGTACGGCGAGTCGGAATTAACAATTGAAGCCGTAAGACCGGTCGGCGCTCCAGGCGAAGTAGTATCAGAAGCATTGCCACCTCCAGCCAATGTTACAGTCATTATATTTGAATTAGGGCTGCAATTATCGGTTACTAAAACTAAAGGGCTTTCTGTGGTGGTATGACAGGCATTCACATAGTAATAATAAGTTCCCCTTCCTAGGTTGAGGTCAGGAAAGGTAGTCTGTTGAGTGTTCGCCCAATACAACCAGTCCCCACTGCCAAGCCTTCGCCATGCTTTGTAGTATGTGAGATAACTCGTGGGATTGGTCACCGCATTCCATTGTAAAGTAACGGAGGATATGAAATATTGATTAAGAGCTATAGGAACATGGGGGGTAATTGAGGTAATGGTTGGCGCATCTGGCAGAGTTGAAACAGGCGGTGTTAGAGATAGCGTTGTCGCACTGACACTTGTAGATTGAGCGCTGTTATTTCCTACTGCATCATAAGCGGCAACAGTATAAGAGTATACCGTGGAAGCTTGAAGACTTGTATCTGAATAAGAAATTGTCGTGGATGTCGCCAATGCTGCGGTTGTAGAAATTTGCGTGCCACCGCGATAAATTTTATATCCAGTGACAGCAACATTATCCGTCGAAGCTGTCCAAGTAAGATTTATCTGGCTTCCAGAAACAATGGATACAACGAGCCCAGCGGGTACTGATGGCAGCGTTGTGTCAGATGTTGCGCTGGTAGCAGTCGTGGTAGTAATTGTTCCAGTTGTAATCGTTCCCCCTGATGTGGATCCTCCCGACCCTGAAGAAGAGGGTCCTGAAGATTCGGTTGTTGAGACAGTTGTAGATGTTGCGGTTGATCCGGTCGTAGTTGCGACTGTAGTTGTGATTGTAATTGGTAATGTTGAAGAAGCGGTAATTGTTTGAGCTAATGTGGTAGTAATTTCAACCTTCTTGGCAACACCCGGAGCAGTCAATAGTCCCGGTGGAATAGTCTCGGAAGAGCCGGCTCCTTCAGTAACAAGCTCATTTAATTTAGATAAAGTCTTTGGTCCGACAATACCGATTGCTTCAATTCCTTGTTTTTCTTGCAGTTTTCGGACAGCGGCTTCGGTTCGCAAACCGTAGTAACCAGTGACTAGACCTTCTGGGTAGATGTCGGGAAATTGCTTGAGGAATGTTTGGAGTTTCTTGACTTCATCTCCGGACATACCTTTCTGCAGGGTCTTGCTGAAAGCCACTTCGGTTTTGATGGTTTCAATTTCTTTCTTTTGTCCTTCAAGCTGTTTGGTTAGATTTGTGATTTGAACTTGCAGGGTTTTTATCTGCTCTTGGAGTTGGAGAATGAGAGATTTCTCACTTTTGGTAGTGGTTTGAGCAAATGTGAAAACGGGGAGAATAAAAACTAAAGTCAGAACAGCAGTCACTAAAAGTTTTTTTGACATATCATTATCATACCTTACTGCTTGAGATAATAACACAAAGTTATCAACCGACTTTGTAATTTCATCGATAAGAAAGTTCTCCTTTCTTACTTTTGATTGCAAGAAGTGCCAGAACAAGAGCATACACAATATGTTCATCGATAAGTGGATTGTTTGCAGGGAAAAGAAGAGCAAGCCACATCAAAACCATCATTATTATTCCAGCTACAGCACCCCACAAAACATATTTATTAAAAAGCAAAGTAAGACCGATGAAAAGTAGCCCCAGCATAAACAACCAATCAACAATTGCTACTCCTGCCAAGCTGTGAAATATTGGAGCTAATGGCCCTTTAACAGCCCCTGACAAAAATCCAGTAGTTGGAGAAGCGCCATTCAGCCACGCTTTACTACTGGTGGTGGCAAAACCAAGACCAAACAATTTGTCAAAAAAAGCCCAGAGAAAAATAAAAGACATCACAAAACGTAATTTAAGAAACATTATTTTTTGTATATTCATATGCTGTAATTATATACCTCTTTAATAAAATCAAAGGGTGGATAACTCAGTTCAAATCCACTAGATCCGTGGATTTTTTGAACGAAATTGGTGTGCGGCTCTAGGGTGCTGGTCACAGATAATTTTTGTTTCGTCAAACTGAAATTTAGAGGTGGTGCTTTTCATTACATGAACGGTACACCTTAGGTGATGCTGGTCAGCACCCATACGGAAGTGACGCAGGTCACTTCCTCAGCCGAGCAAAATAAAAACGCACCTTTCGGTGCGGTCTTTATTTTGTGCGGGCTGGTGGACGAAATTGGAACAATTATAAAGTCTAAAAACAGCGCCTTTTATATGCCAAATTTTAGGAATTAATACCCTTTACATCGCAAATCCAGCAATGCGGGAAATTTTTCTGACATATATACAATGTAATAGTTCCCTTCCTCAATGTGATTTTGATCAAGGAACTCACCTCTCCAGTCCCAAAGAATGGAATCAAGTGGCCACTTGTCTCCATCCATAAATAGAATGCCTATATTATCGTTGCGATCTAATACTTTTTGATATTGCTCAACTACCCCTTCTCTTAATCCATTAAATGATCGTAATTCGCCAATCATATAATTACAAGCACCATTACCGTTTGATCCCAAACCTCCAGTATAACTTTTCCGCCAAATAAAACCAGTTATTGTCGGCTGTATTTCCTGAACCTGTATAAACTGTAATTTTAACAAATTCAGATTAACAAAATGTATAGGATTAAGAAACATCAAAATTAAAATGCCTGCTGTTATCAAAACAATTGTAGTTATTATTTTATGTTTTTTCATTGCAACCATGTTTTTGCAAGGTTATAAAATTCATCGGCAATTTGAATACCACGACTATTTGGATGAGGCTCTTCATGAGGAATTCTTGAAAGTGAATATAAACTGGCAAAAATATCAAAATGACTCTTGAGATCAATAAATTCTTTCCAATTATTAATTAAATCAGTAAGAATGGCTCCTTCAAAGAAAATATTATGTTTGGGTTGAATCAAATAATTATATAAATGAGCTTTAGTTTCTCGATTTAATCTTTTTATCGGTAATTTTTGATCAGATGGATTAGGATTATACAGCTTCTTTTTAATAATACTATTTGCTATATCTATTTTAATTTGAGCTAAACCAACAGAAATATTAACACCAAAATTCTCAACCCCAATTCGATCAATAATTTCTTCAAAGGGCGTTAATCTGGCAATTTCATCAATCAAAATGGCACCAAGTTGGAAAGGATCGAGATTAAAATGTGTAGCCGACTCATAAATTACTTCTTTTACTAACAGAAGCTTTTCTTTTACTATGGCAGTGGAAGCATACAAGTTATTCCCCACAGGCTTAATGATTGGAAAATCACCTTCGGATGATGATTTATTATAGAGTGCTGTATATCGACTTAGAATTGGAGTGCTGCCAGATATTTTCAAATCAACAAATGAGAAAATATCATCGCTACCAATGGAAATATTATCAAGTTGCAAATTTTTTGGGACATTCTTTTTGCTTCTCAAATATGGACCGCTATTTTTATTTACCAGATAAACACCCTCAATTTGATTTTGTTTAGTTATTTCCAAAATTTCCGCTAACAGAAAAATTTTAAAATCATCAGTTACAAAAGCAACATTTTTTCCGAAATAATTTTTAATTGATAAGATTATTTTCACACATATATTATAACACAAATCCATATATTATGGAGTTAGAACTCAAAAAAGCCAGTGGCGTAGGCACCGAAGGTGATTTTTACGAGATTAACTTCATGTTGCGCGGCTGATGGGTGCTGCCCCCACGACCTCTCCCGTGACAGGGGAGTACTCTACTGTTGAGCTACAGCCGCATTAAACAGGTAAAATGTAACAGATTTTACCTGTTTAATCAATTTTTTGTGTCGACGCCACGAGTTGCACGTGGGACCTTCTCTTTATGAGTGAGATGCTCTAACTACCTGAGCTACGCCGACAATATTTCGCTTTTAAGAGCTCTAATTAATCCGAGTATTTTATATTTCAAATGCTTTGATTTTCGAACAAATAACCTGCAAACACCGTAGTACTTGTCATAATTTTCATACACCTTATGTACCTTGGTATTTACAAAATAAGGTTTTCTAATCTGAGAACCTTTCAATTCTAACAATTTTTTCCAAAAAATCAATACCCTATGTATTCTATTTTCATGCATCCTATTGATCTGAATACCACAAACAAGATCTTCTTTTTTCACTTTCAAAACAGAGAGTAAAAACTTCTTCATTATTAATATCATATCTGGGTCAGAATTAACAAGCATAAAACTACTGCTACTATCCATTTTTGAACCTTCACACCAATAAAGAGCTGTACTGATTAACAATAATTCTCTTTTAGAAATGTTTCTAATTTGTGCTTTACCCCAATCATCAGCCTGTTCGATTGCATCTCGTTTTTTCTTTCTATTTGATTCTGCACCCAACCACCTGCCCATAGCACTTCCTTTTTGACCTTTCAATTTTTCTACTTGCTCTGGAGTAAGAAGAATATCCCGACACCACAAACTTACCGAACCCTTTGTGACGCCAAGTTTTTTAGCGATAGTAATAATAGAGATTCCCTCTTTTCTCATCACCCTAGCCTTAAGCTTTTGTTCGTACTTTGCCATATATGTATTATATCATAGGTACAAATATATAAAAAGTAACTTATCCACAAAAAAAGAACTCCCAACTGGAAGCTCTTCTTTTCACTTGTTGCGGGACCACGACTTGCACGTGGGTCTGGAGGTTATGAGCCTCCCGAGATACTGCTTCTCCATCCCGCTAATAGGGCGTATAGTATCATAGCCCAAAAGTTAAATCAATTTGAACTCTTCAAAAATTGAACGATACAACCCAATCACTCTTCTGACTTCCCTTTGAATTAAAATGAAGCCAGCTCCTTCGTGAGCAACCTGATTGCGGATTTTGTGGGCTTCCCAAGCATTCTGAATAGTCCTAAAATCACTTCTATCTACGGCCTTCAGTTTGTCCCCGATAGTTTCTCCGGGTAGATTCATTTTGTCCAAAATGCCACTTAACATAATATCCGCTTCCATTATTGCTTGTCTCCAATCATTTTCATTTGTTGATTCAATATGATCTAATATCCTCTGCCATTCTGGATTAACATCCATAGTAGTAGGTAAGGCCTGCGGATACAAAAGCTTGTGAGCATTTGCTCTCATAAACCATAATTTTCGCAGAAATACAACAATACCTAGAATACATGTGGCTGATATGACCATAGAAAGTATTTGGAAAATCCAAAAATATAATATAAAAAAATCAATAACTCGCCACATTATATTAGTCAACCAAACAGAAGATAAACTCTCAACCGTAAATAAAGAGATAATGCCATTTATAAGATAAATCGCGACCAAAATAGAAAAAATTATGAATATAATTTCCACAAAAGGGTCAGGGTGTGCGAAGAAAGATACTTTAACTTCTGGTTCTTTTTTTGGAGGCATGATAGAGAATGTAAAATTAAAAAATCAAAATGTAAAATTAAAAATACTTAGACTTTTACACATTATACTACTTTTCACCTAGAAACTTCTTTCCTATATCAAACAGAACGGATTCTCCAGAGTGTGGAGCCATAAACTGGATTCCAAGTGGCAGTTTCTTGCCTTCTACTTCCATAAAACCTGATGGTACTGAAATAGCGGGAATACCAACGATATTTGCAGGAACAGTAAAAATGTCAGCCAGATACATTGAAAGTGGGTCGCTTTTTTCGCCAATTTTCCAAGCAGGCACAGGAGATGTTGGAGTAAGAACCAAATCAACACTAGAAAATACTTCCTTAAATTCTTTTTGTAAGACCACTCGAGCCAATTGAGCTTTACCATAATATGCATCATAGTATCCAGCTGACAGAACAAATGTACCAAGAAGAATTCTCCGTCTGACCTCTCTGCCAAAACCTTGTCCGCGTGTAAGTATGTAGTCTTCAAGTAAATTTTTGCCATCCACATGCAAACCATATTTCACTCCATCAAAACGAGATAAATTTGACGACACCTCTGCAAAATTAATTATGTAATATAAAGCCAAACAATTTGGCAATTTTATATCTTTAACTTCAAAACCAAAACTTTCAAGTCTATTTATTGCTTCCTTAAAATTTTCCTTAACTTTCAAGTCAATCCCTTCTCTCTTTATCAAATCCCAGGGAACACCTATTGTATATTTTTGCTTTACATCGGATTTTGGATATGTTTCATCTGTGATTGTGGTACTGTCCATAGAATCTTTTCCTTTTATAACTTTTAAAACTATTTCGGCATCTTCCACTGTTTTTGTAATTGGTCCGATTTGGTCAAAAGACGATACGGCGGCCATAAGACCGTACCGAGATACTCTGCCATATGTAGGCTTCAGTCCAACAACCCCACAAAATGAAGCTGGCTGACGAACAGAACCTCCAGTATCTGAACCAAGACCAGCTAGAGCCATATTACTACTAACTGCAACTGCTGAACCACCAGATGTTCCGCCTGACACTCGCATCAAATCATAAGAATTTTTTGTCACTCCATAAGCAGAATTTTCTGTAGAACTTCCCAATGCAAATTCATCCATATTAGTTCTACCGAGTAAAATGACCCCGTCTTTTTTTAATTTTTCTATAACTGTGGCATCGTAAGGAGCAACATATCCTTGTAGTATTTTTGAAGCTGAAGTAGCTCTTTTACCGTCAATAACAATGTTGTCTTTTATAGCCAGTGGAATACCGAGAAGCGGATGGCTTTCTCCTTTTGCAATCCTTTGGTCAGCAGTTTTTGCTTGTTCCAAAACATCATCATAGACTTCCAGATAAGCGTTTAGTTCCGGATTTTTCTTTTCAATCTCCGTCAGATACGCCGAAGCCAAATCCACGGCAGAAAATTCTTTTGCATCAAGCGCTTTTCTTGCTTTTGTAATTGTAAGATTTTTTAAATCTATCACAGTATTTTTTTTACTTTAATGTAATTGCCTTCTAGAGCAGGCGCGTTATCCAATAGTTTTTCTGTGTACTTTCCCGAAACAGTCGTAACAATATCTTCTCTCGTAACATTACGAAGTTTCGGCACAATTCTTTCAATATCACCTGTCACAGAAATTATTTGTCCAACATAGCCCAAAATAGAATCTATTTCTGGCGCCATCTCTTCTGCTTCTTTCGGAGATATTTCAATACGAGCAAGTTTTGCCAAATTTTCTATTTCTTTTATTGTAACCATAAATTTTATATTAACATCTTTTCATATTTTAGTCAGTTTAATTTAAAAGTTTATTGAAATCATCATCATTCAATATCTTCACGCCGAGGTCCTGGGCTTTTTTGTATTTTGACCCCGGATTTTCTCCGGCTACCACGTAATCGGTTTCTTTTGATACACTTTCTGATACCACTCCGCCAAATTCCCGTATTTTTTCTTTTGCTTCATCACGAGACATTGTCTCCAAAGTGCCAGTCAGAACGAAAGTTTTACCTGAAAGCGAGCTGCTGCTTTTCAATCTCTCCACTTTTTTTACTACGATATACTGTAGCAAATTATTTAGAATCTTTTTATTTTCTTTTGATTTGAAAAAATCAGTAATTGATTCTGCTATGATAGGTCCAACACCAGAAAGCACTTCTAATTCTTCAAATGTAGCGCTACGAAGATTTTCTATAGTTTTGAAATATTCTGCTAAGTCGTGAGCCGTCTCTTCCCCGACCTGTGGTATGGACAGTCCTATCAAGAGACGTGGTAATGTAGTTTCTGATGCTTTTTTTATAGAGTTAAGCAAATTATCCACCGATTTTTCTGCAAATCTCGGAAGTGAGAGTAAATCCCCTTTTTTTAGTGTAAAAATATCGGCGTATTCGGATATCAAATTCTTCTCTAGTAAAACATCTGTAACTCTTGGACCCATATCTGTAATATCAAAGGCCTTTTTGCTTACAAAATGATAAAATTTGCGCTTTTGCTGTTCAAAAGAATTTTTATTGACACATCTCCACGCCGCCTGACCTGGTATGCGCTCTATCTTTCCGTCTCCACCACATTCTGGCACATTGGTAGGAAAAATATACGGCCTTGATTTAGAAGAACGAAGTTCCTTGACCACAGAAACAATATCGGGAATGACATCTCCGGCTTTTTGCAATATGACAGTGTCTCCAATTCGAACATCAAGCCGACGTATTTCGTCTTCGTTATGTAAGGTTGCTCGGGAAACTGTAGAGCCAGCAACTGTCACAGGACGGAGATGGGCCACAGGAGTAAGAACACCAGTACGGCCGACTTGAAGGACTATATTTTCCACAACAGTCGTTACCTGCTGTGCGGGGAATTTGTATGCTACTCCCCAGCGTGGCGATTTACCTGTATATCCCAAAGCTTCCTGAATCTTTCGAGAATTAACTTTTATAACAATTCCGTCCAAACCGTAATCCAGACTATTTTTTTTCTTTGACCATTTTTTATAAAACTCTTCCACACCTTGCAGATCTTTAAACACGGCGTGCTGTGGATTTGTCCGGAAACCGAGTTTTTCCAAAAGTTCCAGTTCCTCCGACTGCGTCTTTGGTATTTTAGAAACTACGGAGGCAACGCCTCCGTATAAATCTATATCGTATGTAAACGAATCCAAATTGCGTTCGGCCACCAGTTTTGGGTCAAGCTGTCTCATAGAACCAGCCGCCACATTGCGAGTATTGGCGTACAAAGATAACCCTTGTTTTCCTCTCTCTTTATTTATTTTCTCTAGATTTTTAGCGCTCATCCATATTTCACCCACAGCAACCAAATCAACTTTTTCTGAAATAGTCAGGGGAACACTGCGAATTGTTTTGACATTACTTGTGACATCTTCTCCAACTTGACCATCTCCTCGTGTCGCGCCTCGGACAAAATTACCATTCTCATATGTCAGTACGATTTTCAATCCATCAATTTTAAGCTCACAGCAATATTCTATTTTTTCATCCTGAAGACCTCCTTTTTTTATAACCCGTTCGGCGTTATCTCTTCGAGCCTGAGTCTCAGAGCCGAAGGCCTGAGCTCGTCGAAGGATAAAATTTTTTAATTTTTTCTCCCATTTTTGCAACTCCTCAAAATTAAAAACATCATCAAATGACCATTGACGCTTTTCATGTGCCACTTTTACAAACTCTTGGAGTGGCTCCCCTCCAACCCGCTCTGACGGAGTATCTTTTGTTTTAAGTTTTGGATATTTTTCTTCCAAGCTGGCTAATTCTTTGATTAACGAATCATACGCTTCGTCCGATATTTCCGGATTGTCCAAAGTGTGATATAGACGACTATGTTTTTTAATCGTCTTTTTGAGCTTTTCTATCCTATCTGTGACATTTTTCATTTTAATAACTTAAGGTAACACCTCTTTCAAAACGGCGCAAAGCTCCGGAAGGGCATGTGTTGTATCCTCTAGAATCTATAGAGGTAGAACCATTTACATTTTTAGCAACAGTAACAACAGCACATCCTTTTGGAAAATTAACAGTAAATCTGCTTGTGACAACAACTCCGTCATTACTAACAAGAGTCGGTGTTATGTTAGAACCATTGCACGAAAAACTTCTAAATGGTAAAGAAAACGGCGTGGGAATGGTTTTGAGGTCATGATAAACGGCACATTCAGTGCCACTATCAGCGGCGTAAAAAGCATACTGTGATTCTTGACTTGCGTTAGCTAAAACAAGCTGTTTTAGAGCCACATTGACTACCACAAAACTAACAAGCAAGAGAAGCGAAGTGGTAACAATAGCGACAAGCAATGTGAATCCTTTATTATTTTTCATAAATTTTATTGCCTATTAAACAAGCTCTGCGTTACTTCAAAAGATTTAGCTAAATTCCTGTTTGTCCAACTTATTTTTATAGTAATCAAAACTTCATTTGCTGAAATTGACTGGAATTGTATCTCTCGCTTAAAATTTGTATCCGTCCATGAAGAAGCGTGCCCAAACAAACCGCTTGTGGCATCTTGTTTTATGTTAGGACAAGTGCCAAATCCTAGAGAACAAGGAGCAGTGTTTGAAGGTATAGGAGAATCAATAATACATGTTTTTTGAGATACTCCACCCCCCCCAAACCAACAAGGGTCATCCGAAACAGCAGAAAGTCCAGAGAGCCAAGTGGCGCTTCCTCCGCTTATAGAATTGAGTGCGTTCTCATCTCGCCTGTTTTTGATAAATTCCATTCCCTCTTGAGCAAGCCAAAAAGCGGTTATCTGGTCTTTAGCAAATGTTGATGATTGAATACCGCTTTGGACGGCAGTAAAGGCCCCGGCAATAGAAAGCGTCAAAATGCTTATAGCCACAAGTGTCTCTACTAAAGTGAAACCATTACTATTTTTCAACATTTTAGATTGCATTCATCTTATTATATCGCAAAATCTCTTTCTGGCCAAAGCACTCTCAGAGACTCCGACTTTTCCACATACACTTAACTTACGCGACCGCGTAAGTTAAGTGTATGTGGTACAAGGTGGAACCTTGTATGGCATCAGTGTCCGTAAAATCTCTTTTTAAATTACCACCAATATACTGGTGGTAATTATAACTTCCATATAAATTATTTAGATAAAAAGTCCAGATGAATCCAAATGGAAAAACACTGAAAATTAGAAATTATCTTACTGAAAATCAAAGGCGCGTTGGGATACGGTTGTTTGCAAACTGAAAGATGATTTGATGTTTGGTTTTACTCCAGAATGTCCGCCGACTACCATTATCACTCTCGGTTGAAGCATATCTGTGGGACTACACCCTAAACTGCAGTATGGATACGCTCCTAGAACATAAAAAGTCAGTTTGTTAATTGTAACATCTGGTGAGGTTACGGGGTAAGGAGTGCGGTCATCAATTGTCCGCTCAATGCGATTAGTTATTGTATTTAATGTATATGTATGTTTCTTACCGTTTTGATCTAAAACAGAGAGTGAAGTCCGGCCGTCATCACAAGAAAACGGTTGTGCTGTATCACCCCCACTTCCGCAATGATAATTGCGACCAAAACGGATAGCGCGAGTCATACCTTCCAGAGTGAAATTGACATTATCCATAACGGCGCGCAAAGTTTGAGATTTTTTATTGGCATCAAAGACAGCAAGGATTGAGCCCATGCTGATAGTCATAACAAGTGTGAAAATACTAACGGCTACCATAAGTTCAATTAGTGTAAAACCACAATGAGAATCTCTTTTTTTACTCGGTGGTATTTTATTATGCAGTAGTACTTTCATAGTTTTAGTTTATAAAGTTATAAAGTTTGTAAAGTTTGTAAAGTGGAATATGAATTTACTTTATGAACTTTATAACTTTATGAACTTGCAACTGTTTATTGTACCGATATCTGTCCAGTGGACTCTACTGTTACCTTGAGCTCTGTACCTTTGGCGGATTTTAGAGTAATTTTCCCAGTAAGAGCGCCTATTGTAGTCCCTGCGTCATTTACAAAATTTATAACGGCATCTGGGTTTGGTCGCAAAAATGTAACATGTAAACTGCGAGCGCCGGAAGGGGGACATGAAGAGGCATCACATACTGAAGAGACATTTACATTGTTTCGCAAAGTACCTGTCTCCACACACTCTGTACCGACAACACCACATCCGCCACCAGAATCATATTTTTTATTGCCATTTATATCTACAAAAATATAATAATTGGTAGGGTCGCTAACAGGGTCAAAGTAAATACCATAGCCAGATGTAAACTGTTCGCTTCCTACGGAGAATTCTTTAACCGACAGGCCATAAGTCTGGGCTTGTCGCACGGCGCTTGCCACTTCTTGTCCTGCGGCAGAGAGTGCTAACGAATCGTTGAAAGAAGAATAAGTAAAAAGGACGACCGTCATGATAACACTGACAATACTTATGGAAACCATAAGCTCAATTATAGTAAAGCCAGATAGAGATTTTTTATAGAACATATTTTTACAATAAACCTAGTAGTTGACCCAGACCTAACACATCAATGCGAGTAAAGAAAACTATGGCCGTAGCGGCAATAAGGAATGGAGCAAAAGGCACTTGATATTTTAGTCCTATGCTACCTGTTTTCGGAAAAAGTTTGCTTCGGGCCAAGAGACATAAGCCCCATATGGCGCCGAGCCAAAAGGAGAGTATAACCGCTCCAATGCCAAAAACAAAACCTAAAAGGGCTCCAATGCCAAAAACCAGTTTGGCGTCACCAAAACCGATCCACTTCCCTCTGGAAATAAGCCAGAGTAGAGCAAAGGGAACAAATAGTAGAAGGGGCGAAATTAAGTCAAACATCAGAGTCGGAGTTAAAGAGAAATTTTTGAAATAGAAAAACAATCCCAATTTTATGATACTCAAACCGATAAATAAATAAACCAGAACATTGGGAATAATTTTGTGACGGATATCGTAAATGACTATGACTAAAAGCAAGCTAAAAACGAAAGCATAGTATAGGAAAAACAACACCGAGTAAAGAAGTCCGTACTGGAAACCGCTGTATATTGGCCATAAATAGAATTGTCGCATGGCTATGAGGGCAAAAATAAGCCCTGTTAGAAATTCAACAATCGGGTATTGGAAAGATATTCTGCTTTTGCAAGTGTCACACTTGCCACCAAGGAAAAAGAAAGAAAAAAGCGGAACCATTTCATACCACCGAAGAGAAGTATTACAGACAAAGCAGTGGGAACGACC
>Ga0209542_10004711_pt1 | contig 27816 bp, 22 predicted proteins | sample RifCSPhighO2_01_FD_184028 | JGI IMG/M metagenome (GOLD analysis project Ga0209542, IMG submission 184028) | Soil microbial communities from Rifle, Colorado - Rifle CSP2_plank highO2_0.1 (SPAdes) (version 2) | ecosystem: Environmental > Terrestrial > Deep subsurface > Rock core/Sediment ...
GTTGTTACAGCAGTGTCAGCATTCATGACGGACTGGACATGGTACCCGAGACGAGCGTTAAAAATACAGACGGCTACACAGGCAGTATATGGGACATTCGTTCCACTGTTGAGGGAAATGTGACGGACGTGGAGAGGAGTTGTGTGGTGTTCAATGGCACAGATGATAATGTTGATGAAAGAAACTGCCACCACGGTTTCGGTAACACCGTTGTCATTCGTGGTTTTGATAGTCTGTATTATGGCTTTCACCATATGGTGCAGGGTAGTATCCCAAGCGGGATATACCTTGGTGCCACAGTGAGTGTCGGCCAAAAGCTTGGTGTGATGGGAAATACGGGATTTGTAGATGGTATTCATCTACACCTATCTGTATGGAGAGTTGATCCGAGATTGAGTGATAAAGAGCCAGCGGTCGAAGTAAAATACAAACCCTCTCACCCCGCCAACTTCGGCAGTATCGACCCCTTCACCCTCCTCACCACTCCCACTCGCAAGCTCCTGTTTGTGAGTGCACCAGAGGCAAAGATCCGCAGAGGTCCAGGTACCAAGTACTCGGTATTTGCCAAAGCCTTGAAGTATCAAGGATTGGTGGCATTTGCCAGTGTATATGCAGAAGACAGAACTTGGTATCGCATACCCCAACCCTGTTCCTCTCGCTCTTCCTGTGCGGGATGGATTGCACAAGATGGAGTTACGGTACATGAGGTACCAACTAACTTCCCGTATCTCCTACAGCTCAACGGTACCTACAATGGCACCATACATGCAGATACCATTCCAATCACGATCACTTCTGATCCCTTCAAAGGATCCGGTGGTATTGGCCAGGAGTATCTGTATCTGGCCCGAGTACCCAGCACCAAGACTACCTGTGCCTGCTGGTATGCTCTAGCCAAACCGCAGTATGTAGATTCACTCAGTGCATTTGCTTGGATGTGTGGTGGAGACAATACAAATGGAGATTGGACGAATCCTCCTTGCTCCATGTCTTTGCTCAATGGACCTAATCAAACACTCCTTAACTTCGATGGTCTCTTCCCCGCAGATGCTCGTGTTGCAGGAGTTACCATATATGCTGATCCACTACCAACACTCAATGACCCATTACCGCCATTAGTGGATCCCGTAGATCTTGCTCCACCCGATCTCCCACCCCCACCATCCGAACCTGTCCCCATTCCTCCACCTACTCTTGCCATGACTGCGGTAGCATCGACAGAAACCAGCGCTACCCTTACCGTAACAGTAAACACCTATGGCCTCGTGGGCATGCTCCATCTGGCATATGGCAGTAGCTCATTACACAAGAATGCAGTGGTACTCCCCGAGCGACAACTTTCTGCGTATGATGGCTCACAAACCATTACCATATCCCTCACCGATCTTGCTTGTGAGACTATGTATTATCCTACGATCTCGGTAACCAGAGATGCGGTATCCTATGAAGGTACCTCCTTATTTTTCAAGACCCAGACCTGCACTCCCGACTCCCTACCCTACGATGATGGTACGAGAGTAGATAGCATAGATGCTCCTGAGGGCATGATTGCCAGGTTTGTTGATACCTTTACCACAGGAGCTCTAGATACAACACGTTGGCCCCAACAAGGAGGATCTCGGGTATGTACCACGAGTACCTGCAAAGCCTCTGATGACGGCTATGCCTTTTCTCAATCATTCACCATTGATCCCGCACAACCAATTACCCTCATCCGCAGAGTCAGACTACATGGTGCTGATCCAATCATGCGCTTCATGGTCGGCTCAGGAGGGAACCCGGGCAATTGGGGCATATTCTACGGTAACGGTTGCATGCAACTCTACCGTGACCATGCCGCCCCAGAATCCGATTGCCGTGCGAGATCAGAGGTGAGTACCTCAGTTTCTTTGCCTGATCGTCTATGGATCACCGAACGTATGGAGTGGGACCCAGTACGTGGGCACATCACTTTGTATATTGATGATCTAGAGCAAACGTCTTTAACTATCGACCCCTTACCCGCGTATCTCACCGATATCAGTGTAGGTATCCAGGCAGGAGGAGCTTCCTCTGGTCAATCCCAGGAGACGGACTATCTCGTGGTACTGCAACCGGAACCAAATCTCACACTCACCCAAAACCGTACCGCTCAACTTCCTACCAAACAAACATTGTTTACCGACTCATTTGAAGAGGGCAGTCCTCAAGCATCCCTATGGTCCACGGTAGTGAGCACTACACCCGTAGTCATGGATGATATCTCGTATGCCTCCGTGGCATCGCATGTGGTACTCGCAAAACTCGAGTCTGTTCCTATTACCCTAACTCCCGCCAAATCCTGGGAGGTCTCCTGGAGAGATCAGGTTGCCGCCGCCCCTGGAGACAAGTGTACGCAGTATGTCGAGATCGTACCCAATACGGGCTCAACATACGCGGTCGCCTACCAACGGGGAGACTACAAACCGGATGACCGCGTATGTTGAGCCCGTATTGGTGCCGTCATTGGCTATGTGACTAAAGACCGATCTTGTGCTCCCGCCAATCGTACCGACAAGTTTGGCTATCCCAACCGTATCTGGAAGGAGAACCTTCTTACCTACGATCCCTCCACCCAAGAGTTGATATATACAGTAGATGGGATAGCGGTAGCTCGTATGTCTGCTCCCAACCTTGCAGATACCACGAGTATTACCCTCCGCTTCCACTCCGGCATGGAACATCCCCAAAGTCCCAATGGCCAGCAGTTCATATTGGACCAGGTGACGGTACGGGAGTGATACCTTCCCCGCATGCGATGTGATAGCTTGGGTTGTTCTTTATGGCTATTGTTTTGTAAACCTTGTACCCCCCCATACAATCAGATGGTTGTATGGGGGATTTTGTTTGGATCGGCTTCACATATTGCCCCTGCGGAGTATGATGGAGCGTATGCATAGATTTTTCATCGCGCATCCACTGGAGCCGGGTAAACTCATCCTCACCAACAAAGACCTCGTGCATCAGCTCACACGGGTGCTTCGGGTTAAATCTGGGGGCGAGTTTGTATTGTTTTCTACGGAGCCGCAACATGCCGGCTGGGATTTTGTCTTTCGGGTGGCCAAGGTGAGTATGGCAAGTATAGAGGGAGAGATAGTAGAAAAAATAAAAAATGACCGCGAGCCAAAGTTTGTGCTTACTCTTTATCAATCAATTCCTAAAAAAGACAAGATGGAGTGGATTTTGGAAAAGGGCACGGAGATCGGTGTTTCAGCATTTGTGCCGATAGTATCCGAGCATTCCGTCAAAATGAGTCTCAACTATGAGCGCGTAGGCAAGGTGCTCAAAGAAGCGGCAGAGCAAAGCGGTCGCGGGATTATACCGGAGTGTAGAGAGACCATGTCGTTTGCTGAGGCTTTAGCGTCTATTAAAAAAGAGGGGAGTTTGAGTATCCTTGCACATGAAAAAGAATCGGCGCATCGCCTCGACTCCCTGCCACTCTCCAATCAAAAGATTAATCTCTTTATCGGGCCCGAGGGCGGGTTTTCCGAGGCAGAGGTGGCAGAAGCTAAAGCCGCAGGGCTCTTTGTGGTATCGCTCTCGCGCCGTGTACTGCGATCAGAGACGGCCGCGATCACGGCGAGTTATTTCTTACTGCATAGGTTTGGGTACTAAAAAATTACAAAAATATTCACGACCGTGAATATTTTTGTAAAAATAAAAACCGGTCGCTTGGATTTGCGCCGGTTTTTTGCCATCCGTAAGGGATTTTTAATGAGCGATTTTACAATCAGTATTGCTTGGGTTGAACTCTGCATACCATGGTGGTCCGATTTCTGTATCCATCCGTATCCAAAATGACGTTACAAGGTAACAATATTTTTCTCCCAGGACAACATCCTTGTCTTGCCATTCTTGGGTGTTTGGTCCGAGAACCGCATGTAATCTAAATTTGTTTTCTTTTTCTCCTAAGCGGTATACCCGGAACCCATCCTCGTCGTTTGATGTGTCTATCCATGTAAGTGTCAATAGACCGGCCGTAGATAGGTTGTATTTCCAAATGAGTACACCGGCGAACATACCAGCGAGCCCCAGAAACAGCAGTATCCCTTGTCGTAGAGTCATCTTCTTCGTCATATAGAACCCCCTTTTGAAATTACAGCCAAGAAAACTATATATTTAAATAGTATATTTGTCAAGTATTTACATTTTCTCTTATATCTTGTAAGCTAATTCTATTCCCAAGACCGTAAGTGCCGAAAGGCTTGATGCGCAAGCGCTTACCGAGGAAAAGCTATATAGCCTTTTTCTTGTCTGCGGGATATGCCCGCATTTTTATTTGGAACCAACGAATAGCGAATCTATTACGAATTTACGAATGAAATTCGGGATTCGTTCATTCGTACATTATTCATTATTAGTTGATTTAATATATGCCCTTAACCAAATCTCAAAAACAAGAAGCAGTGGAATCGGTGCGTAGCAAGTTTAAAGAATCAGAGATTATGCTATTTGCCAATTTCCACGGACTCAATGTAGCCAAGTCTTCGGAGCTTCGTCGGGCGCTTCGCAAAAACTCCGGTGAGTATCTGGTTACCAAGAAAACTCTTGCCGAGGTGGCACTCCGTGATGAAGGGGTGGCTCTTCCGCAGCTTGAGGGTGAGGCCGCGTTTATCTTTGGCAAGAAAGACGCGGTGAGTATAGCAAAGACTCTGTATGATTTTGCCAAGAAAAATATCGAAGCGATAAAGATACTGGGCGGATATTTCGAGGGGAAGATGTTGGATGCCGCGTCCGTGACCCAGCTTGCCAAGATCCCGCCGCGTGAAATATTGATTGCCCAATTTATGTCTGTTCTGCAAGCACCACAAAGAAACCTGGTCGGTGTGCTTGGAGGAAATATACGGGGATTAGTACAAGTGTTGGATCAGATAAAAAGTAAAAAATAATTACGAGCAATAACTAATAATCATATGGAAGACAAAAAAGTAGAGGTGCCAGAGAAGTTCAAGAAACTTGTTGATGAAATCGAAAAGATGAGCGTCTTGGATCTCTCCGAGCTCGTGCATGTCCTTGAGGATAAGTTTGGCGTATCGGCTGCTATGCCGATGATGGCGGCTCCGGCCGCTGGTGGTATCGATGGTGTTCCAGCAGCTGCGGAACAGTCGGTATTTGCCGTAGAGCTCAAAGACGCTGGCGCGCAAAAGATCCAGGTGATCAAAGCGCTCCGCGAAGTAACGGGACTTGGCCTGGCGGAAGCCAAAGCCATGGCTGATGCTGCTCCCAAGGTAGTTAAAGAGGGCCTGGCCAAAGCCGAAGCCGAGGAGCTCAAGAAGAAGCTTGAGGAGGCTGGCGCGACGGTTGTGCTTAAATAATCTAAGCTTTAAAGTACGGTCATGGGCACACTCGAAAAGCTGCTTGGACCGGCACGGATTAAGCTTGTTCGGCTCTTTTTCCTCAATCCCGAAAGTGTATTTGCGCCCAAGGATATTGTACGCAGAGCCCAGTTGAATCCCACGCAGGTTCGCAAAGAGATCGCACTTTTGATGGAGGTTGATTTTATCAAAAAAGCTTCCGTGCAGATGGTGGTCTCTTCTAGCACCAAAGGCAAAAAACTTCAAAAAAAGAGAATCAATGGATTCGCGTTGAATCCATTGTTTTCTCTTTTGGAGGAGTTACGCAATCTAGCACTCTCGGCCGCACCCATATCCAAGCAAGCATTGGTGGAGCGCTTGCGGCGAGTGGGGCGAGTCAAGCTGGTGGTGCTCGCGGGGATATTCATCAAAGACCCCAGCTCGCGAATTGATATGCTGGTCGTAGGAGATGTATTCAACAAATCCGGTGTGGAGCGGATTATGAAATCTATGGAGGCTGATATTGGCAAAGAGCTCGCCTATGCGCTCATGGACACCAAAGAGTTTAAATATCGTTTTGGCATGTATGATAAGTTTGTCCGCGATATTATGGACTACCCGCATGAGGTGTTGCTTGATAAACTAGGCTTGACCCGCTAGGTTGTGATATGCGCGCGTAGCCCTGCCTACCGGCAGGCAGGTCAGCTGGGCAAAATGCAACGGTGTTGCATTTTGCGGGAACCACATCAAGAGGCTAGAAAGTTTCCAGGGTTTTGCTCCACAAAACGAGCGTACGAATCACACCTGCCCGCCCAAGCTAGGGCAATTAGCTCAGTGGTAGAGCGTTCCGTTCACATCGGAAAGGTCGCTGGTTCGATCCCAGCATTGCCCACCATAGAAAGTTATGATATAATAGGTCTAAACTGGATCGTTCAAAACCGCAAAAGAACCAGGAGAAAAACACGCGCCCTGCCGAAGCTTGAGCGAAGTGCGGGTCGGCTCGCCTGTCCGCCTCCGGAGGGAACCATATTTTAACTCGCTAATTCCGACCCAGCTTGCTGGTCGGAGGGTTGTTTTTGGGGAAGAAAATTTTTTAATCATATGTACGAATTTTTAGGAAATATATTTATTCCGCATCCATACATGGCACTAATACCTGCTGTTGTGTTCGGATCGTTATATTTCAAATTAAGAAATAAATTTATTCTCGCAGTAGCTGTTATATGGGCATTATATGCTTTATACGAGGAACTAAATTTATTAAGAATTACCTGTTCTGGAGAATGTAACATTAGGGTGGATTTATTACTTTTTTATCCGGCACTTATTCTCTTGACTGTTGTTGGAATAATTTATGGCATCACCAAGTTACTTAAACACTAAACTATGAGCCAAAAAAGATTTATAAGTATCGCGCTCGTAGTCCTCGTTGCCGTTTTAGTTGGGGTAACCGGATATTTTGTTTTAAATAATCGTTCAGCAACACCTACATCAAACAACAACTTGCCAGTTACCGGTACGACGCCGACGGATTGGCAATTTATCGATGCTGGTTTCACACTGTCTTTACCGCCCGAATGGAAATTCAATAAACTGCAAGGCACTGATTCTTATGTTGGCGAATTTGTTGGCGATGGTGTAAATCTTGGTTTTGATTATGGTCGGTACTCTAGTCCGCTTACAAAGGACAACGATCCTCATCATATTGTAACCTACGAAACTATAGACGGCTACAAAGCAAAGATAGTTGTTCCGAAAGTTGTAGGGAGTGGAACAACAGGAGTTTACTTTGGTGATTTGGGCGGTGGAGGAGATGGAATTGAAAAAATAAAACTCCAAGTATCTGGTTACAATCTTACTGCCTCCCAACAAGAAATTGCTCTGAAGATATTTCACACTCTTAAATTCAAGAGGTAAGAATTTCATATTATTTATGGATTACTGCCAAAGAAAAACTTGAAATTGTCATTCGTGCGGTTCCGTTGCCTTTCCGTCTGCTGGTGGATTCGCGGAGGAACTTCCTTATCCCGACCTTGCATCGGGACGAAAGCGGTTCGGACTAATTCAAGAATACTGCACCAAAAAATTTTTGTATTCTAAAGCTCGAGTATGCTCTCAGGTTTTTTATTTTTGCTAATTTTGCTACGCTTTTTCTATGTCCATATCACTGCATCTCAAAAGTAGGGAGCTACCATTCACCGTCTTTATTACTGGTGCTGCGGTGCTTGTGGTGGAGGTGGCCGCAGTGCGGATCCTCTCGCCTTATTTTGGCAATACTATATATACGGTCTCTGGGGTGATTAGCGTTATCCTTGCGGCGTTGAGTTTTGGGTATTATGCCGGTGGACGTATGGCTGATCGGCGTCCCGAGGAGGGTCTGTTTTATGGAATGGTGCTGGTCGGGGGATTGAGTATTCTACTCCTCCAGCTTTTGGCATTTTTGTTTTTGCCACTTTTGGGCTATGGTTTGCCGCTCGCAATCGGCCCGCTGGTGGCGGCTCTGTTTTTGTTTTTTGTACCCGGGTTTGTACTGGGCACACTCTCGCCATTTGCGATAGCGCTCCAGAAGCTTCGTGTCAAAGACGGTGTGGGAACGGTGTCTGGTGATATATTTTTTTGGTCGACGTGTGGCTCGATTGCTGGCAGTCTTTTGACGGGGTTCGTCTTGGTGCCGCGTTTTGGGGTGGACCACATTATGATTGCGACCGGCGTCTTTTTGCTTGTTTTTGGTGCGGCGATGACCGTACGCACAAGCCATCATGCAAAAACCATAGTGCGCGTATTGCTCTTGCTTATAGCAGGTCTCGTGCTTGCGGTTTTTCTGGTCTCTCGTGACGCAGACGCAGAAGTGGTCTATAGCGGGGGCGGGGTCTATGAAAAAATTACCGTTTTGGATACGACATACAAAGATCGGCCGGCACGCATGCTTCTGCAAGATAGAAGTAGCTCGGCGGCGATGTTTTTGGATGGGGATGATCTGGCATTTGACTACACGAAATACTACGCGCTGTATCGTTTGGCGCGGCCAGATGCAGGGCGGGTGTTAGTCATCGGTGGCGGGGCATACTCTATCCCTAAAGAGTTGCTACGCGAGCTACCGAATGCAGAGGTGGATGTCGCGGAGATTGAGCCATCGCTTATTAATATCGCGCATCGGTATTTTGGCCTACCCGAAGACCCGCGGCTCAATAACGTGGTTGCTGATGGGCGGCGGTTTCTCCATGACGCTGACAAGCTGTATGATCTGATATTCGGGGATGCTTATTATTCGCTGTATTCTGTTCCTCCGCATCTGGTGACGGGGGAGTTTTTTTCTTTGGTGCGGAGTCGTCTCTCGCCAGATGGTGTGTTTGTGGCTAATTTTATCGGGGATCTCTCCCATGCTACGCCATCATTGATACTTTCTGAAATGCGGACGTTTCGGCAGGTATTCCCTAATAGCTATTTTTTTGCTACGCGATCTCCCTATAGTTTGTCACCGCAGAATATTATGTTTGTGGGTATTGCGGGTGATAAAAAAATTGACCGCGAGAGTCTGGAGGGTGTCCATGGTCGTGGTAGTGTATTGGAGGGACTCCCCAGCCGCTTGATCGACCCGGATCGTTTTTATCTTGAGATGCATCCTAAACTTACGGATAGCTACGCGCCGGTAGAGTATTTGGTATCTCGCGTACTCAAGGCAAGTGCTGGCAGCTCCCGCGACGGTCTCAATGGCGAGGAGCTGATCGCGCGCGTGCATGAACAGCTCGCTTTGGGTCCGCGGTATCTGACGGCGCCCGGGCACACGCGCCTGCAGGATATTTTGACGCATGAGATGCGGGCGTTTGCCGATGGTGTACTCGTACAATCTTGGGATGCGCTAAGTGCAGAGGGTAGCGCGACCTATCATCTCAAAAACATTATCGGCAGATTTGCTCCGGAAAATCCCCGGCGTATTATTCTTGCCGCACATTATGACACGAGACGCTATGCAGATAGGGATTTATTTCACGCAGGAAGTCCTATGCCGGGAGCGAATGATGGCGCCTCTGGTGTGGCTATTCTTTTGGAGCTTGCGCGGCATCTCAAGGAAGCACCCGATAAGCCGGATATTGGCGTAGATATAATTTTTTTTGATGGTGAGGAAGGTGATGAGAAGTTAAAAGAAAATAGCGCATGGCGCCCCATTGGCTCGCAGTATTTTCGGGATCATCTACGCGATATCTACCCAGATGCCAAGCCGGAGATGGGGGTGGTGCTTGATATGGTATGCGACAAAAATCTTGAATTGTTGCCAGAACCATCTTCTGTAGAAAGCGCACCAGCTGCAGTTAAGACGTTTTGGGAGCTTGGCGAACGGATCGCTCCACGGGCGTTTGCGGAGCGAAAAAGCGTACGTATCGTTGATGACCATACGTCACTGCAGGAGGCGGGTATCCCGAGTTTTTTGGTGATCGATTTTTCCTATGCGCCATTTCACACGACCAGAGATACGGCTGATAAATGTTCCGGGGGAAGCTTAGAGACGGTCGCAAAAACGGTATTTTCGTACATAAGCTCTCTTGCACGCTAGGGCTTGCAAAATTGACAAATCTCTGGTATGGTTCGCTTAGAAAACAACAGCGTCCACGGATGGGCGTCTTTGAAAAAGGAGAGATATATGCATGAGTGATAGAGTGTCCCCCGTGTTTTACCCTAAACCTTTTACCCCTTTGAAGGAGGTGTGTTATGGTCCGGTTATTCTGGTGTGTCGCGCTTCTTCTCGGCTTGGTGGGGGGCGGTGGTGTGGTGGTTGCACAAGAAGTCGATCTCTTAAATCAATACAGCGCTAGTCGGGATATCGCTACATTCTATAGTTCAGGTGGTCCTGATGCGGTTTCAGTGGCGTTGGCGAGCAAAGCCATCCGCCTTGATCTTAAGGTCCCTGGTGGGAGCCCGATGGTCTCCGACTCTGGGAGAAGACAGGGAAGCGCTGGCTTCTACCTCACCAACCCAAATGGTGTAACGGGGCTTTTCGCGAGTATGAAAGTCTCGAGCTACGGTTTTGGCAAGTGTGCCGCAAATCCTGCGGTGAGCTCAATGAATCTCCGGCTGTTCGGTTATTGGTTCAATGATGGCTCGAGCTCTGGGGCTGGAGATCTCACGGGCAACTACTATGCCACTGTGGGTCTCAACCGGACTGCTGATGTTAGCGGTCAGGAGCTGAACATCATTGCGTTCATCTGGCGGTGCGGTAACCGGTGGTGCTCATCGGGGGAGTTCGTTACGGGGCCGGTTGTGGCTGGTGTGGTTAAGAAAAATAAACTCGCTAACCTCGGTATAGAATGGGACCAGTTCAATCATCGTTTCCGGGTGGTGATGGTGACTGGTTCGGGGAAGAAGGTGACAGTACAGGAATCGTTTTTGGACTATCCATCTGCTATCCCGACAAATCCGCCGATATCTGACTCCAAAGGTGGGGAGATCGCAAACTCGGCAGCGCGTTGCCAAAACGAGGCATCTGTCGTATCGGGGAAAGGAGAATTTTCCAAGATACTGGTGCTCCGCTGATCTCAAAAGGACGCATCTTGCTCTGCTCCGGCATTTTTGTCGGAGTTTTTTATTGCTCAAAAATTAGTTCTTGTGGTAAAGTTTTGGCAGTATAGCTTCTTTACACAATAGGGGGGCTCGCTTATGGGGCAAATATTTGAAATCCCAGATTTTCGTAACCCATCATGGCACAAAATACGCGACGCATTTGAAGATACAGAGATGCGGCAAGGAAAGCAGGTAGTCGGAGTTTGGCGTTGGGGGGCTACCTATGTGTATGAGCGGATTGCAGAAGGAGTTCGGATAGAAGGCTGGGAGACCTACTGGCTGTCTGCAATGGATGTGGATCCATTTTTGAAGTCGTGGCGTCCACATGGTCCGCATAGTCTGGTGCGCGCCGTACGGTTATCCAATGACTGGAAGGTAATAACCGGAACAAAACCTCATCGGTATCGTGTTCATCATGGTCCGCCACGGACCATCGAGCTCTTATTTTATACAGGAAGCGGCATGGTGTATCGCAAAACCCTCATAGAAGATATTGCCGTTTCCCATGCGCCATATTCCTAAATTTCTTTCCGGTGCAGTTGTCGACCTCCATTTTTTTGGAGGTTTTTTATCCCATGATCATTGATAAGCATAGTATAGTCTCGTATAGTAAGAGTACCATGGCAAGAGCAAAAACAGTACTCTTAGTGGGAGATTCAGTGATGCAAGATCGTTTTGTACCGTGGTTTACGCGCGACGGCATCGCAGTCACCAGTGTAGAGAAATTTGCTGACACGCTCGTGATTGCGAAAAAAGTTCGACCCAAAGCCATTGTGTTTGTGGCACCCCGCTATTGGGAGGATGTGCCGGGTTTTGTAACTGCCGCACGAAAAATCGATCACCTCTCCTATGTACCCATTTTTTATCTAGGGGCTCTGATAGAAGGGCAGGATCAGATTATTCTCCGCCAGCATGGGGTCAAAACCATCACGCTGGGGCCGGTGCCAGATCCAGAAATTGTCCGGTTTGTGGTACGTTCGCTCTAGCGAGTTCTTGACCTTACTTGTGTACCATCGGATACTGGTAGTAGAGCTTTGTTGCTTTGGCGATAAGGGGATTCGTTTGGGTCAACAATTTTACATGTAGGAAGGAGGCGCTTATGAAGAGGCGCTTATTTTGTTCTTTTACAAGGAAGGGATTTTCAGCAAACAAGTTTCTTCTGTTTGCGTTGTTACTTTTGGCTCTTGGTGTGCCGAGAGTTTATGCCGCTCCGGGGCTGGTGCTTACTTGGGTAGACAACTCATCAAACGAGGATGGATTCCGGGTATACCGAGAGGAAGGAGGAGTGAGCGGTTTTGCTGTCGTAATGGAACCGGGTCAAAATATCCAGACCTGGATCGATACGGGCGTAACACCAGGGATCTCGTACTGTTTTTATTTGACTGCCTACAATACTGTGGGCGAGTCAGCATCCTCGGATACTGACTGTGCCACGGCGCGCAATGGAGTGGTCACATTGACCATAAGCAAATCGGGTACTGGTGTAGGAACCATATCGAGTAGTCCTGCTGGTGTGGATTGCGGATCAATGTGCTCGTTTGCTTTCAATGAAGGAACGGTGGTCAGTCTTTCGGCACTTGCCGGTGGCGGATCAGAGTTCGTTTCATGGAGCGGCGGATGTAGTGGGTCGGGTGCGTGTACACTGACCTTGGTCGCCGATATTACTGTGGGCGCGCAATTCATGCAGTTGAGCCTTGCACTCTCTGTGCAAAAGTCAGGTACGGGCGGAGGTATGGTTACCAGTGCCCCCGCTGGCATTGATTGCGGATCCGTGTGTGTAGCGAACTATCCATTTGGGACGGCAATGAGTCTTACTGCGGTTGCAAATACCGACTCGGTTTTTGCTGGCTGGAACAGTGCATGCCTCGGCAATGGCTCATGCGATTTAACCATGGATAGTGCAAAGTTCGTAGGGGCACAGTTTGATTACGTGCCGCCTGTGGTGACCACGTTTACGCTTTCCGTGGTTCAGGTTGGAGTCGTTTCGGGACTCGTGCAGAGCATGCCGGTTGGTATTAATTGTGGTGCCAACTGTGACTATGCATTTGCGGATGGCGCATCAGTCATACTAACGGCATTGCCAAATGTAGGAGCGGTATTCACCGGCTGGTCAGGACCATGTAATGGCAGTAGCGGTGATTGTGTGGTGGCAGTTTCTACAAACCTTACCGTCATGGCATATTTTGCCCCTGTGGGTCCGGTGTTGGATCTTAGATTCAACGAAGGTGCTGGATTTGTAGCGACGGATAGCTCCGGCTTTGGTAATCACGGTACTATCCAGAACGCAGTATGGACAAGCGGCAAGTCGTCAAGTTATGGCAAGGCGCTTAGTTTCAATGGTAGTAATGCTAAAGTAGTAGTGCCACACTCGCCATCTCTTGATCTTAAAAAAGGCATGACTATCCTTGCATGGGCATCTACTGCGGCAAACGGTAGAAAATGGCGCACGATCGCACTCAAAGGGCAGGATGGACAGGCGGCATTAGTGTATTCGTTGTATGCCAATGGTCCGTATGGAAGTACTGGCAACCGCCCATGGGGATTTGTTTACGCCAATGGCATTGAACAAGGCGTAAATGGCACGAATGTCTTGCAATCCAGCTGGCGGCGAGTTGCAGTTACCTACGATGGCACATCATTGCGTTTTTATGATGCCGGCAAACTCGTGAAAACAGTGGCAGTATCGGGTCTTATAACCTCCTCTACTATGCCATTGGAGATTGGTGGTAACTCCGTCTGGGCCGATGAGTATTTCAAAGGCAAACTAGATAATGTCCGGATCTTCCAGCGGGCACTCTCACTCGCAGAGATTCAGGCGGACATCAATACGCCATAACCCATAACCTTTTTGTTCTTTGAGAATCCCTAAATCGCCAGCCGCTCTTTCCCCAGGGGCGGCTTTTTATATGGCTGGCCCTTGCATTTCCTAAAGTTTTCTTTTATAAGTAATTTGGTTTTATAGTATCTTGACTGTTGAGTTGTTATAACAGGGAGGTTGTAATGGATCTGTCGTATCGAAAAGAAAAGAGTCCCGGCCTTGCCAATAAGCGTCAGTTTACCGCTGTCGTCGCGCTCACTGCTCTTTGGTTGGATGCGGATGAGGCATACAAGCAAAAATTTGCTCCAATACTTTACCAGCAGGTGCGGGCGCTAAGTTATAGAAGATATAGGGTCTCTGTAGGGGCCGCGGGAACATTTACTTTCCGTTTGAGTGACCGTGGTCCGCGTTTGAAGTTTGGTGGTCTTCGGCAAGGAAGGTATTGGGTGCGGTTTATCTTGACCGCTCGGGGCAGTCCTCTCGTTTGTTTTGTCTCCGAGAGCATGTCTGCGGTGTTCTATCTTGCGCCTGCTTTATCAGGGATATCCAATGGGAATATTTCTGGCGTATCTTGTGCATCTGAATCTTTGTTGTCTAGCCTGGCTTCGGGTGTACGATACAGTCTGCTTCTCGATGAGATAGGCGCAATGGTGTTGATGCGTAAAGGCATTACGCCGCCAAAGTTTAATGGAGGCCGAGATGGGTCCCTTGAAGAAATGCTCGGGGTATTCCGTAGTCAGCGATTCTTTACGGAGTATGTAACTGATGGTAGTGTATGGCACATGACGCCGCATTTTTTCCAAGAAGGAATACGATTACGACTTCGAGATCCCGCTCGGTATTTGGTACAGCCATATTTGGAAAATCGCGGACTGTATCTATACTTTATCTCTGAAACGGGTTCAGTGGACGCCTTTCTTATTGATGGGTATCCGGAAGGTGCGCGAGATTGGCATCCTTCTCGACTATCAGCCACAAAAAAATTAGTTTTTGATGCGCCGGTCGGGGCACGGGCTTCGGGACTGAAGTCTACGCGTACTATGGTACAGCAAGGATCATACTTGCGTGAGCTTTTTGAAAGAAACAGGCGCAAAAAGCCTAACAGTCTTTCAAAAAGAAAGTTTTTGCGGGTAGATGAGGTGGCATCTCAAGAAGATGTATATGATTCATCGCAAGAAAGGGAATTACGCGAAAAAATGCACGAAGTTCTTGCTCGCCACTATCCGGAAGAGGAGATTAAGGTGCTCCTTCATGTGGGGTCTCTGCTTGATCTGGTACCAATCGATAAAGCTTTAGATATGGCTCTTGAGACCTATGGAGACAGTAGTGGGAAGAAGCAGTATTTTTTGCAAGAATTAGAAACCTCTCTGCCAGTTCTTTTGGCTGATTTGCAAGAATTTCTTTGATGATTTTTTGTAGGTTGCGGCATCTTGGTGGGGTACTCCCCGATGCCGTTTTTTATTTTGTGATATACTAGGTGCATGGGTATCGCGAGTATTTTTTTTGAATACATGTCCTGGCATTATGGGCCAGGAGTGCATGAGTTCTTGCAGGCTTGGAAAAATATCTCTGCATTCGTCTATCAGTTTTTTTCTGTGGACATGCTCTTGAAAACATTTTTTCAACCCTTCAAGCGTATGCAGGAGGACTACACGCGGGGGTTTGACCCGAGCGGATATGCAGAGACATTTATTGTAAATGCCATGATGCGCGTGGTGGGCATGGTGATACGTGCAGTGTTTATCGCGGGAGCGGCGTGTATGCAGATCGTGATTGGTATGGTGGGGTTTGTATTTTTTATCGCATTTGTGGGTCTGCCGTTTGCGGTGCCGTTTTGTGTTATCGGTGGATTATTGCTTCTGCTCTTATAAATATCTCTATGGCGTCTTTTCGTATTGATCCTCTAGGACTTGAGATATATAAAGCCAATCATTTGGAGCGTTTTATGCCGCGTCCACGGCGGCTTCTATTTTTGAGTTTATTTTCTTTTTTGGCTCTGGCACTCGGGATGATTGCGTTGGTGCTTTATGCTGTTGGTGGTTCGGCGGGAGGCGGACTTGATCAGGCATTTGCCGGATCACTCGGTAATATGCAGTTGGTCCGACGGATGTTTGGGCTCTCGCTAATGCTCGGGAGTGTGGGCTGGATATTTATGCTTCTCGAATTTTATCTTCTTTCCATTATACGTCCCAAGCCATTTTTGGTGGTTAGTGACGAGTCGGGGGAGCGTGTATTGTCGTTGGACGCGGCGTGTGCGTTGGGGCTTGAGTTGCTCGGCATCCCAGGTACATCGCAAGTAGCGGTGTTACGTCTTCGCGATATATTTACAGAAAGTCCGGAGGCGTTCGTGATACTCCAGCGGCTTGGCGTCTCTGATACATCTTTAGGAGAATTTTTGGCTCGTCCACGACCGGAGCTTTTTATGAGTCGTGATGAATTTTTGGGAGCGCTTGGTGCAGTTGCTCTTGATGCAAAATCTTCTGTGCTCGGTATGCGGGAACTTTTGGGGTTGCTCATGCAAATTGATAAAGATTTTGAGCAGATGCTATTTGCGGCCCAAGTGCATAAAACCGAACTCTATGGCGCGGCCTCCTGGGTACGGGCGGGATATGAGACGCGTGATCTGCGCTTGCGTTGGTGGGACGCGGCATATCTTGCGCATGTTCCGCGTTTGGGTACGGCGATTGCGTACGGCTATACATATCTTTTGGATCGCCACGCGCGCGAGCTTGTCTCCGGTGGTATTAAATCAGCTGCACATATGCAGTTTGAGATGGAGGTGATTCAATCGCTTGAGTCCGCACTTTCACGCTCGGCGGAGGCCAATGTGCTTTTTATCGGAGAACCGGGATCGGGCAAGCATACGATTTTGGAGGATCTGGCGCGTACTATTATGGAAGGCACGGCCGCACCTGCTCTCCAATACAAACGTGTACTCGTGCTTGATACCTCCGGACTTACGGCGGGCGCAAAAACCAAGGGAGATTTTGAGGAGCTGGTGATTCGGGTTATGAACGAAGCGGTGCGTGCAGGTAATATTATTTTGGTCATCGAAAATTTTGCAGAGTTTCTGGAGTCTGCGCACGCGCTCGGCGTAGATGCCATGGGGATCCTTGAGCCCTATCTGAAAAGTTCAGTCATTCAGGTAGTCGCGCTGTCAGACCCAAATAAGTTCCATAATATCCTTGAGCCCAACGGTGTCGTCATGCAGCTTTTTAGTAAGATAGATGTGCCAGTCACGGGCGCCGCGGGAACAATCATTGTATTAGAAGATGCTGCGCTTGAGATTGAGGCGCGGTTTGGTGTGCTATTTACCTATCAGGCGCTCAAAGGAGCAGCGGAGCTTGCAGATCGCTATATTGTGCAGGGGGTAATGCCGGAGAAAGCGATTGATCTTTTGGATCGTGCGGCAGCCTCCTCCTCCGGTCCGCGTCCTCGGGTGATTACGCGTGAACATATAGAGGCGGCGGTAGAAGCTTCGACCAAAATCCCTGTTGCCAAAGCTCGGGAGGGTGAGGCGCAAAAGCTTTTGAAAATAGAAGAGATTTTGCATCAGCGCATCATAGGCCAAGACGAGGCGGTGCGGGCAGTATCCAATGCTCTGCGCAAAGCGCGCTCGGGCTTGCATGGGGACAAGCGCCCGATTGGATCATTTTTGTTTCTTGGACCGACCGGTGTAGGAAAGACCGAGACGGCCAAAGCGCTTGCCGAGGTATATTTTGGCTCAGAGGAGGCGATGTCGCGGTTTGATATGTCGGAGTATCAGAGCATCGAGGGCATCGAAAAGTTTATTGGTGCGTTTGCGACCAAGGAGCAAGGGACGCTTGCTACAGCTTTGCGGAGCCGCCCATTTAGTCTTGCCTTGTTTGATGAGTTTGAAAAATCTTCCAAAGAGGTGATAAATCTTTTTCTACAGATTTTAGAAGAGGGATTTTTTACCGATGCATTTGGCAAGCGCGTATCCGCTCGGGATACGATTATTATCGCAACCTCCAATGCCGGCTCCAACTTAATCTGGGATTTGGTACGTGCGGGCAAAGACCCGGTGGTACTCCAGCGTGAGGTGGTGGATGCGATTCGCCAGCAGGGAGTATTTAGTCCCGAGATACTCAACCGCTTTGATGCGATCGTGGTATTCCACCCATTGGATAAAAGCAATCTTGTGGCGGTTGCACGTCTTCTCTTGGAGGATTTGCGAAAAGGTCTTGCCAAGCAGGATATTGATTTTGTGATTACAGATGATCTGGTAGTAAAAATCGCAGAAATTGGATACGACCCGGTGATGGGTGCTCGGCCCATGCGCCGCGCTATATCGGACCGGGTGGAGCAGGTAATTGCCCAAAAGATTTTGGAGGGCAAACTCACCCGCGGCTCCCAGCTCTCGTTTACCCCCGAGGAGATAAGTAGCCTCTAGATGGGATTGTTGACTAGATTCCCGTGGATTGACTTTGCTTGAAAAATGCAGTATAGAGACAGCAGATTTTAAAACGAGTTTTCTGTGAAAGGAGTTAGAAAGTGACGATCGCACAGCAAGAAGCGCAGGATCTTTCGGATAGGATTTGTGCATACACAGGCAAGCCTCCCTCTAGTAATCAAAAGACGACTCTCCATATAGGCTTTGGGCGTTCCCGGGGATCTCACTCTTCTTTGTCTATAGAGTCGGCTTTGATAAGTATGTCAGAGATGGACCGATGCAGGTTTTTGAAAGACCTCGTATTGGTTTGGTGGCTTGCTCCTACCGATAAAACGGCTATGTCCCAGCTCGCTAAAATTTTTGGGACGGATGATCGCATAGGCTTGGGTTTGCTCTACACTATCTCAGCAAATGGCAAGCAGTTCTGTGCCTGGATAGGGGCACCGGGTATCATTGCTTCCCATGGCGTACAAGAACAGAGAAAGATACGACCACTTTTTGAGGTGATCGGGGAACCGCAGGAGATTAGAGAGTATGCTCGGGAGGTAATTCCGGCTAACTTTCAAGCAAAGGGTGTTAGATTGCCGAACGGCACGTGCATCTTTGGTCTCTGGTGGGAGAGCGATTCTCCATCTTCACAGTAATACAGTAATAAAGTTACCCCGCTCTGTTTTCGGACTTCTGGCGGGTTTTTTCTTTTCGTTGGTCGGATAATCGACATTTATCCACAAGCACGTCAAGGGCTTTCTCTGTACATGGTAAAATAAAAATATAAGATATGGGTCGATCTCTCTTTCCTTTTGTGTATACAAATATAAAAAAATAACTATATATCTATGACAGAAATTTGGGCTGAAGCTTTGGCTACTTCGTTTGAGACGCTTTCTCACGGCGTGCTCTCGGTAGCGCCGCGGTTTATCGTGGCATTGGTGATATTGCTTCTTGGCTGGCTGATCGCCTCGGGTATTGGGGCGTTGGTGAGTCAATTTATCAAGGCACTCCGCGTAGATGCCGCGCTCGAAGGACTTGGTCTCAAAGAGCCGCTCTCTCGCGCAGGCATGAAGCTTGACTCGGGGGCGTTTATCGGGATGCTCGTCGAGTGGTTCTTTATTGTGGTGTTTTTGCTTGCTTCGGTGGATATCCTCGGGCTTGATCAGGTCACCGCGTTTTTGCGTGATGTTGTCCTCTCATATATTCCGAATGTTATTGTAGCGGCGATTATTTTGGTGGCCGCTGCGGTCATTGCAGATGCCACACAAAAGCTGGTACGTGGCTCGGCACAAGCGGCCAATCTGCCTTCAGCTTCATTTCTTGGTGGTGTCGCACGTTGGTCTATCTGGATTTTTGCGCTTTTGGTAGCGCTGTACCATCTGGGTATCGCCGGACCGTTGGTGCAGACTTTGTTTACCGGTTTTGTAGCAATGATTGCTATTGCTGGTGGTCTTGCCTTTGGTCTTGGGGGTAAAGACGCCGCGGCTAAATTTATCGAGCGTTTGCGTAACGATATTTCTGACCGATAATCATCCAAGATGCTCTAAAAATCGACCCTTGGGAAGGGTCGATTTTTCCTTATTTTAGAGCTGTTTATCCACATATTGGGGTTCTCCCCCTATGAGTTGACAATATTTTATCCCTCGCATATAATGAGCATCACGTGAAGACGAGTATTACATATCAAAAATCACACAGCGGGACCTAGCACCTTGAAGGTTTCTTCTTGGCTTAGGAAATCCCGCACTCGCGGGATTTTTGATTCACCTCATACCAATTCCGTATTGGTCTGGGGTTACCGGATGACTGTACTTCGACAATCACATAAGAAGCAGGTAAACATCTACAAGTTTTTTAATGGGGTTACTAAGAGCATATGGTGGATGCCTAGACTTTGAATGGCGATGAAGGACGTGGCGTGACTGCGATAAGCTTCGGGGAGGTGTCTAGCAACCTTTGATCCGGAGATTTCCGAATGGGGAAACCTATACTGGTACACCCAGTATGTCCTATACCGCGTGGTGTAGGGAGCGCACCCAGGGAAGTGAAACATCTCAGTACCTGGTGGAAAAGAGAACAATTGTTTATTCCCTTAGTAGCGGCGAGCGAACCGGGAACAGCCCAAACCTATGTACTTCGGTATATGGGGGTTGTAAGAGAGTATCGTTTGTTTACTCAAAGGAAGTTTATAAAAGAAATCTTCGTTAGCGGAAGGCGGCTGGAAAGCCCCACCACAGCGGGTAATAGTCCCGTACGCGAAAACGGTTTTCAACTTCTTGATACTCATCTTGAGTACTTCGACAAATGGTTGCGTCGGAGGAAGCAGGCCGAACTATGCGGCCAAGGCTAAATACATTCGAAGATCGATAGTGAACTAGTACCGTGAGGGAAAGGTGAAAAGCAGCCCGATGAGGGCGGTGAAATAGTACCTGAAACCATATGCTTACAAGGACTCGGAGCCTACTATCCGCAAGGGTAGTTGGGTGACGGGGTGCCTATTGAAGAATGAGCCAACGAGTTATCTTGTATCCTTCGTCTAAGGGCTTCGGTCCGGAGGCAAAGGGAAACCAAGTGTTAATAGCGCGTATGCCTGCTCAAATTTTTGGGCTTTTTTGCGTGAGTCTAAAAATTTGAGCAGGCCAGGGTACAAGATAGACCCGAAGCCAGGTGAGCTTGCCATGGCCAGGATGAACTTCGGTTAAACCCGGAGGGAGGTCCGAACCGGTGAATGGTGCAAAATTCTCGGATGAGCTGTGGTAAGGAGTGAAAAGCTAATCGAACCTGGTAATAGCTGGTTCTCTCCGAAATAGCTTTTGGGCTAGCGTCGTGATAATCCCCAGGGGTAGAGCTCTGGAAGGTCTGTAAAGGGCGAAAGCTCGACAGACCTATCAAACTTCGAATACTGGGGGTCATATTCACGATAGTCAGACTACGGGGGCTAAGCTCCGTCGGTCGAGAGGGGAAGAGCCCGGATCGCCATCTAAGGTCCCTAAATCTATGCTAAGTGTATCTCAAGGAGGTGAAGTTTCTTAAACAGCGAGGAGGTTGGCTTAGAAGCAGCCATCCTTTAAAGAGTGCGTAACAGCTCACTCGTCGAGAGACTTCGCGCCGAAAATAATCGGGGCTAAGCATAGTACCGAAGGTGCGAATATGTGAACTTCATTGAGGGAAAATGTTTTTTGTTTGTAGAAAAAGTTTGTGAGGCGATAGCTCAGACGGGAGAGCATTCCCATACACGTTCCACGTGTATGGGAAAGGTCGGGGGTTCAACTCCTCCTCGCTTCATACAACCTTCGTCGGGGTGTAGCGCAGTCTGGTAGCGCGCCGGGCTTGGGTCCCGTAGGTCGGGTGTTCAAATCACCTCACCCCGATTCTGGGAGCAGACAGTGTGTCTGCTCCCACCAAACTTTTTGTTCTTTGTTTTTATGCGAAGTGCGCTAGTACTTCGCTCCTTCAATGAAGTTCACATATGGTAGGAGAGCGTTTCGTATGCAGTGAAGCCGCATCCGTGAGGAACGGTGGAGCGTACGGAAGTGAGAATGTTGGCACGAGTAACCACAATCGCGGTGAAATCCCGCGACACCGAAAGCCCAAGGTTTCCTTGGCAATGATGATCATCCAAGGGTGAGCCGGTCCTAAGCCAATGGCGAAAGCCGCAGGCGATGGACAAACGGTTAATATTCCGTTGCTTCGATTGCGTTCGATGGAGGGACGGAGACAGGTAGGTTGAGCGTATTATTGGATTTACGTTTGTTGCGCGATAGACGATTCTTAGGCAAATCCGGGAATCAGCCGCAAGGCAAGTCTCTGCGTCGCAAAAATTTTCCACTACGGTGGAAGAAATTTAACTGAGACATCTCCCAAGAAAAACTTCTAAGGTTCGCGCAATCGAAACCGTACCGCAAACCGACACAGGTGGGCTGGGCGAGAAGCCTAAGGTGAACGGGTGATTCCTCCCTAAGGAACTCGGCAAAAAAGCGGCCGTAACTTCGGGATAAGGCCTGCCCCGCGCAAGCGGGGCTGCAACAAAAGTATCTCTGGCGACTGTTTATCAAAAACACAGCTCCCTGCGAACTCGTAAGAGGATGTATAGGGGGTGACGCCTGACCAATGCGAGAAGGTTAACGGTTGAGGTCGTATGGATTTATCTGTACGGCTAAGGCCCGAAGCCCTCGTCAATGTCGGCAGTAACTATAGACAACGACAGTTGTAGTTACTCAAAAAAATCTTGCTATATGCGGGAAACTCTGGGTCCGTAAGGAACGGGCCAAAAAAGTATTGGTTGCTACTCGCCCCACGTCGATGGAGCAGTAACAAAGCAATCATGCAGACAATCCGCAGGAAAGACTTCTGCTTTTCCAAGTATCACATGGATAATTGGTTAAGAAATATTGAGCCAAAATTTGGCTACTACATAGCTGGTTTTACTGATGGTGAAGGAAGCTTCAACGTATCGGTAGCCAAGCGCAAAGACTACAGAGGGGAATGGAAACTCATTGCTTCATTTAACATCTCTCAAAAAGACAGAGTGATTCTCGCATTCATAAAACATATTCTAGGATGCGGGACTTTGCGAGAGAGAAAAGATGGAGTGGTGTATTACGAGGTGACGAATATTCGGTCACTTCAAGAAAAGATTATCCCATTTTTCCTCCGTTTCGGATTTCTCTCGGCAAACAAAAAAAGAAATTTCTCTATCTTCAGACAGATTGTAGATCTTATGGGTCAAGGAGAACATCTTAATCCACAAGGGTTACAAAATATTCTCGAGCTCCGAGAAATACTGAATGAGGGGAGAGGTAGGACGAGAAAGTATACGTTACAAGATGTAGTTAATAGCAGAAGAATCCTCAGAGACTAATACGCAAGAGTCTTATGAACCACAATGCATGCCGACGGGTTCATAATGATAAGATAGAGTCCGATCCCATAGGCGACTATGGGGATCCCTCGTAATACATGAGGGTGATAACGTGATGAACTGTCCTAAGGTAGCGCAATTCCTTGTCGGGTAAGTTCCGACGTGCACGAAAGGCGCAACGACTGGAGAACTGTCTCGGGGAGGAGCCCGGTGAAAATGCAATACCGGTGAAGATGCCGGTTACCTGCAGCTAGACGAAAAGACCCCAGAAGCTTTACTGTAGCTTGGTATTGCGTATGCGCTTCGACTGCGTAGCATAGGTGGGAGGCTTTGAAGTATCGGTTTCGGCTGATATGGAGCCAACAGTGAAATACCACTCTTTCGCGGTGTATATGCTAATCCCCGTTAAACGGCGGGGAGACAGTGCCTGGTGGGCAGTTTGTGTGGGGCGCAATCCTCCTAAAAAGTAACGGAGGAGTTTATTAAGGTCGGCTAGGCGCGGATGGAAATCGCGCTGATAGGGCAATGCCACAAGCCGGCTTGACTGCAAGGGGTACATCCCGAGCAGGTGCGAAAGCAGAACATAGTGAACCGATGGCTAGTACTAGAAACAAGCCAAAGATTAACGGATAAAAGCTACTCTGGGGATAACAGGCTAGTTCCGCCCGAGCGTCCACAGCGACGGCGGAGTTCGGCACCTCGATGTCGGCTCGTCTTATCCTGGGGGTGGAGAAGCTCCCAAGGGTTTGGCTGTTCGCCAATTAAAAAGGCACGCGAGCTGGGTTCAGACCGTTTAGAGGGGTAGGCTCTAGGCTTCTAGGCACTAGGCTTTAGCGAATTTATTTCCTAAAGCCTAACGCCTAAGGTTCCTAGCGCCTAGTCTTTTGAACCGTCTGAACCCGAGGCTTGAAGACATCAAAACACGGCGGCGTACATGAGTAATTATGTACGCGCAAACCGACTTATATCGGTAGAGTCCTGCATGTAGTGGGATAATACCGAGGGAAGTCCACTCTTTTGTAAAGAGTGTGGATGAGATCTAGAAAAAAACTTGAATGGGGACACATACACCTTCTCCCTTGCGGACTCAAAATCTGTCAGAGGGATGTAAGACTAGTGCCTTGTACACACCGCCCATTCATCCACGCTCTACACTCTTTACAGAAGAGTGGTACACCCGTAGAGACTACACGTCGGTCTCCCGCTTACAGCGGGATGAAGATATAGTCCAATGCACGTAGTAATACGTGAGAAACTATTTACATTGAGGAGATGTAATTAGATAACATGCGTGAGACAGGTTGGTCTCCTATCTGCTGCAGGCGTCGATTCTTGAGGAGAGTCTTTCCTAGTACGAGAGGACCGGAAAGAACTGACCTCTGGTCTACCAGCTGTCCTGCCAAGGGCAACGCTGGGTAGCTATGTCGGGAATGGATAACCGCTGAAAGCATCTAAGCGGGAAGCCAACTCCAAGATTAGGAATCTTAAGATCCCTCGAATACTACGAGGTTGATAGGCTCTAGGTGTAAGCGCAGTAATGCGTTCAGCCGAGGAGTACTAATAGATCATGACCCCATTAAAGGACTTGTTGATGGGTAGCTGCTTCTTATGTGATACAAAATATGTTCAATACTCTTACCGTCAGGTGTTGGGTATCTTGTTTCGGTGATTCGACGCCGTGGTCCCACCTCTTCCCATTCCGAACAGAGAAGTGAAACGCGGTAGTGCCGATGATACTACGGGACTAGCTCCCATGGGAAAGTAGGTAATCGCCGGAACAAGGTTCCTAATCTTTATTTTACTGAGAAAGTAAAACCTACGGTGGTTGTGGTATATACTACGGTCTCATAAAAGCCCGGCATACATCTGCTGGGCTTTGTTGTCTGACCAATACCTTGGGATAGTTTGTTGGATATTTTATATTGGCGCCCATATTTTAAGTTTCATGTGCGGCTTGTGGATGTCTTGGTATTTTCCTATTGTCATTCAGTATCTGGATTTGGTTTCATCGGACAGATCGTGTGGTGTTCGGTGATGGTTGGATAAAAATAGAAGGCAACAATCTTGTAGATAATATAAAAGTTTCAGTAGCATAGTATGCTCCCAAGGTTTAATGGTGTTCTAGATCTGCAATGCAACAAAACCCCCTGCGGCATTGGTGGTAGATTTTTAGTGTATGTGGATATCCTCAGTGATTTTTTGCTAGAGATTTTGTACTATATATGCATACGGTGATTCTTGTATAGCAATGCTTACAGTAAAAGACATGATGACCAAAGAAGTTGTCTGTGTATCTCCTGATACCATGCTCGCTGATGCGGCGCGGCTTATCATGGAGAAAAACTTTGATGGAGTCCCCGTAGTAGACCAAGACAAGAAGGTGGTAGGCATCCTTACCCAGTATGACCTTATCAGCAAAGGCTCAGCACTGCATCTTCCCACGATGCAGTATATTTTGGAGCATATGGCGGTATTTAAAAAAGATAAAAAGCAGTTTCAAGAAAATATACAAGAGATTACCTCTTTGCGAGTGAGTGATGTTATGAACCCAGAGCCGCTTACCTTTCAAGCACAGGACACTTATAGAGATGCGGTTCATATGTTCCGTGATCACCATCGGGTCAATCCAATCCCCGTGGTAGATGCACAAAAACACATCCTAGGTGTAGTCAGCAGATATGACATACTAAAATCTTTCCAGGAGCTATAACTCCATATGCTATAACTCTTTATCAATAGCCTACACAAACCCATGTCCTCCCCTCGACCCGTAGACAACCTCATCAAGCGCTCACTCAACATCCTCCAAAACAAGTATGTGGCGGTAGGCCGGGAGCGTATGTCTGTTCTCGCCCTCTCCATACTGATTACCTTTGTTGGGGGTATGATAGCGGCGGTAGGATTGCTTGCCTCCCGCTCGGGCACACTGCAAGGAAGTTCTGCGGCTACCACACAAGTCTTCCAAGCCTCGACAGATTTTTCGGGAAAGCAAGGCCAAAAGGGCTGGTACTATCTCGATGAAATGGGGAATCCCTCACTCACCTACTACGCGTCCCACGCCCAATGTGGTCCTAATCCTTGCTGGAAAGGAGCAGAAGATTATCAGCTGGTCCTGGGGATGGGGCAACATCCAGGGCCCACAAAAGATGCTATACGGGGCTGGATGGCTCCGGGTAATGGCTCGGTGCGTATTACCGGGAAGGTAGCAGATGGGGGTCCTCCATGCGGAGGCGATGGAGTGCATGTAAAGATAAAACAAGATCCAAACATTCTCTGGCAAGCATCATTAAGTGATGGTGATGCGACAGGGAAAACATTCAATGTTACCTCAAACGTATCCAGTGGCCAGTTCATCTACTTCATGGTCAACAAAGGATCGGTAAACAACTGGTGTGACTGGACTCCGTTTGATCCCAAGATTGAATTTACGCCTGGTGGAAGTGGGCCACCGCCACCTACGACAAAAACCACTATATACAAGCTGTCTACAGACTTTTCTCCGACGCAATGGGCCACGGGATGGGGGTACGGTGGCGGTGGTGGCACTAGCGGGCCTGTCTTTACATACTTTGGTCCAGGCACGCACGCAGAATGCGGATCAAGCGCCTGCTGGCATGGTTCTCAAGCCTACCAAATAATAGGTTCGGGTTGGGTACACCCAGGAGGAGGTGACCTTAATAGTCGAGCTATCCTTAGATGGAAAGCTCCAGAGACGGGAAATGTGAAAATAACAGCATCAGTCCAACTTGGGAACCCCACTTGTAGCGATGGAATATTTGTTTCAATGGGGAACCTTGATCCATCACTGGTTATTCCTGCAAAAGATAAAGACCCACACCTGTATACTAACAATCGTGGTGTGCTAAAAGGTGAAATACTTGATTTTAATATATCTAAAGGAGCGAGCGTCTCTCAAAACAATAAATGCGACTGGACTGCATTTGATCCGAAGATTGAGTTTACGCCGGATGGAAGCGGGCAACCAGCCCCGCCCCCTCCAAGCGGAGAGGGTAAGGCAAAAATTTCTATTTCCCTTAAACCCAGCCCCGCTCCATGGCATGATAATAGCAGGGGAACAGGCTATTCATCCTGTATAGATGGCAAGATGATAAATCCTAATGGCTGGTGGGTTTCCAATCTTACCTTGAAAGAAACAGGCGGAAACGTCGGAGCAACATTAACAACGGCAGTGGTGGAGCAGTACGATAGCGCGGGAAACTTAGAAAGGACAGATACATCAAGCAATTTTCATAACGGGATTAGTGTCAAAGCCGGATCTTATGATGTGGATCAGTTGTATGTTAACCCTAGGAAAAACTCTAGACTTAAAAGGGTAGTATTAACTCTCTCAGGGAAAGATGACAATGGTAATGCTGTAGTAGCAACGGCAGGCCTTAGTCTTCAGGGTTCTCATAAACTCGCTTCTTGCAGGAACGGTGGTACATTTATAAAATTCCCTATTTTTAATAGTACGATACTCCGTCAAGTTTTGCTAAATATGCCTCCCATCTGACGAACATTGTGATGGGGACGTATTAATGCGAAACTATGATTTACAAGCGGGTGTTTTTTGCTTCAATGTGCACTATGCGTGTGTAGTTCAGCTGGTTAAAACACTTCACTGATAATGAAGATGTCGGAGGTTCAAGCCCAGGCACACACAAGATATGCATGTTTCTAGAGGCAAGTTTTTTGTGGCGAGGGGTGGAATTGTGGTATTATCTGGCCATGGACGAACAGGAACTTAACGCAAGCGCCGACTTTTTATTCGAAATGGGGATGCTTGCCAAAACTCCTCGAAGCGGATTTTTCTTTTTGGGCTCAGGAGAGCAGAGTGTCGCCGAGCATCTCAACCGCGCTACAT
>Ga0209542_10004712_pt1 | contig 27816 bp, 32 predicted proteins | sample RifCSPhighO2_01_FD_184028 | JGI IMG/M metagenome (GOLD analysis project Ga0209542, IMG submission 184028) | Soil microbial communities from Rifle, Colorado - Rifle CSP2_plank highO2_0.1 (SPAdes) (version 2) | ecosystem: Environmental > Terrestrial > Deep subsurface > Rock core/Sediment ...
TAAGGGTAGTATAACAAAGTGCCTAAAGACCCCGTCGTGCAAGACGGCGACCCGGTGCTCCGCCAAAAAGCCGAGCCGGTCGCCCACAAAGACATCACCTCGCCCAAAATCGCGAAGCTTATTGCCCGTATGAAAAAAGTCCTCGCGGGAGAGGACTTTGGCGTGGCGCTCGCCGCCCCGCAGGTTGGCGAGCCGCTGCGGATGTTTGTCATCGCCGGCAAAGCGTTTGAGCCGGTCATAACGGAGGACCAAAAGCCTATAGACAACAGCGCGCCAAAAAAGTCCCTGCTCCCCGACCATGTGTTTATCAATCCGGAGCTCACCCGTCTATCTAAAAAGAAAAAAGAGATGTCCGAGGGGTGCCTGTCGGTACGCGGCAAGTACGGCACCGTGCTGCGGCACGAAAAGGCTACCATCAAAGCGCAGAACGAGCAGGGCAAAGTGGTGACCTATCATGGTGCGGGGCTGATCGGGCACATCTTCCAGCACGAGTGCGACCATTTGGACGGCATCCTCTACACCGACAAAGTGGTCAAGCTCGAGGAGGACGTGGACCTCCGGAGCGCGCGCGTAAAATTAAAAGACAAACATGGCGTCTAACACTCCCCTCTTTGTTTTTTTTGGGAGCTCGGTCGACTCGCAGTTTGCGCTCGAGCAGCTTAAGCGCCTCGACCTCGAACCTGCGCTGGTAATCGACGGCAAGGAGCTGCCCGCAGAGCTCTACAACACCCCATGGGACTTCTTTTTAGTGTGCTCGTACGGCAAGCTGCTCAAAAAAGACATTCTTGCACTCCCCAAACACGGGTGCATCAACATCCACCCCTCGCTTTTGCCCAAGTTCCGCGGGCCGTCGCCCTATGTATCGGCCATTCTTGCCGATGAGCGCGCAACCGGTGTCACGTTGATGTTGATGGAGGAGAAGATGGACGCGGGGCCCGTGCTCGCGCAGGCCAAAATCGAAATAGCCGAGGAAGAGTGGCCGCCCAAGGGGCTCCTGCTTAGCCAAATGCTCTTTACCGAGGGGGTCAACCTGCTCGCCGAGATGCTACCGGATTGGTTATCAGGAACGCTAGAGCCTGTGGAACAAGACGAGAGTCAAGCGACCTATACTAAAAAATTTAGTGACGCGGACGCCTTGCTTGATTTGAACGGCAATCAGCGCGAGCAGTTTTTAAAAATCCAAGCGTTTGATAAAAATCCCCGCGCGTATTTTATAAATGCAAAAAATAAACGTGTGATTGTGACTGAAGCTGAATTTAAAGAAGGAAAATTGGAAATCTCGAAAGTAATCCCTGAAGGCAAAAAAGAAATGCCGTACCAAGACTACCTGCGCGGCCAAAAATAACTATTTTTATATTTTAGTGCGCCAGCCGCGCAGATACTCTTTGACCTTGGTCGCGCTGCGCCGCATCATGCGGACGCGCTTGTCTTTGTCGCGCCCAAGCTCGGTCATTATCTCGCCCGCGGCGAGGTCTACTGCCGCGTGCATGCTCTCGCCCCAGCGGGTGGCGCGATACACTGCGCCGGCCGCGCTTGCGGTAAACTCGGCGCAATAGTTGTCGCCGTGCCGCAGGTTTTGGTGGGTAAGTTCAACGTCAACGTGCGCCGTAGTGTCGCCCTGCAAAAACTTTTCGGCGTGGGCGAGCTTTTTTTCTACATAGCCGCGCAACTCATCGGTAATGGGAACTCCGGTGCCTTTTATGTTGTAGTTGAGCATGTATTCATCATACCAAACCCGCGCATGATAGTGTGATGTACATGTACGTCCACGCCAGAGTCCGCGCAGGGCAAAAGAAAGAGGGTCTGGCAGCGGTGTCAAAAGACCGCCTGCAAATTGCCGTCAAAGAGCCCGCCGAGCAAAACCTGGCCAACCGCCGCGTAATGGTGCTGGTCGCAAGACACTATAAAGTCGCCGTAAACAAAGTCCGCCTGATTTCGGGCCATCGCTCCCCCTCCAAAATCTTTTCGGTGGATATATAAAAACAGGAGCCCGGCTGCTTCCTGATATCTTCATGCAATTCTTCCTATGCTTGCTTCATAAAGACCAGTGTCTTTTTTAATAGATAGGAAATTATTTATGAACACTTCTACATCATTTATTGTCGGCGCAGTCGTCATTGTCCTGCTCGTCTTGGGCGGCATCTGGTATGTGCAAAGCACCCCGTCCCCCACTGCAAGTTCGACCCCGACCGGCACCGACAACACCACCGCCACGCCGCCCGCGCAGGCACAGCCGGGCGCACCCTCCGCCACCACCGTGCAGAGCGTAGAGCCCAGCGACACCACCGCAATAGTGGTCGGCGCGGTCGTCCCCAACGGCGCTTCTACCGACTACTGGTATGAGTACGGCGTCACCGCCAACCTCGGCAGCAAGTCGTCTACTCAAAACATCGGCTCGGGCTATGTCGGGCTTGCGGCGCCGGCCTTCTTGACCGGGCTCGCCAAAGACACTGCCTACTACTTCCGCCTCGTGGCGCAAAACTCGTTCGGCAAAACCGCGGGCATCACCTACAGCTTCCGCACCACCAGCGGCACTCCGGCGCCGCAGGGAAGCGCGCCCACCGTGCGCACACTCGCGGCAACCAGCGTCACCCGCACCGAGGCCACCGTCAACGGACAAGCGACCCCCAACCAATCTCCTACCAAAGAGTGGTTTGAGTACGGCACTACCCGCGACTTCGGAGCAGTTACTCCGGTGCAGTCGATAGGCAGCGGTGCTACGGCCGTCGCCGGCTCGGCGATGCTCTCGAACCTCGCTCCGGTGACGACCTACTACTACCGGCTCAATGCACAAAACCAGTTCGGCACCAGGAACGGCGCAACCATGAGCTTTAAGACCTTGGGCCCGGCACTCTCGGCGACACCGGTGGTGACGACACAGCTTCCGGATGCCGTAGCCACGACCAGCGTCATCTTGCGCGGCACGGTAAATCCTACCCAACTAGAGACGCAGTACTGGTTTGAGTACGGCATCAGCGCGGGCTTTGGGGCGAACACGCAAACAACGCCCAAAAAGACGCTTGCGGCCGCCGCGCTCACGCTCTCGGCCGAGGCGACCGTGACGGGGCTGCGGTCAAATACGACTTACTTCTACCGCATGGTGGCGCAAAGTTCCGCCGGGGTGAGCAGCGGCACCAGCCAGTCGTTTAAAACTAAATAAGTAAGTGGTGGGGTAATGCGGCACTCTAAAAACCGATAAGCAACATGAACGCCGACAAAACATTGGCAACGTACGTCTCAACTCCGGAAGGAGATTTTAGAGTGCAGTAACTGCCGTTCCAATCGTGGCCGCCCGGGCAGAGAAACGCGAGGGGTTGTGAGCCAGTATACGAGCTCGGCATGCGGCAAGAGTTTGCCGCGCTGTCCCACGTGCCGCCGGCCGTCGTGCACGCCAACTGCTGGGCGGAATAGTCCGTAGTATTAGAAGATGTTACGCAACTAGAGCCGTTCCAGTATTGTCCTGAAGTACAATCCGATGTGGATGTATTTACGCACGCGCTACCACTCCAGTATTGGCCCGATGGGCACGAGCTCCCCTGCGTTGAGCTTGGCATAGTGCAGTAGTTGCTTGCGCTGTCCCACGTGCCGCCGGCCGTCGTGCACGCCAACTGCTGGGCGGAATAGTCCGTAGTATTAGTAGTATTAGAAGACGTTACGCAACTAGAGCTGTTCCAGTATTGGCCCGACGGGCACGAAGTTGTCTGGCCATATCCAGACCCGCTTCCGCTACAGCCGGAAATCGGCGCGCTATCGCAACTCTTAATTTGGGTTGTGTTGGGCATAACGTAGCTGGTCATTGCCGAGTCAAACCACGCACTACCCATGGAGTGGCACCCGTTGCCAAGAATGCCTATCAATTCCGACGAACAGCTGCCGGAGACCCCTGTTCCGCTTGTGCCGCTTCCGCTCCCGCCGCTCCAGCTGCTGTCGCAACTTGAGGGCGCGCCGAGAGCAACTCCCGAGAGGCTTATAGACGCTCCACTGGGGCTCCCTTCGTGGCAATTGACATAGTCGGCCTCGCACCACACCGTGTAGCCGACATACTGGCCGCTCTTGGTCGCATTGGGATAGAAACAGCGCTGGAGCGCGGAGCCGCCGCCGCCGGGAGAGACCACGCACGCGCTACCGTTCCAGTATTGGTCCGAGGAACACGCAGGCGGATTCGTTCCGGTTGACGACCCCGAAGTAACGCACTGCGACCCGTCAAAATACTGCGAGGAGGTACACGCCGTGGCACTCCGGCACTTTTCCGGATCGGGCATGCCGAAGTCTTCGCTCGAGGCGGTACCCGCGCCCGGCATCCATATGTTCGCGCTCTGCTGAACATTTGCGCAGGCTGATTTAAGAGTTTCGATGCGGGATGCCGACGCGTCGGCGCGTATCCATGAACGCAGGCCGTTTGCGTTCCATACCTGCTCTTTTTGGCCGGACGAAGGCGTGGGCTGTGGAGACGGGGGTTGAACGGGGCGCGCCGTATCACTACACCCATATGCTTGATTCTCGCCGCAGGTCCGCAAAACGCCGCCTTGCGTCACATATTCCGTCATGCTTGGGTTGAAGCAGTTGCCGCTCTGGTCCATCGGATGCCAGCCGCTGCCGTACTGGGTGCATTGCCTTTCTTGCACCGTCGGCGGTGGCGTCGGCGGCAGTGGCGGTTTATCGAAACCCGAAGGCTTGCACGCGTAGTAAGTGCCGCACTCGGGAGAGACAAACGATATGACCTTTTCCGCCCCGTTTGGACATGAGTCTATTGTCGGGAGCGCGGGGCAGATAAATCGCTTTCCTTCCTCTTTCGGTTCGGGCTGTGTTTTGGTGTCAAAAGCTATGCACGAGCCGAGCACACGGCAACCAATCTCGGTTACGGACTCCTGCCGGTACTCTCCGTCTGGACACGGCTGGTACGCCAGTACCGGACAAACGGCGCGCGCAGGAGTGGTGGTGCCGGCAAAATTTCTGTCGTCAAACCTTCTGTTTTCAAACCTTTCTTCCGGAGCGCGGTACCTTTCTTTATAATCATCAAACGTTTGCTGGACGTTTTTGTGCGCCCTCTCCAGCTCGTCTATGCCCTCTTGCCCAAAGAACCTCTCTGCAATGTCGCGGCACACGGCGGGAATTGCCGCCCCGTCTGCCGACCCTACCGACTGGCTGAGACAATACTTTCCGCACCCCTCAATGGTGCCGTCGCCGCAGGACAACTCTCCTTTTGAGAGCGCCTCTTTGAGCGCTATGGTGTTATCAGACTTGTCTACTCTCTCGCGCTGGTCTTCCGGAATAAATCTTTGAATTGACTTATTTTTAGCGAGCTTTGCGCATCCGCGCAACAAATCGAGTGACGCTGTGTCCGGGTCCATCGTTTGACACTGCCTGATGTCAACTCCCGCGGACTTCGCCGCATCGGAGATGACCTTTTTTTCCTCAACTTTTTGCGCAGTAAGGTCGACGGTGCGCGCCAGAGCCGGGTTAGAGGCGGACAGGTTTTGCGAAACGGAGCGGGCGACGTCGACCAAACACTCGACGCTGTCGCAGGCCTTGAGCTTGCTAACCATCTCCCCCTTCATGGTGTCGAGCAAGGCATCAACCTGCGCGGCGCGCTCTTTTGGGAAGAGTCCGTTGCGCCGCCCTATTTCGGCGCACTCCACGAGATATTTTTCCTGATTGCAAATGGCTTTGGCTTGGTCTACGCGCACCACGGGAGAGCCGTATAGCTTGCTCAACTCGCTCATCGCGGCATCCATCTGTGCCTGCGACACCCCCGCGGGCAGCGTGTCAGCCGACGCAAACTGCACTGCAAGCAATAGGACCGCCGATGCAAATAGCGCGCGTTTCATTGTTCAAATGGATTAAGGACCTTTTTTGTCTTTTCAAACGGATTTGCTTCCACGGCAGACAGCGGACTCTCCGACTTAAAAGGATTCTCGGACTTTGCCGTTTCCTCGGCGGCTTGTTGTGCCGCGGCGTCGGGGCTCGGCTGGCTCGGTTTTTGCCCATAAAAAAACCACGCCGCCGCGGCAAGAGCGACAGCCGTCAAGGCAATGAGAGAGCCCAGATACAGAGTCCTGTTATCAACCATCACCTTTATTGTATCCTTATTTTAAGCGTCAAGGTACGTTATGCACAGCGGCACCGGGGCGCTTTAGTGGCGGAAAAGCCACTCAAAAATTTGTGCAAACGCGTAAAACACGCTGGCCGACGACGATTGGTACACCGTGACCGATGACGCCTCCTTTTTTGGCGTAACGGTAAACGCGACCGGCGTCGAGGTGGCGCGATTTCCGTCCGCGTCGCGGGCGACGGCGAAAGTGCTGTAAGCACCCGGCTCAAGCATAACCGCGACGCCAAACGGAGGGGTCGTGTCCTCGGCATTGAGGTCGTATGTGTTAAGGAAGAAGCTGACGCCGGCAACGCCCGCGTTGTCGGCCGCCGCGGCCGACAGGCTGACTTGGCCCTCGGCGACGGAATCGCCGTTGGTGGGAGCACTCATAAATACGCGTGGAGAATCGTGGTCTCCGCCGGAGTACCGTCGTTCTATCGAAAAGAGTATTGGGTAATCTGAGGTGTTTGTATTGACGTACTGGTCGCGGCACTTTACGAAAAAGGCATAATCACCCGTTGCGGCATTCCGGACAATAAAACTATGTGTCAATCCTCCTGTTGTCGAAAAAGGGGTCGCCATTTCGCCAAAAGGCGTGTTAGGCGAGTTTGACCAATAGCAACGGGCGGATTCGTTTGTCATAAGCGAGATTTTAATTTCCAAAGCGCCTGTGGGAAGCGTATTTGACGGAGACCCAAAGGAGCGGATTGGCGGAGTGGTGTCGAGGACAGGAAGAGCAGCTTTTGGAGCGGCCGGAGTAGACGTGGCGGCGGCGGCCGTAGAGGTGGCCGCTAGCTTGGACGCTATTTGCGGCGTCGTTGTCGCCGTACTCGTCCGCGACACTATCTCGTTTATTGTTGCAAGTGTTTTTGGACCGACGGTGCCATACTCCGCTCCCGCGCTTTTTGGGTCTACCAGGCCCTCGCGCGCCTGAAGCAGTTTTATAGCCATCTCCGTGGCGCTTCCAAAATAGCCGGTTACGCTTCCGGCCGGATATAGGTCGGGCATGAGCTTTAAGTATTTTTGAAGCGTCTGCACGTCGCTCCCGCTCATGCCTTTGCGCAGCGTCCGCGACGGTTTGAGTATGGGGAGAGTAAAACTATCTTTTTTGACGCTAGAGGCGCTCGAGAAAATGCCTGCCGCCGAGGCAGTGTTTTGTGCCATGTTTTGTGCAGACAAAAAGAGTGGCGCAAAAAACAAAACGAAGATGAACAGGAGGACTTTTCCCATAGCCATATCATACCCCAACATAAAAACCGACCCTGTCCTGCTACTGGCTCCGCGGGTAGGATTCGAACCTACAACCAACTCCTTAACAGGGAGCTGCACTACCATTGTGCTACCGCGGAATACGTTCGAACGCCCCAAATTATACCTATTTTTGGGCCTTTTTCTAGCCATCATATTTTTTCCGGTCAAACTTGACAAAGGCATCTGCGCAATGCAAACTGTGCACAAAGACCCTTCACTGTAGAGGAGTACCGCACATGCGGCTCGAGCTCACTAGCTTCGAAGTCTTAAGCGACATGAAGTGGATGAATGGCAGACAGTTTGCCATGGCCCGCGGACTCGACTCTGCCAAATGCACGGCCGAGGTGGAGAAAGATAGCACTCTCGTGGTAAGTCAGGCGGACCACCACACAGTCTACACCTTTGCGCCGGAAGTCTGGCGGAAAAAATAAGCGGACGAAAACCCCGGCCGCATCGGCTGGGGTTTTTTGTTTTTATCTCCCCGATTTTATTTTTGAGACGGTGACGTATTTGCGGTAGCGGAACGTCGCCGGCGTGCGATAGGCCGTGCGCCCCCTGCTGCTGCCTACTTTTGAATAGCCTTTCATTCATCGATTATAACAAAATGGGCTTCAAACTAAGACAATCTTCATTGTTTCTTATTTTCCTATTCGCGCGAATAAGCGCATAGTCAATTCTTAAAAAAACACCCCCGCCAAATTGGTAGGCGGGGGCTTAGTCTTCGTTTGGCAACCAGCTCAACTGTACCGGGGCCACATAGGCACCGAAGCGCCGGTAGTACTCGGGCGGTAGAGCAAGCCCTACCGACTTGGCCAACTGCACGCACGCGGTGCTGAAGCTCCAGCTGTGGTAGGCCATTGCGAAGGTTATCACGTCACCGTGTTGTATACAGGCACAACCGAAGGTCGCGACATTCCTCGACTTCCAGACTTTCAGCCGTCGATGCTTGTAGTAGGTCGTAGCGCAGTTTGAGAGAGGGCAAGACGCCGACACCCAATGCCCCTCGTCTAGCCACTTGCCTTTGAGGGTGCCAACGACGTATGTGCGAATGTCTATTTTGGAACGCAGCTCTTGGAGCCATTGTTTTGGGAAACGCTTTTTATCAAGCCCTTTACGGACTTTCTTGGCCGCTCTTAGTTCACCCAAGTGCTTTTCTACCATGCCTCGGCCAATCCCCGCCAAGTGCACTATCTGTTCATCCTTCTTGCCGTACTGAGCGCGGGGCCACGACCTACACAACTCCTCAGCGTAGCCCACCAAGCCTTGGAGCTCTTGCCAGCCCTTTTCGTCTAAGTGCTCCCCCTTGGCTTGTTGTCCGAGTTTTACCCGGTGCCCGAGCCCCGAGGCAGGAAGATGGGCGCGCAACTTATTGAGGAACTCCTGCGTGTGGCGCAGATTGCCGCCGCGCAAGATTCGTACCCCCGTGACGACAACGTCGTGGCGCTCGCGCAAGAAATACGTCGTCTTGTTTGGATGCACCGCAAAGCCGGCACCGCGGACAATTCTTTTTATCTCCGTCCGCAGATACTTGCTTATGGGGTGGCGCGAGGAAATTGTCAGGTCGTCGACGTAGCGCGTGTACACCACGTATGGACAACCCTTCTTTCTCTGCTTATCCAACAAGTCGCGAACCTGCCGGTCAATGTACCACCGGCAATACAGCTCAAAGAGTACCGGCGAAGCCGACGCTCCCTGTGCCAACCCGTGCCCCTCGACAAAGCAGTACTTCTCGAGGAACTCCGCAACCTCGTCGTACGAACCGATATATTCGCCAGCTTCAAACAAAAGTTGGCAGAGCACACCGGAGAGTCGACGAGGGTCGAGAGATGGGAACGCATCCTTCAGATCGGTCTGAAAGAAGTACAGGCTCGATTTATGCTTCGCGGCATTTTTCACCGGCGAGAGCAGCTTCACCTGCAGTGCACGCTGCAAATAGTGATGCAGTTGCAAGTGCGCTTCGGCAAGTGCTTCCGATGGTATGGCGAGCGTGCGCATTTTGCCGTTCACCATGCGTTCTTCAACGTTGAATTCCAGAGCCCCGCGAGGATGCTCCGGTATAAACTCGGATATCCTCATGGTCGTGCTCCGCTGTTGTACTTACCTAGCCGATAGGAGTGTATGCCAGCCAGTACCTATCGGTCAATCAAATATAAAAAGCCGGCGCACGAGCGCCGACTGGAGTACGACAGAGCCGGGGGAGCTCTGTATGAAGACGTCTGAGGTACTTGCTGGGCTCCGATCGTCGACCGCGCTCGCCCCTCCACGTCCGAGGACAGCGAGGACAAGACATGGCCGTCCCGCAACCGCCCGGGCGAAGCCCGACGCGAAGCGAGAGTTGCAGCATAAGCTAAGGTAGCCGTAACCGTCCTTGTGCGAGAGCTCTATCGCACCCGGACATTCAGCTCCTTGTCACCGGGAGACATGCGTCAGTCCCGGCGTTCTTGGTAGAAGGAAGTTTAGTGTAGTGAGGTAGATAGAAGATACATCATCACACAGTGGCGAACCTCGCTCCCCCGGCTATCCAAACTTAGTATATACAAATTAAGTAAGAGTTCAAAAACTTGCATACTATTTAAAAGCGGGGTATTATGCTTGCAGATTAGAGCTGTGGGCGGTGTTTGGGGAGTAGAGCTCCGACAAATCTTGCCGAAGATTGTCCGAGCATGAAAAACTAAGCATTTCTTGCCCATGGTGGACCGCTCGGCGTGACGCGATGTGCCGGATGAAGCGCGGCCGCATTTACGGCTAAGCTCCCCGAGCGGTCCAACCACCTCCCCGGCTTTTTGCCGGGGCTTTTCGTTACCCACAGTAGTGCAACCCCCACACCAATAGTGGAGAAACCATTGGTGTGGGGGTATAGTTAAAGACATTATGAAGAAAGAGTTGCGGGCGGTCGTGCGCGGACGGGTGCAATTGGTTATGTACCGCGATTTTGCCTCGCGCACGGCGCGGCGCCTCGGGGTGGCCGGCACCGTGCGCAATCTCCCCGACGGCGCGGTCGAGATAGTTGCCCAGGGCGCACCAGCCGCGCTTGCGGCCTACTTGGAGCGCCTGCGCCGCGGCTCGCTGCTCTCTAAAGTCGAGCACGTGGACGCGCAGTGGCACGAACCCTCGGAGGTTTTGGAAGACTTCACCATACTGTATGCCTAAATGCATTGGAATAATCATGGACGGCAACCGCCGTTATGCCCGCGAGCGCGGGCTTGCAACCCTGGATGGCCACCGCATGGGCTACACCAAGGCCAAGGAAGTCGCGCAGTGGTGCCGCGACGCCGGCGTGCGGCACCTGATACTCTACGCCTTTTCGACAGAAAACTGGAACCGACCGCCGGAAGAAGTCGCCTATCTGACCGACATGATGAAGAAACTCCTCCTCTCCGAGGTTGATGAACTGCGCAAGGAGCGCGGCGCCGTGCGCTTTGTCGGCGACCTTGAGCGCTTTGGTAACGATTTTGCAAAACAAGCCCGTGCGTTTGAAGCGCAAAACCCCGCCGACCCGGCGCTCACCGTCATCATCGCGCTCTCCTACGGCGGCCGGGCGGAGATTGTGCGGGCGGTCAACAAATTGCTGGCCGAAGGGGGCACACGCGGCACAATTGACGAAAAAGAATTTGAAAAGCATCTTTGGACCGCCGGCATCCCCGACCCCGACCTTATTGTGCGCACCGGCGGCGAGCGCCGGCTGTCGGGCTTTTTGACCTGGCAGAGCGTGTACAGCGAGCTCTTTTTCCTCGACACGTACTGGCCCGCGTTTTCTAAAAAAGAATTTGACGAAATCCTTGCCACCTATGCCCAGCGCGAGCGCCGGATGGGGAAATAGCTAAAAACTGTGGATAGCCCTTGACTTTTTGATATCCACACCGTCTAGTTGACACAAAATATAGAGTATGCTATACTATCCTCAGCGTGCGAGTTCTGGTCCTCCGCCACAAGGACCCCACGTTCTTCAAACTTTCGCCGTGGCAATCACACAAGGGGGTTGAGCCCAATGTTTAAGTCAATGTGTCTCGCGGCCGGTCTGGCCGCTCTTGCAATGACTACCGCCGCCTCGGCAGCCGACAATCTGCCAGCGCGCTCTTATAATCCCGTCTACACTCAACCGGCTCCGGTTGCGAACTGGTCCGGCTTCTATGTCGGCGGTCACGCCGGCTACGGCTGGGGTTCGTCGAACTACGACGTTGTATTCGCCGGTTTCGGCACGCTGGCCAATGGATCTGCCAACGCTTCCGGCGCCTTCGGCGGCATCCAGGCCGGCTACAACTGGCAGAACGGCCGTTTCGTGTTTGGGCCCGAGGTCCAGTACACGTGGTCCGGGGTCAAGGCTTCGTCTAACTTCTTCGGCGTTCCGGTCTCGTACCGGACGCCGTGGTCGGCAGCGGCACTCGCCAAAGTCGGCTATCTCATCGACCCGCAGTTCCTGCTCTACGCCGGCGGCGGCGTGACCGTGGGCCGCTTCAAGACCGAAGTGATCGGCGTCGAAGACTGGAGCCAGACCAAAACAGGTCCAACCTTCATCGTCGGCGCTGACTACCTGCTCGCCAAAAACTGGGTCGTTGGCACCCGCTACACCTACGAGCATTATGGCACGTTGTCGCACGACTTTGCGACGGTGCCCGGCCTGTCGGTGGACAACCGCGTTAACGCGCACAAAATCGACCTTCGTGTTTCGTACAAGTTCTAAACCGGCTCCGCCGGTGCGACGCAAACGGCCGCCCCTTGGGGCGGCCGTTTTCTTTACCCTGAGCGTAGGTCGAAGGGTATTCTTGCAGAGAGGAAATTACTTGAGGTGTCCGGAGACGAGCTTCGTCATCTCAAACATCGTCACCTCGGCCTTGCCGCCGAAGAGCGGCTTCAACTTTTCGTCCGCAAGAATGTTGCGCTTATTGGCCGGATTCTGCAAGTCGTGCTTTTTGATATACACCCAGATCTGCTTGACCACTTCGCCGCGGCTCATCGGACCCTTGCCTATCACCGCCTCAAGCTCTGCCGAGAGCTGCATAGGTTTAAGGAGCGCCGGATTTGCTTTTCTAACCATACAAATACTAAAAGTAAATATTAATAAAGTACCCCGATAGTATACCCCATTGCGGGGCTGTCCAGTACCCTGCCGCAGTTCACCCCCGCCTCACCCACACCCCCTACACTCTACTAAATGGAGCTGATTTTAACATGCAAGCAATGCGGGCACCGCGAGGTTGGCACCGCCGACCGGGCACTAATGTCAAAAGTCCGCATGTGGAACCATCTCACCCACGCCCATCCGACACAAACCGAGGTTTTTAATTTTAAGCAGCGCGTCGAGGAACACTCGCTGGTCTGAACCTAGACAAAAAAACGCCGTAGCGTATTGTGACAGCGTATGCAAGGGACTCTGGACACCCTATTGCGCTCCTACGCGGCCAAGTTTGTAGCGGTGACCGTGCTCTACGCCGCTGCGTTGGTAATAAGCTATCACCTCATACCCGCCAGCAGCTCTGGCGTCTCGCTCGTGTGGCCGCCCGCGGCGTTGGGGCTTGTCGCACTCTTGTTTTTGGGGATTGACTTGTGGCCCGCGATAGCGGTCGCTTTTTTTATCGTGCTCTACTTCCGCGGCGTGTACCCGCCGCTCATCGCCATCTCCGCGATAGGCAACGTGGCAGAGTCGGTGGTAGCGGTGTATATTCTGCGGCGCTATGTCGACTTCTCTCCCATGCTCAACCGCCTGCGCGACACGCTCGGGCTCGTTATCGCCGCGGTAGTCGCGAGTGCCGTCTCCGCATCGGTCATCACCGGAGGGGTGGTCATTTTTAACCAACGCCCCGGACTCAACGTCGCGCTGTGGGTCAGCCTCTGGATAGGACACCTTGTCAGCCTTATTTCTTTTGGCCCTTTTGCCATACGCTGGTTGCACCGGCCGCTGTTTACAAAAACCTCCGCAGAAATAGTCGAGGGGACCGCGGTCTTTGGGAGCATCTTTACCCTTTGCATCCTGCTGTTTTGGACGCCGTACTCCTCGGTGGCGGGGATATCGCTACTCTACGTGCTCATTATGCCGCTCATCTGGGCGGCCCTGCGCACCGGCCCGCGCGGCACGTCGCTCGCGCTCTTTATGTTCGCCGCCATCAGCACCACCGGTATACTCTTTGGGTTTGGAGGGTTTGGGTCCGTCACCCAGAGCCCCAACCTCGACGCAGCGCTTTTTGGCATCCAGATGATTATCGGCACATTGTCGCTGATATTCCTGCTGTTTAGCGCCATCACCGAAGAGCGCAAAGAGGCCATCATCAACCTGCGGGGGCATGTGGGCAAGCTCGAGGTTGCACTCAACAAGACAAGCTCGGAGGACAAGGCCAAGGCCGACTTTATCGCCATCCTCGCGCACGAGCTGCGCAACCCTCTTTCGCCCATACTCTCCGGCCTCGAACTTCTGAAGCTGGAGGAAAAAGGCCGCCCCGAAGTGCTACACATGATGGGTGCGCATCTGCACACTATCGCGCGCCTGCTCGACGACCTGCTGGACATCACGCGCATTTCGCAAAAGAAGTTTACTCTTCAAAAAGAGCCGGTAGAGGTCCGCGCGGTGCTCTCCCGCGCGCTCGAGATGGTACAGCCGCAGGTCGCGGCGCGGCGCCATACCCTGCAGGTCTTGCTCCCGGAGGAGGAGGTGTGGCTCCATGGCGACCCGGTGCGGCTCACCCAAATTTTTGCCAACCTGCTCACCAACTCGGCCAAGTATACCGACGCGGGCGGCAGCATTGAGTTGCGCGCCGAGCGCCGCGGCAACGTGCTGGTGGTTTTGGTCAAAGACAACGGCATCGGGATAGCCCCGGAGCGGCTGTCGGCGGTGTTTGAGCCCTTCGGCAGGCCGGAGACTGCGATCTCTCAGCATCAAAGCGGACTGCACATCGGGCTGTCGCTTGCAAAGCGGATGGCGGAGATGCACCACGGCATCATCCATGCCCACAGCGAGGGGGTCGGCACAGGTACGACGGTCACGGTCGAAATCCCGCTCCCGCCGACGCCTCCGCTTGCCATGCCGGAAAGCAAAAAGGCGCCGGTGCGCAGCCGATTTTTTAAAGAAGGGCGGGCGAAGAGCGCCAAAAAACTGGCGCCGGTGCGCATACTGGTGGTGGATGACAACGAGCCGGCCGCGCGGGGCTTAGGCGCCTTGTTAGAGCATTACGGCCACCAGGTCTTGCTTGCTTACAACGCGCCGGAGGCGCTTGCGCTTGCCGCGCAACACCGCCCCGACATTGCCCTGCTCGACATCGGACTCCCCACCATGGACGGCTATGAACTTGCTCGGAAGATGCGCTCTGCTGCCGAGCACCCGCTGTTTTGTGTAGCGCTCACCGGCTACGGCCAGACGGAGGACAAACAAAAAGCCAAAGACGCCGGCTTCGACGGCCACTTGGTAAAGCCCGTCTCAATAATCGACGTCGAGCGGGTGTTGGCAGAACTGCACTCTAAATAATTCTCAAGGACTACCCTTGAGACTTTTGGTAAAAAAATAGGAGTCCTTGCGGACTCCCTGACGGATAGATCTCATGCCGCTTTTTTGTGCTCCCTGTAGAGAGCATCGGCAGCTTTGAGATAAGCTTGGGCTGCTGCGATGTCGAGGTGGCCGTCCTTGTCCCGCAACTTGCCTTCGGCGTCGATGCTGAACTCGAACTCTGGCATCAGCTTCCGCAGACAGTCGAGATTGCCAGCATGTAATCCGCCGGCGATACCCAAACCAATCGAACTAGGATTGGGCGCATTCTTTTCGATGTAGTAGAAGGCCGCGTGAGCGTAGCCTGGATCGAACTCTTTACCCAGACCGCCGCTCGGATCGACGAGCACATAGTCGACCAGCCCTTCGTAGTCCCTCAGCCGTAGGCCGAGGTTGAAAGGGCTACCCACTTCCCTCAGTGCGTTGCCCCCACATTGGAGCACGATAGTTTTGTGGTGGAACAGAGCGTACTTTTTGTAGCGCTCCAGCACCCGTTTGTCCGGCCACGCGATATTGAGCTGAAAGCCGTGGCAGTTGGGCCCAGCCAAGTCTTGTGCGAGACACATGTCGTCGTAGAGATTCTCCGGTTCCTTCGTATTGAAGTGGATCAGGTTGAGCAAATTCGGATAGCCCCGGAAGATCTTGCACAACTTGTCGGGCGACGGGTAGCGCTGCGGCCATTTGTTGGGCTCATGGCGCAACGTTTTGCTGCTCACCAAGCCGCCGACCATAACGAGCCGGTCGGTATCCTCCGGCAATGCGTCGAGCACTTTGTCGACCTCATCGCCGCTCATAAAGCCGGTAATGCCGATATAGGGTTGGGGCCGCATGGCCACCTCCACAGGTTAAATGAACTCAAACCATAAAATAACATGGGTTGGAAACCTTAGCAATTCTCAAGGACTACCCTTGAGAACTTAGTGCTACTCTATAAGGATGATAAGGAAGGTACCCTTCGTACAATCGGAGTTTTATCACCTCTACAATCGTGGGGTGGATAAGCGGAAAATTTTTAGCTCCTCCAAAGACTACGGGCGGTTTATGATGCTGTTGTATTTGTGCAATAGCACACTCGACGTGCGAGTTGCGGATATTTTAAAATCCTCGGCATTTGAAGAGGTCTTTCTGCGAGAGCGCGGTGAGCCCCTCGTTGCCATCGGTGCTTTTTGTTTAATGCCAAACCATTTTCACGTTCTTGCTACGCCACTTGTAGACGGTGGCCTTACTAAGTTTATGCTTAAACTGGAAACAGGTTACTCTATGTACTTTAATAAGAAAAATACTAGGAGCGGCTCTCTGTTTCAAGGGCCGTTCAGAAGTGAGCATGCCGGTGATGACTTATATCTAAAGTATTTATTTTCTTACATCCACTTAAATCCGGCCAAGCTCAAAGACCCAAACTGGAAAGGAAGGGTTGGGGCAAAAAGAAACACCCTGAGACAATTTGTCGAAACTTATCCCTATAGTAGTCTAACGGAATACCTTTCGAACTCTCCTGTTATTACTTCGCCGAAGTCATTTCCAAATTATTTTTCTTCAAGGGCAGAACTGAAGGCTCATATCACCGATTGGCTTTTTCTCAAGGACTACCCTTGAGAATTTAAAAGTCAAAAAACGCCGGCTTCGACGGCCACTTGATAAAGCCGGTCTCGATAGTGGACGTTGAGCGCGTCTTGCTGGAGCTGCTGCCTAGATAAGCCCCATGAGATGGCGGCTTCGCCTATCTCACGGGGTAAGTTCGGCGTAGACCACCAGGCGGCGGTTATAGGTCTTCTCCCCCGCTATCCACGTGCCGTCGCAGGTCACCAAGTTGAGCCGCGCCTTGTCGTTTTGCAAAAAAAGTTTTTGGACCGGCACCTGTTTGTAGTCGTAAATTTCGACGGCGCTCACCGCAAAGTTTCTTCGCGCGCCCGAGGCGGCCACCACCGAGATGGTGTCCCCCACCTTTAGCTCGCTCAACCTTTTAAACACGCCGGGGAGTGCGAGCCCGTTGTTGACGTGCCCGTCTATAACTGCACTGCCGAGGAAGCCGGGCGCCGTGCCATAGCGGTACCACCCCGCGTCGGTGTAGTTGTTTGGCACGGCCATGTTGCCGCTCTTGCCCACACCCACGTGCTGGACGTTTGCGTCGACGCCGAGCATAGGGATAAGGAGCCGCACGGGGGCGTCGGCCGCCGTAGCGGCCGACGCTTGAAGCCCCGGGGGCGGCGGGCCTTCCGGCTCGGTCGGCGCAAAGAGCATCGCGCGCACCAATGTCAGGCCAAAAACGCCCGCGCCGAGCAGAAAAATAGCTGCGGCAAAAAGTTTTTTGCTCCGAAGACCCACAACAAAGTATGGTTCGCTTTTGCTGAAAGAAAGGTGAACTATTTAGTATTCCAAAAAAGTGCCAAGGTCCGGTCCGCGGCCCACACCGCCGCTACCGCCAAAGCGGCCGCGGCAACCACGTCAACAGTATAGTGGAGCCCCGCGAGCATGCGCGAGAGCCCGACAAGGAGCGCCAGAGCCCACAGCGCCAAGCCGGCGCGCCGGTCGGCCAAAAATGCGACCGCGGCAAAGACGCCGCCGATGAGTGTGTGGTCGGAGGGGAAGCTGTTGTCCACCGCGTGCGGTACGAGCGGCTCAAAGCCCTCAACTGCAAACGGCTGCGGATGCGCAAACAAAAGTCCGGCGAGGCGCGCCAAAGCGTAGCCGAGCGGGAGCGCTATAGCGAGTGTGTACACGAGCCTTGCGCGCCGCTCACCGGCAAAAGCGAGTACGAGCGCCGACCCGAGCGCGACAAAAACCACTAAATACTTTGCCCCAAAAACAATCAGCTGGTCCATGGGCATATTCTATCACTACGCCCCGCGTACTTGACAAAACTGTAGAATGGTGTATAATAGGTAACGAACCTAGTCGCCCCCTTGGGCATCAGTCAACCAACAAAAGGAGGTGGCCATGGCCGCCGTCATCATAAAATGGCTTTGGCTAATAATGGCGCTGTGGGCACTCTCGTGGATACCCATCGCCTACTTCGTCGACCAGACGTTTGAGCCTGGGCAGATGATGGAGAAATTCCGCACGACCAAAGTCATTCCTTTGGTCGTCGACCTCTTCATCATCGCAGACATCCTCTGGCTCCCCGTGCTCGTCCGGCTTATGGTCAACGAGAACGGCTGGCAGTGGACGAAGAGCGAGATGCTTGTGTGGGGCGCTATCGGCCTTGTTGCAGCGCTCGTCTTCCAGTTCGTCCTCGTAACCTCCGGCAAGTGGCCGGCGGTATGCGGATGGCGGGGCGGCACCACGTGGGTAGGGCTGCTGCATATCCCCTACTTCGCGGCCGCAGTAGCAATCACCGGCCCCTATTGCTCGCATCTGGGTTGGCAACTGTGGCCGATTCAAGTGCAAAACCTTTCCGACAGCAGCGTGCTGTGGGTGGGGCTCGGCTTCCTCATCCAATTTGTGCTGGACCTGCACGTGCCGATGAAGTATGTGCAACGATGGCTGCAGCTGGTCTGGTATCCCGACGTCTTCGTCAGCGACCCAAACCAGTTCTGGCTGCTCATCGGCGCATTTACGCTCACAACTCTGGGCGTGCTTGTGACGGCGGGTTTGCTGCACTTCTTCATCGTGTTTATGGTGGCAGCTCTATATGTCGTCGCCATCATGTGGCTCTAACGCCCGTTCGTCGCCCGCCCTGTTACAGGGGCGGGCGATTCGTTTTTATACGCTATACTACGAGGCGTTTATATATGGCAAAGGTTAATTTCGACTATCTGAATATTTTTAAAGAGCCGCCACTTATGGTGGGGCTTTTAGTGCGCCACTTTTTTAAGCGCAAAGGGTCTGCAAACGGGCGCGCGCTGGTGGTCAACACCTCGCTCATCGGCGAGTTTGCCGCGTCGCTCCCCGCTCTGCATGAATTTATAAAAGAAAATCCGGGCAAGCAGATTGATCTGATGGTCTCTCCCCCGCTCAAACCTCTGGCCGAGCGCATCCGCGGCGTGCATGCGGTCTACACCGCCAAGTCGGTCTTTGGTCGTGTGTTAGAAGACCAGATGCACGAGCACTCGCCCCTCGCCGGTGAGTACGAAAAAGCTATTGTGATGCGCATCAGCCCCGACTCCTACCGCACGCTTGCGAGAGTTACGACGAAACATCTCAAAACATCCCTCCTGCCCATGACCGCGTACGGTCTCCACATGGGTTGGCGGCTTTTGGTCGGCAAAACGCCCAAGTCGTGGCGCGAGGTCAACTTTGCAATGTTTGGTTACGCACCAAAAAATGTCCCGTTTGAAGAAATATTTGATTTTACTGATGAGGATTACGCGCAGCTGCAAAAAGAAGTGCCGCTCGCCGCACTGCCCAACAAACTTATTATCCACACCGGCGCCTCGTGGGTCACCAACCGCTGGAGCAACAACAACTGGGTCGAGCTTCTGCGCACGCTCCACCCGCTCGGCTACGAAATCATTTTTGTGGGCTCCAACCGCGACAAGGCCGACTATGATTTTATTGCTTCGCAACTCGACTTCCCCATCCACTCGCAGATCGAGCAGATGAGTTTAGTACAGCTCGTGCTGCTGTTGCGCACAAGTCAATACTTTATCGGCGTCGACAGCGGCCCGCGCAATTTTGCGCACGTCTGCGACCTCCCCAGCATCACCTTGCTCGGCCCCGGCCCGCACATGTACACGCCACCGAACCCGCGCGACATCACTCTTGACCGCTCGGGCGGCCGCGGGCTCTACCAGCGCTTCATAAGCAAAAAAGGCGCTCTCTTCATAGAGCGCATAACGCCGCAGGATGTGGTGGATGCCTTCGCCCGTCTAAGTGAATAAAAGAACAAATGTGAATAAATCCGGCTATAGCTGAAATTATTCACATTTGTTTTTACAACCGCTAGCGGATTACCTCCCAAGGAGCAGTGCGGGGTTTGCCAAACCAGCGCGCTTTTGCGCCGGTGCCGAGCCAGAGCGCCCACGCGCGCGGCCACCCCATTTTGTGGACGCGGCGGCCGCTTTCAAAAAACTTTAGTGACGGCTCAAGCCGTGTTTTGCCGATTTTGCCCAAGCGGATAAACATATCCATATCTTCGGCCGCTACCATCCGCTCGTTGAAGCCGCCCACCGCGCGGAACTTCTCCGCAGGCATCATCTGGAACTCCCCCCAGCAGTTGGGCATGCCCAAAAAGTTGTTCATAACATACACGCCGAAGGTCAGTATCGAAAAGTTGATGCGGTCGGCCACCGTCTCGTTTTGTGGCACAATACCGCGCCACGCGGTGAGCGCCGAAAGTTTTGGGTCATTTTTAAATCTGCTCACCGCTTTGCTAAAAAATTCGTCCATGTTGGGGATAGAAACATCCGCGTCCAAAAACACAAAATACTCCCCCGCCGCCTGGCGCGCGCCCAAGTTGCGCGCCAGCGCGATGGTTTGGCGATAGGGCTTGTCCCACACAACCACTTTGTCGGCCAAACGGTGCGCAATCTCCAGCGTTTTGTCTTTGGAATTGCCGTCGGTGATGATTATTTCGTAGGTCAGCGCTTTGAGCTGTCGTAGCGAGCGCAGGGTCGCCTCAAGCACCCTCTCCTCGTTGAAGGTTGGGATAATAAACGAAAGCAGGGGGTTAGGAGAGTTCATGTTTTTTAAGCGCCCTTCGGCGCAAGTAGAACGCCCCTACAATATAGGCCGAAAATATAAATCCGCCCACTCCGAGCACCAATACAATATTTTCGACAATGCCCTCAAGCGAGCCGAAGCTCGCGCCAAAAAAGTAGCCGACCAAAATCAGTGTCCAGTATTGCAGTATCGCTGCCACGGCGCCCCAGGCAAAGAACTTGCGCAGAGACATCCCCACCGCGCCCGCCGCGACAATAAACCCCATTGCGATGCCGTAGGAGACCTTGCCTAAAAACATGGTCCAGCCCGGGCGCTTTTCCCATCGCTCTTTGATATCGTCAAAATGGTCTTCGGTGACACCGACTTTCTTGAGCATGCGCTGTACGAAGGGGCTCTTTGCACTATGGTGGCCTAAGTAGTAGAACCCCGCATCAAACGCGATATCTTTGACAAAAAAGTAGGCACCAAGCGCAAAAATGTCGAAGTAACCAAACGACGCCAGTGTGCCCGCCACAAACGCCACCACCGGGCTCTCAACAAACGACAGTGGTATCAAAATCCACCAGCGCGACTCGAGCAAAAGCTGGGCTATATTGCTGTCCACACTCCTAGTATACTAGAGCCCATGTGGTATATCGCCATTGTCGAGCGGTACAAAACCTCGTGGTTTGACCGGCACATGCGCTTTTCGGTGCCGGTGGCAATTGTGGTCTTTGTAATCAGTGTCGTGGTCAACTTTTATGCCGGAGTATACGCCACCAACCGTGCCAGCAATTACGTTCAGGACATCGTTCTCTCCAACACGCCCGTGTTCAACGTTGGTTTTATTTTTGTATGGGGAGTCGTCCTCCTCATCGCTGTGCTCGTCTTCTTTTGTTTGCATCACCCCAAGCGGCTCCCATTTCTGCTCCACAGCCTCTCGCTCTTTTACTTTATTCGGGCGGCATTTGTATCGATGACGCACTTGGGGCCATTCCCCACCCAGGCGGTGCTCGACGTCACGGGTCTTTTTGCCAGGCAGTTCGGCGGAGACGACCTCTTCTTTTCCGCGCATACCGGCGTGCCTTTTCTTATGGCGCTCATTTTTTGGCAGGACAAACCAAAGCGCTACCTCTTCCTTGTTTGGTCGGTGGTATTTGGTGCAGTGGTACTGCTGGGGCACCTACACTACACCATCGATGTGATGGCGGCGTTCTTTATCACCTACGGTATCTACCACATAGCACTATGGCTCTTCCCCCACGAGCGGGCGCTGTTTTTAGGCTCAGCCGAGGACTATTGACTTGTAGAACACATATGTTAGTATTGTATTAGCTGTATAACCCTCATCAGTAATAGGAGGCAGCCTTGGCACTTCGTGTCATTGGGATTGTCGGAATCTGGAGCATACGACTGTACGAACCGGTATGGCGGCACCTCCGCGAGGCCTTTTTGGGGCAATTCCCCGGAGCGACTTTCGCGACGGAAGACATGTTCTTCTCCCCCTGGCAAGGAAAGAAGATGCGCGCCTTTGCCGACAGCATCGTCTGCAAGTACGATGACGGCGGCGATGATGTTTTGCTGGTCGGCTGGAGTATGGGCGGCACCATCGCAACCGCCATCGCGCCGAAGTTCAAACGGACGAGGGTGCGCGGAGTGGTCACCATCTTCTCGCCGCACACGCTGCTGTGGGGACTGTTCTCTTGGATGCTCGGATCAAATCTCAAGGGAATTGGTGTCCCGGTCGTGTCCTGTTCGGCCCGATTTGACTGGATCGTGCTGTGGGGAGGCCGGTACCCGGCTGCCCTCAAGCACTTCCGGGTGCGCTGTGACCATCTCTTGGGGCTCCTCATCGGTACCAAACGGACCGAACTTATCGCCAAAGAAGCTCGCGAAGTTCTGGTATAATCGCCCCACTTCCAAAAAGTAATCCCCGGCGCGCACGCGCGCCGGGGGTTTTGTAATAACGTTATACCTCAGTTGTTTAGCGGGAAGTAAACGGCTCTTAGCAATCGGAAGATTTAGTCTTCCGATTTGCAGTATACTTAACACTAATGCGGAAAGTGGTTTTTGCGCCAGGTGAGTATTATCATCTTTATAATCGCGGAGTCGATAAGAGGATTGTTTTTACTAATGAGAATGACTATGAACGATTTTGCACTCTGCTGTTTGCGTGCAATGGAACACATGCGGTGGATTTAGATGAACAAGGAAAATCTATTGCGACGCTGGTTGAAAATAAGATAGACCGCGGCGAGCGCCTGGTTGATTTATGCGCCTATTGTTTAATGCCAAACCACTTCCATATAATGGCGCGGGAGATTTCTGCGGGCGGAATATCTCGGTTTATGCAAAAACTAGGAATTGCCTACACTAGCTACTTCAACAAAAAATACGAACGGACCGGCTCGCTGTTCCAAGGGACTTTTAAAGCGCAACACGCTTCTGAAGATCCCTACTGTTCTTATATAGCATCCTACATACATTTGAATCCAGTAAAGTTGATCGAACCTGGATGGAAAGAGTCTGGTATAAAAAACCAATCGAAGGCTCGGGGCTTTTTGAAAAAATATCCTTATTCTAGCTACTTGGACTATTTGGAAGAAGATCGAATCGAAACGTTAATTCTGAATAAAAAATCCCTTCCTTCAAACTGTCGCTTCAGCGGAGATTTTGAAAAGGAAGTAAATTCCTGGCTTAAAAACAGCTAAATCGGAAGACTTAGTCTTCCGATATTTGTTTGGTAAGAGGTTACTCTGTGGCTCGTCTTCATGAACAGTTCAGGTTAGACTGTCCATACTTACAAGGGTCGAATTAGGAACACAACCTAAAACACTATATGCACATACTTATTGTCGAAGACGAAGAGCGTTTGGCCAAAGCCCTCAAAAAAGGGCTCGAGATCAAAGGCTACGCCGTCGACTGGCTGGCCGACTCGGAAAAGGCGCGCAGCCGCATACTCCTCTACCGCAACGAGTACGACCTCATCCTCCTTGACCTGATGCTCCCCGGCATCGACGGGGCCGCCATCACCGAGTCGGTGCGCAAAGAGGGCGTTGTTACGCCCATCATCATACTGACCGCGCGCAATGAAACCGAGCACAATATCGATCTCTTAAACAAAGGCGCCGACGACTACGTGGTCAAACCCTTTTCCTTTGAGGAGCTCCTCTCGCGCATCAACGCCGTGCTGCGCCGGCCCGCGCAGTCAAAGCCGGTGGTCTTTAAGGTCGGGCCCTTGGAGATGGACATGGCCACCCGCACGGTCCGCAAGGACGGCGAGGAAGTGCCGCTGACGCTCAAAGAATTTTCGCTGCTCGAGTGCTTTATGCGCCAGCCGGGCGAGGTCCTGTCGCGCGAAAAATTATTTGACCACGTATGGGACTTCAACTCGCTTAGCTGGTCGAACGTCCTCGATGTGCACATGAAAAACTTGCGTAAAAAACTAGGCACCGATGCAAACGGAGACCAACTTTTCGAAACAGTTCGCGGTGTGGGTTACCGCCTGGCGGGCGAAGTACGCGTCTGACCTGTACTTCCGCACGTCGGCCAACATCATTGCTCTGCAAGGCGGCTTCGTGCTGGTGTGTGTGGCCGCCTTCGGGCTTGCACTTATTGACCCCGCACGCAGCTCCATAGTGTTCCTCGGCGTCATCCTTATGGCGCTTTTGTGCGGCATGCTGCTGTCAAAATTTGCGCTGGGGCCCGCCCGCGACACCGCGCGCTACCAAAAACTTTTTATATCAAACATCGCGCACGAGCTGCGCACGCCGCTCTCGACCATTAAAACTTCGAGTGAGGTCGCCCTGCTCGATGAAAAGCTCTCCTCCCCTTTGCGGCACACGTTCCGCGAGATTATCGAGGAGCTTAACCGCCTCTCCGAAATCATCAACAACCTACTCTCGCTCAACACACTCACCCGGCCCGAGCGGATGCAGTTTAGCTCGGTTGATATCGCACCGCTCGCGGAGTCGGCAATCCGCCGACATACGCTTTTGGCGCGCGAGCGTGGAATAAAGATAATCACCCGCAAAGAGCCCGGGGCGCTGGTCTGGGGCAACTCAACCGCGCTCGAGCAGATGATGGTCAACTTGGTCAAAAACGCCCTCTCCTACACCCCAAAAGACGCGGGCGGCGTGGTAACTATCACCATCCGGCCCGACTCGGATGATAAAGTGCTTTTTGCAGTCGCCGATACCGGCATCGGCATCTCGCAGGAAGACCTTTTTCACATATTTGAGCCGTTTTACCGCGCCGATACGTCGCGCAATCGCACAATAAAAAAGAGCGGCTCGGGGCTCGGACTCACCATCGTCAACGAAATGGTGCGCGCGCACCACGGGCGCATCCGCATCGAGTCCCAAAAGCGCAAAGGCACTATGGTGTCGGTGTATTTGCCGCGCGGCGGTGCGGACGGCAAAAAAACAGCCGGCGAGGAGGGCCGCAGCGAAACGTCGATAGACTTTTCGAATGGATGAACAGCACAGTATTCATCCCCCACTCACCCCTCTTTTGTTAGAGTGTCTTTGCGCGCGCGAGAAAGGTAGAGACGGCGCTCCTGAGCCGCATAGCGGCCGCTGTCGCTTTATAAGGTACGTAAGTCAGAGTCAGACAGACAGAGAGGCCCTCTTTTATGCTTTATAATAAAAAGCATGGAGGGCCTCTCTAACTACGAGAAGGAAGTTCGCCCGTGGGGAAACTTTGAGCGCTTTACGCTTAATGAAAAATCCACGGTCAAAATTATTACGGTCGACCCCGGTCAGGAATTGAGCTTGCAGCAGCACGCCCACAGAGACGAAGAGTGGCTGATACTGCAGGGCCAAGGCGCGGTTGTTGTCGGGGAGCAGACTACCGAGGTCAAGCCGGGGGACAACTTTTTTGTCGCGCGGGCTACCCCCCACCGCGTCAGCGCCGGCCCCTTGGGGCTCACCTTTCTTGAGATAGCGCTCGGCGATTTTGATGAAGCCGATATTACCCGCATAGAAGACGATTATGGACGGGTCTGATTGGATTACTCCCCTGCTTGCGCTTGCGGCGGTCCTGCTTGCTTGCCTTGCGCTGCTGTTCTACTGGCTCGCCGGAGTCCGCCGGCCGCTGCGTCTGCAACGCCTCGACCACAACCCTGTTTTGCGCCCGCGGCCGGAAGTCTGGTGGGAGTCGGAAGCGGCGTTTAATCCTGCGGCGCTGGTGCACGACGGCCGGGTGCATCTTTTTTATCGCGCGCTCGGGCGCGACGGCATATCGCGCATCGGCCACGCGAGCTCCGGCGACGGCATCCACTTCGACGAGCGTTCCGTCACAGCGGTGTTTGACAAAAAGCCCGACTTCCACGCGCCGCCCGCGGTGAGCTATGCGACGCTCACCTACAGTGTCGACCTGTACGCCTCCGGCGGCGGTTGGGGCGGCGTCGAGGACCCGCGCGCGGTCAAAATCGACGACCGCATCTACATGACCTTCGGCGTGTTTGAGTCGTGGCAGTCGCTGCGGCTCGCGGTGACCTCGCTCGCGCACGTCGACCTCGACGCGCGGCGCTGGAAATGGGACCCGCACATCACGATATCGCCGAACGGGCAGACCAACAAAAACTGGGTGCTCTTTCCCCAAAAAATCAACGGCAAGTTTGCGATACTACATGCGCTCACGCCAAAAATACTGATCGAATATGTCGACAAGCTCGAGGACTTGCACGAAAACCCAATACAAAGCAACAACCACCGCACCGGACGCGCCGGCAAGTGGGATGCGCTTATCCGCGGCGCGGGCGCGCCGCCGATACTCACCGAGCACGGCTGGCTCCTGCTCTACCATGGCATGGACCCGGCCAAAAACACGGGCTACGAGGTGGGCGCAATGCTGCTCGACCTCCACGACCCGACCAAAATCCTCTATCAGAGCGACGCGCCCATCCTGCGCGCCGAGGAGTGGTACGAAAATGATTGGAAGCCGGGCGTCGTCTACGCCTCCGGCGCGGTGGTCTTTAAAGACGACCTGATTGTCTACTACGGCGGCGGAGACAAATATATCGCGGCCGCCAAAGCCAACCTCCGCGACTTCCTCCGCAAGCTCATCCGACACCAAAACGCGGTCCTCGACCCGGTGAAAGTTTAAAAAGAAAACACCACCCGCAAAGGTGGCGATTTCTTTCCATGCCCACAGCGGCCCAATCGGCTACTGGGCGGGAGTCGGTACCAGCAATCTTAGCCCTTAGAACATGAATTGTCAAGGAATTCTGTGGATAAGTTTTGAAGCCGGCGGAGGGGATCGAACCCTCTGGGCGTGGAATACCGACTCCCGCCCAGCGCCAAGCCGCCGGCTAAAAAGCACTATATCACGCACTTTTTCAGGTATAATAGCAGAGACATGTACGTAATCCGCCGCAGCTCGCATAATCCTTTAATCGCGCCTATGAGCGACCGGCACTGGGAGGCGCGGGGCACTTTTAATCCCAGCCCAATAGTCAAAGGCACCATCACCCACCTTTTGTACCGCGCGCAGGGGCGGCCCGACGCGCTGATGACCCCGGCGGGGATATCGACCATCGGCAAAGCGCTGTCGCTCGATGGCGAGCACTTCCAAAACCGCCGCCAGTTTATCGTCCCCGAGGAGCCGTGGGAGAAGTACGGCTGCGAGGACCCGCGCGCCACTTTTTTTGAGGGCAAGTATTACATCTTCTACACCGCGCTCGGCGGTATGCCGTTTGGCCCGGGCAACATCAAGGTGGCGGTCGCAGTTTCTAAAGATTTAGAGACTATTGAAGAGAAACATTTGGTCACGCCGTTTAATGCCAAGGCGATGACGCTCTTCCCCGAGCGCATAGGCGGCAAGATCACCGTCATACTGACCGCTCATACCGACGAGCCGCCGGCGCGCATCGCTATTGCCCAGTGCGACAACATAGAAGAGCTGTGGGACCTCTCGTTTTGGGAAAAGTGGAAGGCCGAGATGGGCGAGCACGTCATCAACCCCCTGCGCTTTGACCACGACCACGTCGAGGTGGGTTCCGCGCCCATCAAGACAAAGGAGGGCTGGCTTTTGTTCTACTCCTACATCCACAACTACTTTGGCGGCGGCGAGCGCGTGTTCGGCGTTGAGGCGCTCCTGCTCGACCTTAAAGACCCGCACGCCATCGTCGGTCGCAGCAAGGGGCCCATTATGGTGCCGGAAGAAATTTATGAGCGCTACGGCGCAGTGCCCAACATCGTCTTCCCCTCCGGAGCGCTGCTGCAGAAAAACGGCCGCGTGGATATCTACTACGGCGGCGCCGACACCGTGTGCGCCAAGGCCTCGCTCAACCTGCCCGACCTTTTAAACGCGCTTATCCCCGAGCGCCGGGTCGACTTGGTGGAGCGCGCCAAAGGAAATCCGATACTGCGGCCCGTCGCGGCGCACCCGTGGGAGAGCGCGGCGGTGTTTAACCCCCCGA
>Ga0209542_10004713_pt1 | contig 27811 bp, 30 predicted proteins | sample RifCSPhighO2_01_FD_184028 | JGI IMG/M metagenome (GOLD analysis project Ga0209542, IMG submission 184028) | Soil microbial communities from Rifle, Colorado - Rifle CSP2_plank highO2_0.1 (SPAdes) (version 2) | ecosystem: Environmental > Terrestrial > Deep subsurface > Rock core/Sediment ...
CAGTTCACCTCCGATTCTATTGTTGCTGCAATATTATCAGTGTGTCAGCTGCTTTTTTAATTGTCAAATCAATCTATCATGAGTTTTGTACCACGCTGATTAAGCTATAATTGAAAACTTTGTATGAATATGATATAAGATAGTCAACATTAGAATGGAAAGGAGGTGTAATATATGGCAAGATATGATGCGGATGATATGGCAAGAAGACAAGCTGAAAGAGAGGCATTAGAAAAGCAACGTCTAGACAATGCAGTTGATCGATACGGAGAGACATTAGGAAATGCTTTTTATAATTACGCATTTGGCAAACCAGAATCCGTCGATGAGCAAGATGATCAACGAAGAAATTTTGCAACTAATGTAATTCTAGTTTTAGAATCTGGTAGTCGTCATGAAAGAATAGAAGCTCTGAGCGCATTACTAAGAACAGTTGAAGCAAAGATTGAACCCGTTGCATATGCAGCTCATGATGCTAGTCTGGGAAGTATGCCCATCGGATCTAAAACTTAATTTTCCCAAGTCTCTTAAGCTAGATTAGATAACTGCGAAAGAAAATTTTAAAAAATACAGGTTAACAGAAATCCACCGAACTTCTTTTAATCTTGGAAAATTTTTGATTCTTTAGTTGAGTTCACATTTTTTTATATCTTCTTCCTCCAAATAAAATAATGTGGTAAACTAAACTAATTCAATTATGAAAATTCTATTTGCCGTTTGGGAACTTGATCCTTTTTTCAAAGTAGGAGGTTTGGGCGATGTAGCTAGGTCATTTCCCAGCGCTTTAAAAGAAAAAGGGGTAGATATTAGAATAGTCCTGCCGTATTATAAAGTTCTTAAGTTGGGCAGACAGAGAAGAGTTATGGTAGGTAAAATAAGATGTTTTTACGATAATAAAAACGAAGATGTAGAAATTTATAAAGTGGAACATCCAATAAGCAAAATACCAGTTTATCTTATTAAAAATAAAAAGTATCTGGATATTGCTAAATTTCCGGACACTTTCGCTTTTTTCTCTTTGGCTATTGCAGAGATTATAAAAAGCAATATTCTTTCCTGGACTCCGGATATAATTCACTGCAATGATGTCCATACTAGCTTGATTCCCCTCCTTTTAAAAGAAAAAAAAGTTCAAATCAGGACACTTTTAACTATCCATAATCTTTCCCACCAGGGAAGAACAGGTATTGACGTTTTGGATAAATTAGAAATAGAAACTTCCAAATGTGCGGTTTTGCATTGGGAGATAAAATCAAGAAAAGTGAATTTCTTGATGGAAGGTATAATACACGCAGATGCAATAACCACAGTCTCCCCAACATATGCCAGAGAAATCTTAACAGAAGAGTACGGATCCGGTTTGGAAGATGTCCTTTTGGGAAAAGAGGGAAGGATCTTTGGCATACTCAACGGAATTGATAACAATTGGCACCATATGATGGCCAATAGGATGGTCAGATATCCATATTTGTTGGCAAAAGAAAACATTGCGAAAAATAATGGATTGAAAGTTTACTCATGGGAGGAAGGGAAAAGGTTAAATAAACTATACTTGCAAAGAAAACTTGGATTAAAAGTGGACCAGTCAATACCTTTAATTTCTTTTATTGGCAGATTTGACCCATATCAAAAAGGGATCGATATTATCCATATGATGCTGCGCAGAATCAATTTGGAAAAATGTGAGTTTGTCATTTTAGGCTCAGGTGACCCGCATTGGGAAGAAAGATTTCAATGGCTTGCCAAATTTTATCCCAAAAATATTTCCTGCAATTTCATTTTTGACGAGGTCTTGGCTCACCAAATTTATGCTGGATCAGACTTTGTCCTCATCCCTTCCAAATTTGAACCATGCGGTTTAGTACAGATGGTTGCCATGTTTTTTGGATCACTTCCAATTGCCCATGCGACCGGTGGTCTTCGTGATTCCATAAAAGACGGTGAAACCGGTTATCTTTTTAATAAGTACTCCTCTACCTCCTTGGAATATTCTTTAAATAGAGCTACTAGGATTTGGTTACAAGATAGAAGACGATACAAAGCAATGGTAGAAAACGCTATGAAAATGGATTTTTCTTGGGATAGAAGTGCACGCGAATATTTAAATCTTTACCAGAAGTTAATAGCCGGAGAGCTATAACAGAGTACCTGCAATCGCTATAGAATCGCTACCTGCTTTCATTCACTCTTCAATCTAGGAAAACTCATTTAATGGAATTCTCATTCTAATATTTTTAAGAATTTGAGAATAAGTAAATAAATAGAGAAAATTCTTGCTGATTCATCAGTGTTGTTATAAAAAGGTTCTTATAGTATACTAAAACCAAACTTAATGAGCCTGGGCCGCTAGCTCAACTGGCAGAGCAATTCCCTCTTAAGGAATCGGTTCGGCGTTCGACTCGCCGGCGGCTCACAACATCAGAATTGAGGTTGGAGAGTTCTTCGTTTAGCATGAAAAGAGGAGCTAATTGAGGAGTTCCACTTTTTAATTCTTCATAGGTTGGTGGAGTATCAAAGACTAAGCCAAAGAATGCTGCATTTTGAATAGGATTCGTGCCTCCCAGAAGCAGAGTTTCTAAGTGTTCCACGAAATACTTACAGTGATTCAAAATTGTATCTAAGTCTATTTCCAAGTTCTCCGTGCTATCTCTCTTAGCTCTGGTTTGTATTAGTTCTTCATTGATCCGTTCCAGTTCCTCTTCCATTGCTGCAATTGCAATTGGAGAATTAAGTTGCTTTATCTTATCTACTGTTAATTTTTTCTCTGCTCTTAAGCTAAGAACATTTTCTTCTTTGGTTGTTGTATCTTTTTCTATTATCTCCTGTCTCTTCTCAAGCTCCTCAACTGTAAGTTGCCTAAATTTCGCCTTAAACTCATCGTTGAACTTAACTTTCTCAATAAAGCTGTAAATTGTTCCTTCCATTGTTTCACGGGAGTCTATGATGGTTGCATCTGATCCTGTTGGTATTCTTAAATACTCGTGACCATTTCTGTTGCAGTGATAAGCAGGGTATAGCTTGCCTGATCCGCCTTTGGATGCTGAACCCTTGAACCTACCATGGCAAATGGGACATAATACATAATCTTTATAAGCATAGAGAGGAATATTCTTTGATTTTCTTAAATATCTGTCAATAGCTTTGCCTTTTAGAATTGTTATTAGCCCGTTGTCTTCAATAATCCTTATTTTCCCCCGATTAGCCTTATTAAACATATCAATTGATACAATTGGCGTGCCATGTATCTTCTGAGGCTTCTCAAGCCATTTATGGGTGCTTACAAGAGCATAAATAGGGTTTTGGATAAATTCAGCAAGTTGTTTAACTATTAATTTCTTTTCGCCTTTATATCCTATTATTTTTGACTTATCATCTTTATTCCTAATATTGAGCCTTCTGGATTTATAACCCATTGCGTTTACCTGTCTAACTATTTCCTCATCCATTAAGCCTTGAATTTTAAGTACAAACATCTTTACGAACCATTTACTTGTTGAAGAATCAGGTTTTAAGACAACTCGCTTACCATGCTCGGTCTCTGTCTTTTCGGATGTATAACCATATGGTTGAGACCCCACCCAATAACCAAGCCTTACATATCTAATCTCTGAACCAATTAACCGAGTTAGTATTGTTCTTATTTCATCATAGGCTGATTCCGCTGCCATAATTTCCGCAATATGACTTGGGTTATATTTGCTCCACTTATATTCAACTCCATAAGTATCAAGAGTATTCTTAACTTCAGGGGATATTACCCCTGCAACATCAATTAACTGAACTCCATATTTAGCTAATTGAGATTTTAAGAACTGATAGACATAAGAGCCTGCTCTTGAAAATCTATCTATGTAGGTAATGAAGCAGTATTTAATCTCTGGATGCTCTTTCGCAAAGTTAATAACTTTTATTGCTGGTTGAATATCTCCTGATGCGGATTCTATAATTTCAAAGTAATTTATTACCTCTGCGTTGTATTTTGGAAGAAGTTTAACGATATCTTCTTTCTGTCTTTCTGGAGAATCTCCTGCTAAACCTTGTTTAGAGCTAGAAACACGCAGTAATGCTATAGAAAGTGCTTTCATGTCTAAATTAATCATATATCTTGTGTTTTGATTTTTGCAATAGTTAAGAACGATAGATGCCTTGTTTACGTTCTTCTAATACCTTATCAATAATCATGTTTACAAATAGCCTCATCTTATCTTCTAATTCGGCAGACGCAGGGCGTTCTTCGTTAATAGTCTCTAGTGCATAGTTTTTAGATTTTTTAATGTTGTTAACAGGTATCATTGGTATTTACCTGTCTTTCTTTTTTTTCGAAATTTAATCAGATAAGTAAAATATGCAGCTGGTTTTTGTATCGTTTTCCAGCCACAGTTTTCACGCTTAATCATTTGGCCAATGACTTGATTAATTCGTTTGGGTGGCCAAGTTTGAGCAACTAATAGCCAATGACCTGGTATTGTGTTTGGATCAGTAAAAAAATCTTCAAGCAATGCTGCAATCTCTATAGGTGGGGTTCTGTAGCCACAAGTCTGTAGCTTTGTGACAACTGTTAGTTTACTTTCAGTTAACTCAAAATTAACTCTGCGTTTATAGGTATCATTAACACTCCATTTAACATTAACACTTTCATTCGTACCTTCTTTGTCTTCTTGCGTAGAATGTGTGTTTATTCGTCCTCTTTTCCCATCTTCTTCCTCTGCTTCTTTAATCACCTCACAAGCTAAAAGTTGGTCGTAAATGTCAAAGTTTGGATTATCCAAATCATAACCTGCATGATAAATTTCTGTAATTCGGCGAATTATTTCTTTGCCAGTTAAGCCATTAGGATAGACTTTAGTTAATTGGCTCTCAAACTTTTCTTCCATAGCCTTTCTCTCTTTCTTTCTCGGCAGGGATTAAAATAAACCCCTTACCATTACATGCGTGACAAACGACTTGCTTAAAAGAAACAGTTCCCCAGCCGTTACAAACTGGGCATTTTTGGGCAATATACTTTGGTTTTATTTGAGGTACGATTGATTGATCTATCATTTCTGTCTTTCTCACAAAAAATGCGACCTCTCCGTTTACGAAACGGATTGATCGCAATTACTTACGAATTCTGATCGTTGCCTTAGTAGTACACGAATTTAGGATTTTCGATCCACACCTATTAAGGACAAAACTAAATTAACATAGATATACTTTCTTGTCAATGGTACTAAGGTTTTAAGGATGGTTGGATTCGGTGGGTAAAATAAATTTATATGGTAAAGAAGAGGAAACTGCAATATTTTATGGGTTAAAGACGTTTTCCTTCTATCGTTTCCACTACTTTACTTACTATTATTTACCTATCTATTCTATGTGCAGTCTTTACTTAACAGGGGAACTATACTACTATATTACTGGGGTATAACAAAGTACTGAGCGGAGGTGAAGTGTGATAGTTACGTTCAATATGAATCTGGGACGGAACTTTTACTCAAAAAGCTGCTTTAATGATACCCGTAATGTCCTAGCAATCCTTGCGAGTGCCTTAACGCTGGGGTTTCTTTTTCCTTTCTCTATTTGATTAAAATAACTATAGTCTAAATTAGCCCTGTAAGCCGCTTCTTCTTGTGTTATTCCCTGTTCTATTCTATATTTTCTAATCCTCTGCCCAAGTCTCTTATTGATTATAGTCATAGGCAGATTATGGTTGTAATGAGGTTAAATGTGTATTGACTATAATCAAAGAATAGGCATATACTAAGCTCGAAGGAGTAATTAAACAACTTTATTATCTTTTTGGTATGAAAACTGATAAGCCAGCTAGCAATCCTAACAATTTAATAGAGAATTTCCTCGCAGGCTTATTCGTTATTCTTATTATTTCAGGCATTCTGGCTTTTGTACGGTATGATGGAACAAAGTATATGCAAAACGCTTGGGATTCTTGGTTTCCAGTGGAAAGTAAAGTAAGTACGACAGGGAATATACCGCCTGTAGAAGCAAAAAAGTGTTATAGACCCGCTAGTTTCGCCTCAAAATCAAGAGAAATCACTGAAACGCCATGTAAAATGTCTAAATCAGAATCTTTAGCTTATTGTTCTAAAAAATTTAGAAAAACGATTGGAGAAGATACAGAACTGTTTAAGCCATTAAAAACGGTTAATGATCTAGAAAAATTTAGAGAGCTGTTAATGAAAATGTGCATGCAAGAAAACGGTTTTGACTATTAAAATCTTAGGACGGCAAAGTGCTTAGTAAACAACAGAATGAAAAATAAACGTGAAATTTTTATTTCCACATTTCTATTGTTAATCCTTCTTTTGCTTTATTTCTTGATTTTTCCTTATAAAGGCACTAATAAAAAAGCAATTTCCAATCCATTAAACGTTCTTCAATCTGATAAAAATTCCTATAGTTCTAATTTAAATACATCTTATTTTGATGATTTTAGAGGAATGTGGGGAAATGGAACGTCTGATGGCGGTACTTCATGGAATGCTGGAGATTCTCAATATGCAGAGCAATCTATGCCGACTTCAATTACTCATCCGTTGACGGGATTTAAAACAGAACGAGAAGAAATAATGCCTGCCGAAATTAAAAGACCAGATGTAAATAATATATATGGCATGGATGATACTACAATTAATATGATTATTGATGAAAATATTGCGAAAAGTGGAAATTTACTTGGTGGATTCTTTTCAAATAAGAGAGAGATGATTACCTCGCATGCAACGTTTGATGTAGATTCTGACGGAGTCAAAGAGGACATAGTTGAAACAGCAAATTTTGGCGGAAATCACCCTCCACATAATGGATATATCATCAAGAACAATATTATCATTTTGTATACTGAGCTTGATGCGGGCTCCATTGACCCAGCAAAGGATGGGAATGGATTCTACGTTAAAAACCCCATTAGAGATGATGGGTCATCATGGTGTTGTCCAAATGGATACCGACGATATAGAGTAATCTACGATAATAAAAATAAATTTATCCCAGTCTGGGAACAAGACGTACATTACTTGCGATTTGATAAATGAAAATACAGAAAGTATATAAAATTTATCTCAACGATAATTAATATATTTTGTAGCAATATTTAAAAATATGGAGAATCTGATTAGCAGCATTCAACATAATAAACATAATTTAGCTGTAACCATATTTCTTGCTGTTGTAACAGTAGCAATGGTTATTTTGCCATTTCATAAACCTTCAGTGTATCCAAATCCCTCTTCAAAACAAGAAGCACAAATTAAAAAAGATGCGACGTCTTCAGCAAATGTTCTCGGAGCAAGTCAGACTGACTCTTCTAATCAAAAAGCAGAACTTAAACCCAAACAGTCCAACTCACCCACAGCTAATCCGACTTCACCATCAACTCACCCACAGACATCTCAAGCAACACAAAATATTTCTTCTCAAAGTAATACAAACAATAATGTTCCAGGACAGCAATCAAGCTCCCAATCTACTCCACCAGTAGCAAACACTATAATAAACATAATAGTTCCGACCCAGACCCCAACTTCTCAACAAACACCTACGAATACTCCAATTCCAGTAGACCATAGTCTGGATTTACAAATATGTTTATCGAATGAGGAAAGCAATTGGCAAATTATAATGGAGCAACTCAACAGGAGAGGTGTCTGGTATAGTGGTGAAGCAGATCAAGCTAGAAGTGATCATGCAGCTAGAGTTCAATCATGTCATCAAAGATACGACAATTGAAAAAAGAGTGTAGTTCGGAAAGAACTTAGCATAAATTATGCCCCTTTACTCCCCTTAGCTACAATACAAAGCCCATTGAGATTTATGCGTTATTGTTAAAGAATAGGAGGCTTATAGTTATGCTCTTAGCCTCAAGTCGCTTTTTACAATTAATGTTTAGCCTCAAAACTACGTCGCTAACTACATGTTGTGCGACATGTAAATATAGATTAAGCTTAATACTCCCAGAGAATAATCATATGTTCATCCTAGATAATCTAATAAGATTGAATTAGGATTATGTGTTAAAATTTAGGTGAATGATTCTCATTCTAAGCGATCACGCAAAAGCAAGATTAATTCAAAGAAAATTTCCAAGTAACTATCCCGAGTTGATATTCAATCAGCCTGATGTTAAATATTATGATAACTTTGAGAAAAGCGAAATTTCAATCAAGAGTTTAGTTTATGGAAATGAACATAGACTAATCTTGATAAGTTATATTTATGATCTGGGATTAAAAAGTGTTATAATCAAAACAATCCATCCCACAGGCCAAGATCAGATTAATAGGTATGTTCAGAATGGAAAATGGGTAAAAAGGAGAATCTAATATGAGTACGAATGCTAAATTTCATTATGATAAGAATCTAGATGTTCTATGGATTATACTAGCCGATGGCTTGGAAGATAGATTTGAAGATTTAGCTCCAGGTATTCGGGTAGAGTATAATTTGAATAATGAAATAATAGGATATGAAATAATTAATGCATCAGCTTTTATGGGCACAAAAATCAACAGGAATAGCTCTAATCACGCAATAGGAGAAATCCCATTAGACTACACTAGAGATGCATCAAATATTTATGGAGTAAGTTTCAAATCAAGTAATCAAGATGTACCAGTAGTATTTAACTATGATTAAGCATGTTTGGTCTGTTCTGTGCAAGGAATCTCTAATTAATCAAAAAAATAATAATGTAAGCTTATTGGAAGTTATTGAACAGATTGAAATTGGATTTTCTATTCCAACTCAATTGAAGGATCAAGCTGTTAATATTCCATTTGAATTTACATTGGTAAGCTTATTCTTCAGAGAAGGTGATTCTAAGAGTGAAGAGAAGATTAGGCTCAAATTAAATTTCATAGATCCGAAAAATAAAAGCTTAAAAACATTTGAGCCTAATTTTGATTTTCCCAAGGATAAAAGAAGGTTGAGATCAGTAGTAAATATTAGAGGTCTTGAGCTGACCCACTCTGGTACTTACATTTTCAGAGTTGAGAGGGAAATAGGCAAGGATAAATATGATTTACTAGCCGAACTTCCAATTGAGATAATAATAGATAGGAAATTAGTGGATATATCTCCTTCTCCTTCTCCTTCTCCTGAACCGCCCAAATCAAAATTGAATTAATCTTGACTTCATATTTATAACTTGATATATTAAATCCGAAGGCTTAAGAAAGTAATCTTTTGTTAAGGTGTTCTAGTAGGATTTTAGCTTCAAAGTTAGGGGATGACTTCGAAATCCCCGCTTTCCTCAGTAACTTTTTCTTAGGTCACAGTTATGTTGAATTGTTGAAATGTATCGTAAATTCTTATAAAATGATCGTGTAGTGAGTTCCACCTAAGATAGGTCTCGCTCACTTGGCCTCTGTAGCTCAACGGATAGAGCAACGGTCTTCGGAACCGTTGATGGGGGTTCGATTCCTCTCAGAGGCGCCACGTACAGAATCGTAGATTCTTACGTGGCTGGAACGTTTAAATTTTTAATTTATTACGCCACGCCGCAAAGAAGATTTCTATCTTTTTTATCTATCCTATAGCTTTATTTTGAATCTTGTGGTATAATTCTTGATTAAATTATGAAAAAATTCAGGGATTGGCTCAATTTTGCAGTCCAATCTGCAAAAACCCACAAGATTATTTCTTTTGTTATCTTGCTAATACTTATAGTGACTTTGTTTGTTTTAAAACCTGGCAAGCAAACACCCATTGCTGTGGAAAAGGCCAGAAGAGAAAATATCTCTCAAACAATTTCCATAACAGGCAGTGTTGACTCCAATAGCACTGCAAATTTAAGCTTTAGGGTTTCGGGAAAGTTGGTTTATTTAGGTGTTAAAAAAGGAGACTATGTTTATGCCAATCAGACAATCGGAGCGTTGGACGAGAGAACTGTGCAGAAAAATTTAGAGATTGCTTTAATTGATTATTCAAAACAGAGACTAACTTTTGATCAGACTCTTGAGAAGAATCAAAACAGAACACCGCAAGAAGCTTTAAATAATGATGTGAAAAGGATTCTTGAAAATAATCAGTTTGATCTTGATAGAGCGATAAAATCCGTAGAACTTGGGGATTTAGCAAAACAGGATTCTGTATTAACAACTCCAATTTCCGGAATTATTACAAGGGCAGATGTGGAAACTTCGGGAGTAAATGTTTCTCAGGCTACAACTTTTACGGTTACAGACTTGAGCTCTCTTAATTTTAAAATGGACGTTGATGAGGCAGATATTGGAAAAGTAAGGCAAGTCCAAAAAGTAAAAGTTGTGTTTGATCCCTATCCGGATGAAACATTAAATCTAACAGTAGACAAAATAGATTTTGTAAGCCATGCAACCTCAACTGGAGGAACTGCTTTTACCGCATATGCAAATCTTGCAGATAATCCGGATAATAAATATAGAGTAGGAATAAATGGAAATGCAGAAATTATAACCGATGAAAAAAAAGACGCTCTCACGATTCCTATCTCAAGCATTTCGGAGAATAATAAAGTGTTTGTAAAAACAAAGGCAGGATTTGAAGAAAGAAAAATAAAAACAGGTCTTCAAAATGATACAAGGGTGCAGGTTGTAACCGGGCTTTCGCAAAATGATGAAGTAGCCGTTGAACCAACACTCGTTCCCAAAAGAACACGGGGAATATTTCCCGTTTCCTTCTTTGGAAGATAAAATGATTCATGAAGAAAACAAACCTCATACGACTTGAAAATGTAACCAAAGATTACAGCCTCGGCGATTTAACAGTAAAAGTTTTAAAAGGAATAACCCTTAAAATAGACAATGGTGAATTTGTTGCAATACAAGGAAGATCTGGCTCTGGAAAATCGACCCTGATGAATATTATAGGGCTTTTAGACACGCCGACAGCAGGATCTTACTTCCTCGAAGATACTGATGTATCAAGCCTAAAAGAGGATAAGCTGTCATATCTTAGAAATAAAAAAATTGGATTCGTTTTTCAGTCTTTTAATTTACTCCCAAGAGCAACAATTCTTGAGAATGTTGTACTCCCGGGAATTTACGCGGGTTTGAATCAGAAAGACAGAGAAAATACAGCAATAAGTATTTTAGAAAAAATTGGACTGTCTGAGCATATTAACAAAAGACCCAACCAACTCTCCGGAGGAGAACAGCAAAGAGTAGCAATTGCAAGGGCTTTAATGAATAATCCAGATATTATCTTAGCAGATGAACCAACCGGAAATTTGGATACAAAATCAGGGCAGGAAGTTATAAATTTATTAAAAACCCTACATAAACAAGGAAAAACCATTGTTCTTATAACCCATGAGAAAGATATTGCTCAACAGACAGATAGAATTATAGACTTGACCGATGGAAAGATAGATCCCGATTAAATCGGAATAGACTAATATGGACTTGAACGAACTTTTTAAACTTTCTTACAGAGCGCTTGCGGCAAACAGGCTTAGAAGTTTTTTAACAATGCTGGGCATTATTATTGGAGTTTTTGCAATTATTTTGCTTGTTTCAATAGGAACCGGACTTCAGACATTTATTACAAATCAGATAGCAGGACTCGGTTCAAACCTTATTTTCGTTATTCCGGGAAGAATAGGGGGCGCCCGAACTCCTGGTGGAGTTGTGTCAAATAAACTTGTTGTTGCGGATGCAAAAACCTTACAGTTGAAACTTAAAAACGAGGCGAGCGTTGCGCCCGTTGTTTCGCAAATTACAACAGTTAAATATAAAAATAGAGAAAATAAAGAAACTACTATCTTTGGAACAACTTCAAATTATCCAAAAATTGTCCAAAACGCAACAATAGAGCAGGGGAGATTTTTTTCTCAAAGTCAGGAACAATCCGGAGCAAGAAATGCAGTTATAGGACATACGGTTCTGAATAATTTATTCTCTTCGCAAAATCCTATCGGGAAAAGATTTTTTATTGGCAACAATATATATATCGTCATAGGTGTGATTAATAAAAGGGGAGCCGTTTTTGGAATAGATCAGGACAATGTTGTAATTATTCCGCTTTCTGCGGCTCAAAGACAGTTTGGGTTAACTCATGTTAATACTATCTTTATCTCGGTAAATTCTTCTTCTCTTGTTTCAAGAGTAAAAGACCAAACCAAAAAAATTTTACTCGGGCACTTAACAGAAGATGACTTTACTGTTCAAACCGCAGAATCAACGCTTTCTATTGTCTCAAATATTACAAATATTCTCAGTCTTGCTCTTGGGGGTATTGCTGCGATATCATTATTAGTTGGAGGAATTGGAGTTGCAAATATAATGCTTGTATCTGTAACAGAGCGAACCCGGGAAATAGGACTTAGAAAAGCATTGGGGGCCCGAAGAATAGATATATTAAAACAGTTTCTGCTTGAAGCAGTTATTCTTTCTTTAACCGGAGGAATTATAGGAATTACTTTGGGAATCTTTGGATCCCTAATACTTGCAAGATTTCTTGTTTCTCAAGTAACCTTATGGTCTGTCTTTATAGCTTTCGGTTTTTCTGTTGTGGTAGGAATTGTATTTGGAATGGCTCCTGCAATAAGGGCTTCAAAACTTTCTCCTATAGAAGCCCTCAGATATGAATAAGGAAAAGCAGTCATTTTTTTTAAGTTCAGTCAAGTTTTTAATTGGATGGCCTGTCTCCACAATTGCCATTTTTTTTATTGGCAAAATTATATTATCGCAATTTAATCTTGTTTCTCCATATATTAAAGTACCGAGTATTCTTCCTTTAACAGGCGGGGTCGGTTGTTTTATTTTATTTTACTTCGGAAGGGCTTTTGTCTTTAAAAAATTACTGGAGGAAAAAGGACATAATTTGGAATTTAAGGAGGTTTCTTATTTATGGGGGTTGTCTGAGCTTAAAAGATTTGTGCCCGGAAATATTTGGTCTTTTTTAGGAAAGGCGTTCTCCTTCTCAAAAAAAGGAGTCGATAATAAAACTATTATTTCTCTAATTTTCCAAGAAATAGGATTGTTTATTATGGCAAGTTTGCTGCTCTCTCTTTTTTCGATTCAATTTATCCTGCCTTATATTTTTTCTATATATACTTATTCAATTTTCGTAATTCCCTTAATAACTTTTTCTACGCTTTTTACTGCCTTGATTTTCACATTTAATAAAGACTCTTTTAATAAATCCAAACTTAAGTTTTTAAAAAATTTTCTTCCAAATTTTAGTCCTTACACCAATTTTGTTTTTCTATTTATTACCGTCGTCTCATTGTTTTTCTTTGGTCTTGGGACATTTTTAACAATAGCGTCTGTAGTCTATTTACCAACAAGCTTTATTCTTCCATTAATAGGATTCTTTGTTCTATCTCTTCTTATCGGCTACCTATCATTTATAACTCCGATGGGACTTGGTGTAAGAGAAGCGGCAATTTCAGTCGGACTCTCTCAAATGTTAACTCTTCAGCTTGCCGGATTTGCCGCTATCTTTGCAAGGATAGTTCTTATTCTATCTGAGATAATTTTTATTTTGCTTGCAACTTTTTGGAGAAACATAAAAGATAGTAAATTATTAAAGCTTGAAAATTACATTAAGGATCACTCACACGAAATTATATTGCTTTTGATGATTGCTATTTACATAATATATTTTATAGCAGCCAGTTTTTTAAGATTTGACAATTTTTTTACCGGGAGATTTGATCTGGGAAATATGGATCAGGCGGTATGGAATACAATACATGGACGGATTTTTAAAATAACAGATCCAAACGGGACAGAAATAATCTCGCGTCTCGCTTTTCATGCAGATTTTCTCCTTATACTGATTTCTCCTCTTTATCTAATCTGGTCACATCCTAAAATGCTTTTACTGCTGCAATCGGTAGTTTTGGGATTTGGTGCGCTATTCGTATACTTGATTTCCAAAAACATTTTAAAAAATAAAAATATTTCTCTCGCTTTCTCTTTTGCCTATCTCTTAAATCCATCTCTTCAATTTGGCAATTTGTACGATTTTCATCCGGTTACACTTGCGACTACTATTTTACTTGGAGCTTTTTATTTTTTAAAAGAAAAAAAGTATCTATGTATGTTAACCTTCCTAATTTTAGCATCAATATCTAAAGAACAAATATGGGTAATCGCAGGTTTGTTTGGAGCTTATTTGTTTTTTATTGACAAGAAAAAGCTTATGGGAGTTTTAATAACAGTTTTTTCACTGGGTGTCTTCTATTATTTAATCTTCAAAGCAATACCGCAGGCTGCAGGAGCCCAGCATTTTGCTCTTTCTTATTATTCTGACTTTGGAGAAAGTCCTCTTGCTATTATTAAAAACATATTTCTATCACCCGATAAAATAATCGGAATACTGCTTCAAAAAAAACAACTTATTTATTTAATAAAGATATTCTCTCCTTTAGGATTTTTGCCGCTGTTTTACCCTATAATTCTTGTTTTTACCCTTCCGGATTTTTTTATAAATTTATTAAGCAATAATTCACAACTTAGAGAAATATATTATCAATATACGGCAACTATTACGCCCTTTATTTTTATTTCCGCAATTTATGGAGTATCTATTTTGAGAAAACGGTTTTCTCAATTACCCCTTAAATTTTTCACTTGGTATTTACTAATAGCTGCTATTTTAGGTGCTTATTATATTGGTCCTTTGCCCGGCTCAAAAAACCCAAGCATAAGCATATTCACCCGCCAGCTTGCGGAAAGAAAAATTATCAGCGAATTTCTTGAAGACATACCGCCTCAATTTAGTATAGCCTCAACAAACAATCTTGGTTCCCATTTATCTCGCCGCCAAAAAATATATACGATTCCTGTTGGAATAGATAAAGCAGACATTGTTACCTTTCTTTTAAATGATCCCTTTGCCCAACCCTCTTTAAAAACTCAAATGGAAATAGCAAGTAAAATGAAAGAAGATAAGAATTATATTAAGATTTTTGAAGAAGGGGGTTTTATTGTATTTAAAAAAGTGTCAGCGATTACTCCTTCAGAAATACCAAAATTAAAACGGCAATAAAATCCCTTGACAGATAAGTTATAAAAGTCTATATTGGTATATAGAAATATTTAAATATTTCTATATATATGAATCAAAAAACTTTGAAAGTTTTTAAGGCCCTCTCAGATAAAACTCGTGCGGAAATTATCAGAAAACTCCTCAATCAAAAAGAGATCTCCTGCCAACAGTTATCAGGAAAATTCTCTTTGTCTCAACCCACTTTGTCTCACCATTTTAATAAGTTAATAGATGCGAATATTTTACAGGTTAGAAAAAATGGAGCTATGCACTATTACAGCATCAATAAAAAACACCTTAGAAATCTTGGTATAGATATTGATCAAGTAGTAAAATCATAAAGGAGGTGAAATAAGATGAAACCGAATGAAAAATTTGGAAAACTTGCATCGGAAGAACAGATAAAAAAAACTGAGAAAGCGTTACAAAAAAACGGGTTTAAAGTTGAAGTGTTTGAAAATTCACAGAAAGCTAAAAAGAAAGTATTGGAAATTCTCCCTAAAGGGGTCGAAGTTTTTACCATGACTTCCCAAACTTTGGAAGCTATAGGACTGGAAAAAGAGATCAATGAGTCCGGCAAGTACAACGCTGTTCGGCCAAGGCTTTTTGCCATGGACAGAAATACGCAAGCTCGAGAGATGGCCAAACTGGGAGCTGCTCCAGATTGGGTAGTATCTTCGGTCCATGCAGTCACAGAAGACGGCCATCTTTTAATTGCCTCCAATACAGGCAGTCAGCTTTCGGCAGAAGCATATGCGGGAGGAAAGGTTATCTTTGTTGTGGGTACACAAAAAATTGTCAAAGACACCCAAGAAGGTTTGCGAAGAATCTATGAGTACACTCTGCCGCTTGAAGATGAACGAGCTCAAAAAGCCTATGGCATGAGAAGCAACGTGTCAAAAATTCTTATCATCAATAAAGAAATAATGCCGGAAAAAATTAAGGTTATTTTAGTTAAAGAGAAGCTTGGTTTTTAAATTTAGTCTTGTAAATTAACTCCTAAAAGCTTTACTATAATAGTATGGTTACTGTTGTTAAGGCATCGGGACAGAAAGAACCATTCTCAGAAATTAAAGTCCGTAATTCTATAAGAAGAGCGGGGATCCCGCAAGAAATACAAGAAGAAGTTCTAAGACATGTAAAAACAAAGATTTATGAGAATATTCATACATCGGAAATCTACAAACACATTATTGAATTTTTAGAAGCTTCCCCCCAGCCTTTTAATAAAACTAAATATAGGCTAAAGCAGGCAATAATGGATTTAGGTCCTACCGGATATCCGTTTGAAGATTATGTTGCCGAAATCTTAAAAACAAAGGGATATCAAACTCAAGTTAGACAAATTTTGGAAGGAAAATGCGTGTCTCATGAAGTAGACATTATTGCCGAAAAAGACGGGCAAAAGATACTAATAGAGGCTAAATTTCATAACAGCCCGGGGACAAGATCGGATGTGCATGTTTCTCTCTACACGAAAGCAAGGTTTGATGATTTAAAAGATAATTATAATTTAAATCAAGCTTGGATAGTTACAAACACTAAAGTCACGGGAGACGGATTGGGATATGCTCTTTGTAATGGAATGAAAATTATTGGATGGAACTACCCAGAAACGGGAAGCTTGCGGGAATTGGTAGAAAAAGCAAAGCTTTATCCAATAACAGCACTTCAGTCGCTTTCGCAATCGCAAAAACAATTACTCCTGCTTCATGGAACCGTTCTCTGTAAGAATATTTGCTTAAATCCTAATATTATCAAAGTTTTAGGCCTTCCCACGGACAAAGAAGAAAAAGCTGCCTCCGAACTGGAATTTTTATGTAATACAGATAATGATCCTATAAATCTTTAGCAAGTTTTGTTCTTTCATATCTGTCTGCCAAATAGCCGTTGGGGACTGTTGTAAGTTTATCTGTATAAAGTAAAAATCCATTTCGAATAGTATGATCTCCGAATCGTTCGTTAATTGAATCAATTGCAGACATTAAGTTATTCTTCTTTGAAGAATCAAAAAGAGAAAGAGATAAATTTTCTTTTTCTTCAAGATTTGAAACCCAAACGCTTATCTGTCTTACATAAGAGTCTTTTGCAAAAAACATTTCTTTATCATCGGAAAGCAAATCTTCAAACAGATAGAAAACTTCCTTGGAATCATCAAAATAAAAACTGTAAGTTTTGCGTTTATGAATATTTATATTTCCCCGAAAGCTAAATCCTAAAGTTCTTGCTTTTTTATTAAGTCTTCTAAGTTTTATTGATATTTCTTCCCAAAGCTCATAAGTATTTTGAAGTATTTTTCTTTTATCATATTCGTTTTGGGGTAAACAATAGCTTCTTCCGATTGACTTTATAGAGGGAGCTGTTGCATGGGAAACCACAGGACTACCGTCAAAGCCCAATGAAATATTTTTTAGAAACTGCGTCTCCGCTTTTCCAAATTCAAGAACTAAGCGGTCGTAAGAAATATTGCGAAGATCAAGAAGTGTTGTAACTCCTATTTTATTTAACCTGTCTTTAATTCTCTTTCCAATTCCGCAGATATCTGTAAGTTTTGCGCTTTTATAAACACTATCAAGATCTTCCGGTTTTATTTCAAAAACACCATCCGGTTTTTTAAGACCGGAGGCAAGCTTTGATAAAAGTTTATTATAAGAAATACCAAAAGAAGCTGTTACATATTCTCCTATTTCTTCTCTTATTCTTTTTTTAATTTCTGCGATCATTTTGTAAGGGTTGTTATCAAATAAGTGGGCAATTGAAGTTATATCCATAAAAACCTCATCAATTGAGAAAAGCTCAACGAATGGCGTAAAATCCTGGGAAATCCGCAAAAATTTTTTGGAGATCTCAAAATATTTAATAAAATCTGCGGGGACAAGTATTAGATCCGGGCAAATCTTTTTGGCTTCATAAGTTCTTGAGCCAGTACCGATACCCAGTCTCTTTGCTTCTTTTGAAGATGCAATTATGCACGTTCTGCCGTTTGTTGCGGTAACTCCCATAGGTTTTCCCCGCAAATTAGGATTATATTGCTGTTCAACGCTTGCAAAAAAAGAATCAAAATCGATATGGAGAATAGTCCGAGCTTGCCGAAGGGTCGGATCCTGTGAATTTCGAAATTGGCGAAACATATTCACTAGAAATAAAGTAGAACAAAATACGAAATAAATCAATACGACAAAGCAGATACTATTATGTCAATTACAAGGAGTATCCTTATCAGCTTCAGCAAGGATACTCCTTGACAAGAAATCTAAAAGTTGCAATACTGAATTTATGCCAACGAAAAACACAATTAAAATATACATTGAAAATGGTTATTATCACATTTTCAATAGAGGCGTAGATAAAAGAGAAATTTTTCTTGATGAGCAAGATTGCATCACTTTTCTTCATTATCTTAAACTTTATTTATCATCGCCTGAGATTCTACAAAAGGAGCAGAAATTTTTGTCGCCCAGATTTTCCTATAAGATCATGAATCTTAACTTAAATAAAGATGTTCATCTTATCTCTTTTGCTCTTATGCCAAACCACTTTCATTTACAGGTAAAACAATTTCCAAAAGAAGGTATAGAAAAATTAACTAGAAGAGTATTAACGAGCTACGTACAATATTTCAATAAGAAATATCGAAGAATAGGAACTTTATTTGAAACCACGTACAAAGCAGTTCTAGTAAAGAACGACGAACAACACCTTTATCTCTCTTCCTACATTCATAGAAATCCGATGAAATTAAAAAATCCAAAATTTGATTTTATACAGTTTTCCAGTTATCCTTACTATCTTGGCTTGAAACATGCCGATTGGATAAAGCCTGAAGAGATACTTTCTTATTTTAGAAGTTCAAGAAATATCTCAAAGATAGATAAATCATCCTATCAAAATTTTGTAGAGAGTTTCAAGGAAGATCCTAAAGAAGTTCTTGGAGAAATCACCTTAGAAAATAATCTTTGACTTTAGTACTATACAAGGATACTCCTTTACAAGGCTGACAGAGATACTCCTTATTAAGGATCAGAGGCCGTAGGAAGAGAGGGGGGCATTGCCGACATGGCTTCGGTGAAGAGTCATTATAAAAGAATCACACTGCAAAAATCCCGGGATTGTAGAAAAAGCTCCCGCAAATCCGTCACCCTGAAGAGTCGAAATAGCGTTGTTATTAAAGGATCCGTAGGGATAGGCAAATATATTAACGGATTGTCCGGTGTTTTCTTCAAGCTGTTTTTTACCCGTTTGAATTTCGTACTGAATTTTGCCAATTGAGCCATTGGAAACTGCATAATGAGACCACGTGTGACCTACAAAGTAGGCAAGCCCGCTTTGCTTTAATTGATTAATATCGTCCCAATTCATGTTATCCGATCCTCCTATTAGCCCTGTTGCAATCATAAAATTTGCAGTAATATGATATTTTTGAAGTATTGGAAAAGCATAAACAAAAGCATCTTTATAGCCGTCATCAATTGTTACGAGAATACTCTTTGGAGGCAGGGGAGTGTGGGACAAAAGAGCATTAATTAAAGTTGGCGCATTTATTGCATTGTATCCATTTTCCAAAAGATATCGCATTTGCCTATCAAAAATTCCGTTGTCAACAGAAAGAGAGGTTTGTCCTTTTCGAACAGCTTCTGATTGTGGCTGAATATGATGGTACAAAAGAACAGGAACAGAAATGCAGTAACCCGACTGCGTTTGGGTTGGAAATGCGCCGGGCTTTAGAGATTTTTCTTCTCGTTTTATATCAATACAACTATCGGGAGCGCTGCATAATGCCGGGGAATACAAAAGTTGGGCAAAAAAATTAGAACTATTCTGGTTGCTGAAAGTTTTTTTATTATTTTGGAAAAAAGAAATAATAAAAATTATAGCTAAAAATAGAAAAAGAGCTTCAAAAGCTCTGGTTTTTTCTTTCATATTATAAGCTCTTAGATGTTACCAAAATTTCTATTACAAGTAAAACTTGTATCTTAAAACAGCCTGCATTGACTTCGATCAATCTCTCATGTGATACTTTATTTAATGGACAATCAAAATTCTCAACAGGTTCTGGCGCAAAATCTGTTCATACGAAACCCTAAATCATCTCTTAAATCTTTTTTGTCTGCCAAAGCAATATTATTGATTATAATTGTTTTAATAATTATAGGAACGAGCGGGACATATCTTGTTTTAAATTCTAAAACTAGAACTCAGCCCGTTGAATCATGGACAATTCCAACCTCTACTCTTACATTAGCACCAACCAAAACACCGACTCCAACACCTACCCTTAAACCCACCCCTACGCCTACTGAAATCCCAACGCCAACACCAACTATTAGCCCGACGCCGACGATTACTCCAAAACCAACTATAACTCCTAAACCAACCTCTACTCCGGTGCCATATCCTTCCGGAAGCGAATACTCAAATATGGTTATTGCCACCGAACGGGGAAATTTTAGCATTGATTTAATTACGATAGATATGAATGGAGTAAAAATGATTACCGACACAGCAAATGACAACAATTGCGGAAATGATTGCCCAACGAAATCCCTTTCAAATTATGTAAGCGCAAATGGAGGATTTGCGGGTATCAATGGCACCTATTTTTGTCCTCCTGATTATTCGGAATGTGCTTCCAAAAAAAATTCATTCGATTTTACGGTATTTAATTCAAGACTGAATAAATGGATTAATCAATATAACCTTTCTTGGAATGATAGATCGATGATCTACCAAGACGAAAACGGATTGCATTTTCTAAAGAGTGCAAAAGATGCACATTCCAATGACATGTGGGGCGTTTGGTTTAATCCCACTACATCACATCCTAAAGCCCTTATTGTTAATTCCCCCGGGCTTTTGGATAACGGCAATGTAATTGCAGACCAGTTTCCATTGACCGATAAACAAAAAAGTAAAGGAACAAAAGGCGGAATAGGATTTAAAGGAAACACGGTGTATTTGGTAATTGCAAAAAATGCAGGCATGGTCGATTTTGCATATGTATTCAAAACGCTAGGCACAACTAACGCGTTAAATTTAGATGGCGGTGGATCATCTGCTCTTTGGCTCGGAAGATATATGGTTGGACCGGGAAGAAGTTTACCAAACGCCATTGTTTTTTCAAGATAATCTTTTCACCCCTATGAGTGATCGACCAGATTAGAACCCAGCTTAAGAATTTGAAGCTAATTTACCCTATTCCAAATTATCGACTTCAGTTTTAAAATATCCTATAATACGGAGACGGAAAAAACATCATGCCAGAAATAGAACCACAACATAAAGAATTAACAACTATAGATGACTTTGTTCCTGAGCTTAATCAGAATGGATTTGTAATCTTACATGCTGATAATTCTTTTTTTGGACGGTTTGGTAAATTTTTTATTGATAGCCTAAAACCTGCTAGCAAAAGGGTTGCACTTCCTGCTTTTGTTGTTCTACTTACTATTGCAACTGCTTGCTCTCAAGAGGAAGTTGGTGTGAGTGATGCTCAAACTTCAGATTTACCTGCCGTAACTAGAATTTCGGAAATTGCTGAACCTGAAGCGATAAGAAGGAGTAGTCCTCCGGCTCGAATTACCGATCAGAGTGTTATTAATTTACCTGAAGAGCTGCAGCTACCCGAAGGAACTAGCGTAGTAATTGGTAAATGCGCTTCGGATGGTGAGTGTCATCCGTACAATTTCTACTGGGGACAGACAAAGGAAATTGTTCTTCAATCTGGACAGCGTGAGAACAAGCTGCTACATGAAGCTTGCCATGCACACCAGCACTGGTCTATAAATAGCGGGAATCGTTTACAAGAAAATGATACCGATCTTGAATCTTGGTATCAAACAGCCGAAGGTCAAAGCTTTACAAATGCTGTTGAGGGATTACCGTGGCCATGGACTGACAGCGCCAAAAACACGCTAGAGGATTTCGCTTGGACGTGTGGATTCTTTTATTTTGATCCACATTACCTACAAGACATTAGCCCGGAGCGTTACAATTGGGCATCCGATAATCTTCCCTAAAGTAGAGGACAGTTTGTATATTGACAGAATTTTTTAAGTAAAGTATAGTGACATTATGCTAACAAAAGACGATTTACAACAAATTAGAGGAGTTGTAAAAGAAGAAATTCAAGTTGTCAAACAAGATTTAGGTACTGTCAAACAAGAAGTTCAAGTTGTCAAACAAGATTTAGGTACTGTCAAACAAGAAGTTCAAGTTGTCAAACAAGATTTAGGTACTGTCAAACAACAATTAAATACTGTTGAAATGAAAGTAGAATTGGTTAATAAAAGAGTGGAGCAAGCACAGGAAGAAACTGTAGATGCTCTTTCTGAGCTTATTCATGAAAGTTATAATCTGCACGAAAAGAGAATCAAAAAAATCGAAGAGCAACTTCAGCCTCCACAGACACAATAATTTCCATTATAAGTAAAACTTATAGACCTATAAGTTAGTACCCGACTGCATTACCAACTGATTTGGGATCCTTGAGCCTGAGTTCTTAGAACCAATAATATAACAACTAACACAACTTTCTGCAGCTTTTCCAGCTTTTATAAGTTAAGGTGGTAATAAACTTGCATTTTAGATTTAACTATGCTATAGTTTGCGCCACAAATGTCAGAAAGAGAACCACAAATTAGTTTGTTGGATAAACATATTTCTCGCAGAGATTTGTTAAAAGGTGCGGTGATTTTGGCTGGGGGAGCATATTTCGCCGAAGCCTGTGGCGAAGAGATTCACGAATTTTCTACCATTGTCGAAAAGGCATACCCATTAGTTTGGCAAACTGAATTTGACCATGCTACAACAATCTACAGAATCTTACCCAAAGAGCAAATCGAAGTAGTGTTATCATTTGACGAAAAGTATTATGAAAAATCAATAATTGATCCCAGATCTGGAGAAGAAACTGGTAGATCAGGATTGCCTGAAATAAATGTGTTAGGGGATGGTCCCGAACTTTTACCTAAATTGGAAGAAATCAAAACTCCAGGAATTTTATATACTGGACTTTTCAGAGATTCTTGGAATCTTCCTGACGGCTACATATATCCTGATCTTTATGGAGATGTTGTCATAGCTAGAAGCACAGAAACGGAAGGAAAAGTCTTAGACTATGAGCACTATGCTGCATTTGATTTTGAAACAGGAGCATTATTGTGGAAGAAAAAATTCGGCTTTAATGGTAGACATTATTTTAATGAAACCGGATTCTATGATACAGGTGGCGATAATGTCGAATTTGGCTCTTATATTTTAAACATTGAAATAAGGAGGATTGATATTCATACAGGTAAGGTGTTTTGGTCAAAAGAAAATGTTACTAAATCTGAAGTCGTAGTGCCGCTGTGGGCAGACAATAATAATTTAGTTGTAGTATCTAATCACGACGTTGTTTCATTGAACAATCAAAATGGTAAGGTTTTCGGAAAATTAAAATTTGATGGGCCAGTGTTTACTATTGATCCATTTACGGCAGTTAATGACTATTTTAAATTTAATAATCATTTAGAGGATTATGATGTTGCAGTAGGGCAGAATAAAGTATTTTTGCCTATTTATGGCAGATTAGTTGAGTTGGAAAAAGTAAGTGGGATGTTGACCTATGTAAACGTGGCGGATAACGGATCAGTTAACCACGCTACAATGTTAGACAATTTACTAATAGTTTCAAGTGGAAGAGAATTGTACGCTTATAATATAGCAGGATAATTTATGCCAGAAAGAGAACCGAATAATTCTCTGAATCAGTTTAGAGAGAGGTTTAAACCTTTAGGTAGGAGGGTTGTTTTTCCCATTTCTTCAGTCGTTTTAGCTGTTGCGGCAGCTTGTTCTTCTGGTTATGCAAATGGGGAAAGAAATCCAGGTGATGTTAATTGCGATGGAAACGCAAATGCTATTGATGCGCAACTTGTATTGCAAAAAGACGCACGGTTAATTGATTCGCTTGAGTGTGAAGAAGCCGGAGATGTGAATGGGGATAGATTATTAAATGCAATTGATGCGGCTTTAATCTTGCAAAAAGATGCCGGATTAATTAATGAATTTCCGGCCGAAAAAGAACCAACTGCAACTAATACAGCAACCAGAACAGCGACCAGAACTCCAACCCGAACTCCAACAAATACACCTACGGAAACTCCGACAAGAACACCGACCAATACATCAACCCAAACTCCAACAGAAACTCCAACTAGGACACCAACCAGTACTCCGACTGAAATACCCACCAGAACACCGACTCGCACATTTACTCCGACTCGAACTCCAACAGAAACTCCGACCAGAACACCGACTCGTACACCCACTCCGACTCGAACTCCAACTAATACGCCGACAGAGACACCTATTTTAGAGATTTGCAATAATGGAAGATTTTTACACCCAGTAGATGGGGAGCATATTCCAACAAGCGTAAATGTTCGGGCCCAGCTTGCTAATAATGAAAGCTGGAAATTTGGTTGTCGAGCACCTGAAGGCAGTTTTCTAGATGCGGATGTTATATTAATAGATCCATACGGCAACGATTTTACCTGGGATTTATCTTGTGGCAGAATTGTCAATGATGTCAATCCAAACATGGTTCAATGCTGGAGAGATGGTGTTTTATTAATAGATACTCCAGGTTCCCAATGGGATATGCAACTTGATGTTTATGGAAATGTTGTCGATGAAATCGATGTAAAAATTGAGTAACAATGATAGAAAGAGAATTTCGACAAGCAAAATCAAATATTGAAGACAGATTTGTCCGCTTAAATCAGGGTAGTGAGGTAAGGCTAGCCCATATTGAGGCAGCGCGGGGAATTGGTGATGATGAAATTCTTGTACTTGAAGATCCACAAACGACTTTTTTCTCAAGACTTAAAGAGAGTTTAAATAATTTTATTAAACCAGCAGGTAGGAGAGTTGCGCTTCCTGCATCAGCCGTACTTTTAACAATTGCAGCAGCTTGCAGCAACGGTGATACAGACAAACCAACGGCTACTGCGACGGCGGAACCCAAGGCCACCGAGAGGATTGAAAGTAGTAGTCCTGTTGCCGGTGAAATAACGGCCGAAGAACTGGCATCGGTGATCCTGACACCAAAGGAAGTGCAGGAAAGCATACCTTACGACTACCTCCACCAGACAACCAGCTACGAATTGGACGGAGAATTTTTCGGAGAAAAGACAGGCCCGCTACAGAAAGACGATTCGCCGGGTCGTGCGCCGGGCCGCATTAGCGGCTACAGTGCAGGTTACTATGCTTCATACCAAGGACATCTCTTTCCTACATTAGCTGTTTTTCTGTATGAGTCGGCAGACGATGCCCGTGCTGCCTTCGAACGCTCCGAGGCAACGATCACGAACGTGAGAGAGTCATTCGATGCTCCCGGCGTTGGAGACCAAAGCCAAGGTAGGGTGACATTCAGCGCTGTCCTATCTACTACGTCTGTGAGCTTCCAGCGAGGGAGAGTAGTAGCTTATGTCAACAGTCTCGATGTGCCTGGAAGTCATCCGGACTTTATGATTGCGATGGCCAGGAGACTTGAAGAGAAAATAGAGGTTTTTTTGCAAGCAAGACAATAGAGTGACCTCTGGGACAGAAAGGAAGAAAACGAATGAGGCCTTTTTCATTTCCGTATTGGTCACCTTAAAAAATAATTATGCTAGAAAGAGAACCGCAAAATTCTGAACGAATAAATATTCACGAGCGGGGTGGCTTGACTTCTGAACATTGGAATGAGATCGTCCACGCCGTATTAAGGGAGAGATTTCCAAACTCAAATCAGATACGACAAGATATTACCAATTATGGCATGTCTGTAATTAATGGAGAAATCAAAGATAAGAATTTTAACCATCGGCTTTTTCCTCTTGGAGCAAGACATTGGCATTTAATAACTAGGGCATTGAGATTTAGATCCAGAGGTTTAAATAGTCCCCTGAGATTTATCAACCGGGATCGTACAGTCGTAACACAGGAAGCGTTAATATATTCCGAATTAGAATCGAAATATTCTTATAGTTTAGATGATTTTCTAGCAGATAGGTCATCTCATTCATTTTTTTTGGTTTGGGATGAAGGTGACCATTATTGGCACTCTTTAGATGCTGTAGCTACGGGAACCCAGACATATAAGGGAAGCGATTCAAGCGGGAATGAATATTATGAAGATGATTATTCTTATGAAGATCTTGGTACAAAGGCCGACATTAAAAAATTTGGCGTCGATATTCTTGAGCCTTGGCTCTTAACATTTTCTGAAGTTGGAAATCCGATTGAAAAGAGCCTTGATGAATTGGAGATTACATTAAAAGAGTTTGCAAGGACAAATACTGCTGAGATTAGAAATAGGATTGAAGAAGGGAAATCACAGTGGAGGCTACCTACTTGGGATAATCGTGATAGGACTTTGATTTTCAGTACTAGTCAAGGTAATTGGGATGTCGAACTAATGCAATCTGTCTTGAGACATAAGGGAGTTAATTTAAAAAACCCAGAAAGTGTTGCAACTGAAATGCAGAGGATTTACAAATGTCACTTTAGCATTTATCCTTACGCCCTTTTCCAACAAACTTTAAAAAGAAATGGGTCTGAGGTGAGTTATAGCATCACTCTGGCAGCTACTCGACAAAAGGCTGAAAGTAAAATAGAGGGAGATCGTAACCGAAGTAACCGTTCTACGTGGAGATCTAAATCACATACGATTGGACAAATTAAGATTATAAAAGAAGGTGAAATTAATGCGGTTGAGCAATTACCTTCAATATTAATTGGGCATTTAGAAGAGCTAATTCCCGAGGTTGCCTAGGAGTCTATATGCCAGAAAGAGAACCGAATAATTTTACAGATCGGTTTAAAGACAATTTAAAACCTTTAGGTAGAAGGATTGCCTTTCCTATATCTTCAGTCGTTTTAGCAGTTGCGGCGGCTTGTTCTTCTGGCTATGCAAATGGAGAACAAAATCTTGGTGATGTTAATTGCGATGGGCAATCTAACAGTATAGATGCAGCATTAGTTTTACAAAAGACTGCAGGGTTAGTTAGTTCGCTGGCATGTGAGGAAGCTGGAGATGTTAATGATGATGGATTATTGAATGCCGTGGATGCTGCGCTAATACTTCAAAAAGACGCAGGTCTGATTAGTAGATTTCCCAGAGAAAAAAAACCAACTGCAACTAATACGTTAACCAGAACAGCGACTCGAACTCCAACACGAATTCCAACCAACACACTTACTGAAACTCCGACAGTTACACTTATTCCAACTCCTACTATGATGCCAACAGAAACACCAACCGGAGAGCCGCGATTGACTGACGAAGAGCTTATTGATATGACAGAAGCGCAGGCGGCGAAATATTTTTGGGATAGAGCGCTTGCAAACGGATTTGTAAGAGATAGCGAATTTAGCGGGGATTCCAGCATTGCCGCAACGGGATTTGGACTGGCGTTGTTTCCGATAATGGCGGAAAGATATGGCGAAAGCGAAAATTGGACGATAACACCTGCGCAAGCAGAAGGGCGAGCTAGAATGATATTGGACAGTGCCTTAAATTACCAAAATCAACAAGCAACCAACCCCGAACAATTTGGCAAAGTCGGATTCCTGTATCACTTTCTTGATGCGAATGGGCAGAGATCAGGAGAAAGTGAAGTTTCGACTGTTGATATGGCGTTGTTTTTAGCAGGAGCTTTAACCGCCGGGCAATATTTTGGGGGAGATATTGAGGTTAAGGCTAATCAGCTATTTAATAATGTTGATTGGCAATATTTCTTTGATTCTTCCAATAATAGGTTTTATCACGCTTGGAAAGCACAATGCTCTTCTGGTTTTGGAGTAAGTGCCCCCAACG
>Ga0209542_10004720_pt1 | contig 27785 bp, 28 predicted proteins | sample RifCSPhighO2_01_FD_184028 | JGI IMG/M metagenome (GOLD analysis project Ga0209542, IMG submission 184028) | Soil microbial communities from Rifle, Colorado - Rifle CSP2_plank highO2_0.1 (SPAdes) (version 2) | ecosystem: Environmental > Terrestrial > Deep subsurface > Rock core/Sediment ...
TTTTTATCAAAAAAGGAAATAATTTTATCTTTTCTTGGAGGTTATTTTGACGGAGATGGTGAAGTTTCAAAAGATGATGTTTCTTCAACTACAAAGAGTCCGAGATTAGCAAGTCAATTGACCTATTTGCTTCTTAGAATAGGAGTATCAGCAAGTTTGAAAGAAAAAAGAGTAAATGGAGAAGTATTCAAAATTGTTAGAATATCAGGAGAAGACAGGGAAAGATTAAGAGAAGTTAAATTCAAGATAAAAAACTTCAATTGCCCTATTAAAAATAGTATTTATGGATACCCAAGACAAATCATTGATTTTATAAGAGAGATTTATAAAGAAAGCATAGGTGGAAATAGAGGAAATTTAAGGAAAGAAATTGGTAAGAGCAATAGAAATCAAGGATACAGCAATTTAACAGGTAGTTCAAATTCAGATGTTATCAATACAGGAACTCTTAATCAAATAGAAAAAATTTTCTCATCACAAAAAGACGAGTTTATTAGAATTATTAATCTGCTAGAGGAAAATTTTTCTTTTGAATTATTGAAGGAAATTTATAATAAATTACCTTTTGCATTTAATAGTCTGGCTGAAAATATGGGGCTTAAAAAATCCAGCATAAGAAATTATTACTCAAGAAAAATTCCTTCAAATAAAGCAGAAATTTTGAGAAATTTAATATTAAATGAATTAAAAACTAGAGTTGATACAATTTGTCTTGCTTTGGAATTAATAAGCGAAATAAAAATTTTCACATGGGATGTTATTGAAAGTGTTGAGATTATAGATTATAATGATTATGTTTATGATTTTGTTGTTCCTGAAGGACATTCTTTTGTAGGTGGAAATATGCCTACTATGATGCATAATACACAGTTAGGATTAACACTTGCTGTTACTGTTCAACTTCCTAAAAATAAAGGAGGTGTTGAAGGCAAAGCAGTCTTTATTGATACAGAGGGTACCTTTAGACCAGAGAGAATAAGACAAATTTCTGAAGCGTGGGGTGCTAGTCCTGAGAAAGTCCTAAAAAATATTTTAGTTGCAAGAGCATTTAATTCAGATCATCAGATTCTTCTTTTAGATAAAATTGGAGAATTGATAAAACAAGGAGAGCCGATAAAATTAATTATTATTGATTCTTTGACTGCTCATTTTAGAGCGGAATTTGCGGGTAGAGGACAGCTTGCAGACAGGCAACATAAACTTAATAGGTATCTTCATACTCTTATGAGATTGGCGGAGCAATATAATCTTGCTATTTATGTAACTAATCAAGTTATGTCTAATCCTGCGATGATGTTTGGAGACCCTACGACGGCTATTGGGGGGAATATCGTCGGGCACGCTTGTTTAACAGGAGATAGTCTTATACAGCTTTCAGATGGAAGTTTGGAAGAAATAAAAAGTATGAATCATAACGAAGTCTTTTCTACATCTTTTTCTTCAATGAAATTTGAAAAAGCTAATTCAGAGAACTTGTTTTTAAATAAGGAAGTTGATAAAATTTATAATATAGTCACAAATTCTCAAATAAATTGTTCTGAATTGCATAGGTTCTTTAGTATAGATAATTTTCAAATAGTGGAAAAAGAGGCAAAGGAGCTTAAAAAAGGAGATTTTATTGCTCAAGTAAATAATATTGATGTAGAAGGAGAGGATTTTGTTATTCCGACTTATAAAATTAAAAAAATTGGGAAAATTGATTCGTCTTCTTCTAATTTAATAAAGAAAAAATTGAGCAAGGAAAATATATCTAGGAAAAAAATATGTTCGGAGATAGGAATAACTCCAAGACAATTAAGAAGAGTTCTAAATCAAGAGTATCCGACATCTTTTGAAGTTCTTGAGAAATTGCAAAAATCTTTTAATGGAGGAGTTTTGGTTCAGGTTGAACCTGTTATTAGTTATAAGCACAGAGATTTAGTATTTCCTTCTATTTTGACTCCTGCTTTTGCACAAATATTTGGATATTATTTTGGAGATGGAAGTTTAGAGGAGAGAGCTCTGAAATTTAGAGATTCACGAATTGAAGTTTTAGAATGCTATAAATCTTTATTTAAAGAGACTTTTAATATAAATGGAAATATAACTAAAGTTAAAGGAAAGAATTGTTTTAATTTAAGCATAAATTCAAAGGAAATTTCTGAATTGTTTTCTTTGTTGATTCCTATAATATTAAGAGAGATTGGAAAATCAAGAAAAGAAACAATTAATTCTTTTATAAAAGGTTTTTTTGATGCGGAAGGGCATATAGATAAGAAGAGGGAAATTGTTTCTGTTTCTCAAAAGAATCCTAAGATTTTAAAGTATATTCAGATGTTTTTGCTTCGTTCTGGAGTAAGGTCTACTATTAAGTTTAATATTGGTAAGAAGAAAATTAATGTTTTAAGGATTAGTAATAGAGATGTTGTGGGTTATAGCCAAATTGGATTTAGTGCATTTGACAAACAAAAGAGATTATTAGAGGCAATTAAAGATATTTCAAGTAAATATACTAAGGAAATTATGCCTATAAGAAGAGATGAATTAGCAGATTTATTAAGAAAATGTGGATTGAAACCATTCACAATTATTAAGTCTCGTTCGAATGGGTACGAATGTGTTAATAGTAGGGAGTTAGAGTATGTATTTAAGAATATTATGGAGTGTAAAATAGAAGATAGACAAGTGAAACAAAAGATAAACTTTATCTTTAATATCTTAAATGGAGATGTTAGATTTGAGAAAATAAGAGATATAAAAATTAGTGATAATAATGGAGAGATATTTTATGACTTTTCCGTTCCATCAAATGAAAATTATATCTCAAATGGTTTTATTGTTCATAATTCAACTTACAGAATTTACCTAAGAAGAGGTAAGGCGGGAAGTAGAGTTGCTAAATTGATTGACTCTCCAAATCTTCCAGATAATGAATGTCAGTTTTTTGTAGGTCAGAGTGGTCTTAGGGACGAAGAGTAAAAGTCTTTAAAGGTAAATTTATTTTTTAATATATGAGTTTAAAATTCAGAGATATTGTTAATCAAAAGATTATTGATGATATTAGTTTGATTAAAGGGAAATTTAGATTAAATAGGCCGTTTAAACATGTTGTAATTGATAATTTCTTGAAAGAAAATATGGCTAAAGAGTTATTGAACGAAATTAAGAGGGAGAAATTTATTGAGAAAGAGAGCGATTTGTTTAGCTTTAAACAAACTGATGATTTATATTATTCAAGAAATAGAAGAGTCAAGGAGTTTCATTCCGCTATGTGTTCTTCTGAATTTTTTAGTTTTATAAGTTTTATTAGTGGATTTAAGTTCAAAGGAGTATTTGATATGGCTGGAACTTTGTATGAAAGTGGAGATTACTTATTGTGTCATGATGATGAGCTTGAAGGAAGAAAAATAGCTTATGTTCTATATTTTTCTGAAAATTTTAATGAAGAAGATGGAGGAAATTTTACTTTATTTGATTCTAAAAATGGAAAACCCTTTAGGGCTTTTAAGAAGTATGTTCCTTTATTTAATAGGCTTTTAATTTTTGAGGTTAGTAAGAGGAGTTTTCATGAAGTTGAGGAAAATCTTTCAGATAAGAAAAGATATGCTATTGGAGGTTGGCTTCATTGAATGATTAATAAAATATTTTTGGAAGAGAAAAATGTTGAAAAAGTATCTAATGATATGATTAAAAATAGTATTATTAAAATGGATAATTTTCTGGATAATTATTCTGAAATGGAGGAGAAAATTTCAAAATTGAAATTTATTGAGAAAAGAGTTCCTGATAAATTTTCTTATTCTGAGGCGAAATCTTCATTTTTTAAAAATGTGTTCAATAGTTTTGAATTTATTGATTATATGGGGAGAATTAGCGGAGTTAGATTTAAGAGAGTTAATTTAAGGGTTTTAAAATTTAGACATAAAAATTATACTTTGATGCATGACTCTTTGAAAAGTGAAGAGAGCTTTCATTTTGTTTTGTTCTTTTGTGATGGATGGGATGTAAAATATGGAGGGAATAAGGTTATTATTAAAGGTGAGAAGAATTTTGTTTTAACTCCTTCAGGGAATAGCTTAGTTTTTTTTAGACTTGACGAGAGAGATAGAGAGTTCTTTCAATATATTAAGCATTTTGCTGGTAAGAGTGAGTTTTTTGTTATAGAAGGCAGTTTAAAGTGAAGTTTTTATAGTCGCTGAATCTATTAAGTATATGAAATTGCTGTTTAAATTCAAGTATCATAAAACTATTTTGATAATTTTAGCTATAGCTCTTTCTTATTTTATTTTTACTAATGATTCTATTTCAGGATACTTGTATCAAATTGGGGGATTTAGTTATTTTGGGGCTTTCATTGCAGGTTTACTTTTTGCTTTTGGATTTACTGCTCCTTTGTCTGCAGGATTTTTTTTGGCTTATAATCCTTCAAATATTTTCTTGGGTGCAATAATTGGAGGTTTTGGGGCAGTTATTTCTGATTTGCTAATATTTATTTTTATGAGGTCTTATCTTAAAGATGAGTTGATAAGTATTGAACATCAAAAGGAAGTTTATAGAATTAGGAAATTGATAAGTCGTAATTTTGGGCATAAACTAAAGACTTATTTGGTTTATGCGTTTGCAGGAATACTTATTGCCTCTCCTCTTCCTGATGAGGTTGCTTTTTTAATACTTGCCGGAGTTCCACATATAAAAGTGAGGTTCTTGGCTAAATTGGTTTTTGTCTTACATACTTTGGGAATATTGTTGTTGCTTTCGATTTGAGTTATTAATTTACTTCCAAAAAATAACTACTAATCTATCTCTACCACCAAGATTATCAATAAATACTCTATATTTTGAGGGGTTAAGTCTTTTCATTATTTGAGTCATTGTTTTTCTGTTTTGACCATACATTGGCATTGATTCAGTATCATCAATTATTGAAATTACTGCTTTATTTTCTAGATTTTCTTCTTCACGCATTTCTAAAAATGCAAATCCTCCTTTATTCAAAACTCTAAGCATTTCTCTTAAAGCTTTTATTTGATCTTTTTTATTAGGTAATTCAATAAAAGCAGACCACATACAAATAATAGCATTAAAAGTATTTGTATTATAGGGAAGTTTTCTCATATCTCCTAATCTAAATTTTATGTTTAATTTTTCTTTTTTTGCTCTTTTTTCAGCTTCTTCTAGAAGATTGGGTGAGATGTCTAAACCTTCTATATTATATCCTTCTTTGGCAAGTGGGATAGTGAATCTTCCATATCCGCAAGCTAAATCTAATATTTTAGGATTATTTTTTAAAAATCTTTTAATATAAGATAGCTCTTTTTTTGTGTGGATTGGTTCTTTTCTTTCCATCAACCAATTTACGCCTAGTTTTTTATAAAATTCTGATGAATTTTTTGCCATATTGATAGTAATAAATCAAACTTTTTAAATTTAAACCTTAATATTAAAAATTTTAATAAACTAAACCTATTTAACCGCTAATTTATTATAGTCGTTATGGAAATTGAGAAAGAGGGTGAGAAGAAAATATCTTTAAATTTATCTCCGTCTAGTATTAACACTTATTATCAAAGTCCTCTTTTGTTTTATCTAAAATATATTGCTAAAGTTCCAGATGATACTGCAGTTCCGGTATGTTATGGTCTTTCTGGAAATATAGTTCATGGATGTCTTGAAAAGTATGCTAAAAAAGAACTTGATAGAGATGAGGCATATTCGCATTTATTAACTCAATGGGAAAAACAAAATTTATACAACCATAAGGATATTTTTAATAATTTACTAAATCCTTTAGAATATATTGGTGCTATGATAAGAGGTATTGAAATAATAGACCAGCATGAAAGTCACATATGTGAAGAAACTATATTGTTTCCATTTAAAGAAAATGAAATTATAAAAATAGGGATAAAGGGTATAATAGATTTACAAGCAATTGAAAAGAAAGGTAATCAAAGTGTTATTCTGGATTATAAAACGAGCAATAGTATGAGTGAAGATAAAAACTTCAAACGTCAGGCATTATTTTATAATCTTCTGCTTTATAAAAAGAAAAACATTATACCTTCAAAAACAATTTTACATTATCTTAAGTTGAATGCTTCTAAAGATTATATATTTAGTATAGAAGAGATTGAAGAATTTGAAAGAGAGTTACACGAAATTGCTGATCAAATACTGATGTTTGGTGGAGATATTAGCAATTATCCAATTGGTAGAATAGATGATAGATTTAATAGTAAAAAGCAAGCTTGTTTGAGGGAAGTGAAGAGGAGAAACGCTCCCACGATGAATTGAACATCACTCTTAACTTGTTTGCTTCTCCTTTTCAGAAGGAAGGTTGGCTTAACCAAAAGGATTATAAATATGTTTAAACATGTATAAACATGAAACAAGAACTGATAAAAAAGGCATTTAAGCTAGGAAACTCAGCAGGAGTCTTACTTCCAATAGAATGGATTAATAAAAAAGTATCTGTAAAACTTGTAGAAGAATCCATATCTCAAGATATATTTGAAATACTGGAAAAATCAAACTTATTGAAAAATACAATTGGAATATTTTTAGCTGGAAGTTATGCAAGAGGAGAAGAGACAGAATTAAGCGATATTGATGTCTTAATACTTACAGATGAGATTAATAAACAAGTAAAAATAGGAAAATATGAAATAATTTTTATATCTCAAGATAAATTTGAAAAATCAATTCTAAAAAATGTTTATCTAGCTTCTTTAATCAATGAAGCAAAGGCGATTCTAAATAGCTCTCTTTTAGAAATTTATAAAGATAAAATTGGAAAAGTTCAAATAAATAAAAACATATTAGAAATGGAATCCATAATTAGAATCAATCAAAAAGCAATAGAAATTGATGAAGAATTAGGCGAGAAAGTTCTAGATGAGACTCTTTATTCATTGATTTTAAGACTAAGAGAGATATATTTGATTGGATGTCTAAAAAATAAGAAAATTCCTTCCAATAAGGAGTTTTTAAATTTGATAAGAAGAGTTGCAAGTGAAGAATCTTATAATGCTTATATTAGAATTAAAAATGATTTAAAGTCAAAAAAAGTCATACCTGTTGAGGAGGCTAAGTCTTTAATTGAAGAAATAAAAAGAGGTATAGAAAGACTTAAGCATGGTAAATAGGAAAAAGAGACTAGAAAAAGCAATTGAAAGTTATAAGGCAGAGATAGAAAAACATTTTGAGAAGTTAGACAAGGATATAAATGAAGAGGATGAGGTATTAGCAAGGTATCATATTAAGGAAATAGACAAAAGCCTCATTACTGCTTTGGAAAGAAAAATTAACTTATTAGATTATGACTCTAAAAATGTAGAATTGATAAAGAAGTATAGAAAGAAATTAGAAGAATATAAGGATAAATTGGGAGTTTAGAATTAACGCCCCTACGATGAATTGAACATCGCTCTCAACCTGTTTGCTTCTTCACAAATGAAGGAAGGTTGAACTTCAAGGAAACCTTGGTTTCCTTAAGCCGCAAGGTTGCGTTCTATCCGATAAACTATAGGGGCTTGTATACAAAGGGAAAGAAGGTGTGTTTTAAATATTTGCTCTTAATCTCATATGCTTTGAAATTAGATTAAGTATTTAGGATTATATGTCAAAAGCTTTTTTATAATTATGAATTTCATCTTTTGAAAACCATAAAGCAATTTCTCTTTCTGCATTTACAACTGAATCTGATGCGTGTACTAGATTTCTTAAAACTCTTTCTTGTTTGTCAGTTATAGCATATGATTCTGTTGATGCAAAATCTCCTCTTATTGTTCCTGGAAGTGCTTGTCTTGGTTCGGTAGAGCCTATCATTTTTCTTACTAATTCAATTGCATGATATCCTTCAAGTACCATTCCAACTATTGGTCCTTCTGTGAGGAAATTTACTAGCCATTTTTGTAGATTATTTCCTAAGTCCATATAGTCTTTGTAAGGATATTCTTTTCCTTCTTTTTCATAACTATCTTTACTTTTGGCGTGGGTTTTTTTAGCCCATTCTTCATCCAATGGATAGTGTTTTTTTGCAATTTCTTCATTAGCCCAAATCATTTTTATTGCTGCTAATTTTAGACCAGTTTCTTCAAATCTTGTTATTATTTTTCCGATTATGCCTCTTCCTACTGCATCTGGTTTCAATAATACAAGTGTTCTTTCTTTGTCCATTGGCTTTTCTGGAAATTAGAGATTTTAAAGGTTTTGCTTTGAAGATTTCTAGCCCTACAAATTTAAAAAGATTTTATATCTCATTAAATAATGAGTGGAGAGAATAAGATGGATGAAATAGAACTAGCCAAAAATACTGAAATATGTAAAAGATGTAAAAATGTAGTTATTGGAAAAGGAAACGAAAAGGCTTCAATAATGCTGGTTGGCGAATCTCCGGGAGCCAACGAGGACGAACAGGGAATTCCTTTTGTTGGTGCCGCTGGAAAGAATCTTGATAAGTTGTTGGAAAAGGTTGGGTTGACCTTAAATGATATTTATGTGACAAATATTTTGAAATGTCGCCCTCCAGAAAATAGGAATCCTCTACCAGAAGAGATTAAGGCACATACTCCCTGGCTTGTAAAACAAATTAATGAAATGAAACCAAAAATAATATGTTCATTAGGAAATTATGCTACTAAGTTCTTTTTGGCTAATGGGAATGTGGATGATATGGATAAACAGGAAGGGATAAGTAAAGTGCATGGAAAGGTAAAAGAGATGGAATTCAATGGATTAAAAATAAAGTTAATTCCTCTTTTTCATCCGGCTGCTATAATTTACAATAGGGCTTTGATAGTTGAATGGGAAAAAGATATGGAGATTGTTAAGAGAGAGATAAGTCAGAAGAGTTTGTTTTAGTTTTTGTAAATTTAAGGAATTTGTAATGAGCATCTTTTGTTTGTGAGCTGGAAATTTCTTGCTTTAAAGTGTAAACTTTATTATTATTTTTTATGTAAAAGCGTAGTTTCATTTTTCCTGAAATTCAAAGACAATTTTCTTGTTTTTTGCTTTTTCTTTAATTGATTCAATAAGAGAATTAAGTTTATTATTTGATTCTTTGAAGTCTTTTCCAAGTACTTCTATTGAGAATCTTGAGGAACCTAAATATTTTATTTCAACCTCTTTAATCGATATTAATTCTTTTATGTCATTTATTCCATTTTCAGAATTGCTTTTTATTGTAAATATTCCTTTAGCAGGCCTTGGTTTTTCTTTTTTTTCTTTGACTATTTTATCTAATTTTTCTATCTCTTCTTTAGTGAAAAGACTTTTTACTTGTTCTGAATTGTTCTTTATATTATCTAAGAATTCGGATATTTTTTGTTTTTCTTTTATTTTATTTACTATTTTTTCATAATTAGGCGAGATTACTCTAATTAACTTTATCGAGGTCTGTTCTTTTTCATATTCTTTTATTTTTTCTTCCCTTTCTTTTCCTGTCACTCTTCTAAAACTTAGTTCAAAATGGTCTTTTTTTACCTCTAAAATCTTACAGACTATTTTTTTGTTAGGGACAACATATTCTCTGATATTTCTTATTCTTCCTGCCGCAATTTCAGAAAAGACTATACTTCCTTTTATTTCTGAATCTTCTATTTCTACAAATACGGTTGTTCCTTCTATTTTCTTTACCGTGGCTATTACTAAATCTCCTTCTTTAATCTCCATTGAATATTCTCCTTATGAAAGCCATGATTTTTGTTTTTCCGCCTGTTGTTTTGAGAAGAAGTAGATTACACTCTTCACATTTAATTTTTGTTGACGATTTTCCATAAACTATCCTTGATGTTCCACATCTAGGGCAACTTATCTTTAAAAATTTTCCAGTCATAAAACTATTTATAAATTGTACTTTTAAACCTTATTGTTAGTCTTTATTTGTTCAATTTCAAGGACTTTAACAAGTTCCTCTATAAATATGCCTTCTTTTTCTTTAGAAATCATGCATCCTGCTGCACTTGGGTGGCCTCCTACTTCTCCTCCTAATGGGACGACTATTTTGTTTAGTATTTCTCTTGCGTTTCTACCCTCTTTTCCAGATATTCTGGCTGAAACTTTTATCTTATCATTATTATAGGCAAGAGCGATTATCATTGTTCCTTCTTCGTATGTTTTAGAATGAGAGATTATTGAAGCAACTGTTCCTATTATAGTATCTTTTATTTTATCTTTGGCGTTTATTATAGTATATTTATTTCCCGTTATCTTTTCAGATTCTTGTATGTATTTTAGAGCTGAAATTATATGTTGTCTATAATTTATGTAAAGCTTTTCTGCTTTTTCTTTGAATATTCGGCTTCCCATGCAGAAACCGATTGCAGTTTCAGGAGAATCCATTCTGCTACAAGCATTTATCATGGCAGATAATTCTCTTGCATCTTCAAGTTTATTAAAGAATTTTATAAGATAAATATTCCCTATAAGTTCTTCGCTGGCTTTTCTTCCTATTATTCTTAACATTATTGCCGTTACAAGATTTATCATTTCTTCTTCATTTAGTTCATGTATAGATTTGAAAGTATTGTTTTGTTTTGTTATCTTTGCGTCTCTTAATAGTTCAAGTACTCCTGAATATGAACCTGAAACTCCTGGAATGTAAGGATTTGAGCAGTATTCTAGAACTCGGTCAAGAGGTCTCGTTGAAGGGTAGATTAGTATGCCTTTTTTTATAACTGCTTCAGAATCTTGAATTATTTCAGAATAGATTTTACCGAGGTTTTTTTCATGATTATCTCCAATCATACCTAATAAAGAAATATTTGCTAAGTCTTTGTTTGATTCGGATAAATTTTTTGCAAAAAGGTAAGCTATTGCGGAACTGCATATTTGCTCTGATCCATCCAGAGTAGGATTTATCATTCTTACATGTGATGGAATTTCCTGTATTATTTCGTGATGGTCGAATATGAAGATATCTGTTTTTTTATCTTTTAAGTGTTCAAGGCTATTTGAGGCGAGATCTAGGAAAATAATTGTCTGTTCATCAGAAAGATTTTTTATATATTCTTCATCTAAGCTTTTTAATATTTGAAGTGAGAATTTGATATTTTTTCTTTGAAGTGCTTTTGTAAATATTGTTGCTGAAGTTATTCCATCAGTATCAAAATGGCTTATTACTTTTATAGGTCTTTTTTCACTAATGTTTTGAATTTCTACCACTGCTTTTTTTAGTTCTTCCAAAAACATTTTTTCCTCTTTAATTTGATACTACTTTAAATTTTCTAATTTATGCAATTGCCAAAGTTTCTTTGTAAGTGCTCTTTTAGCTTTATAGTCATGTTTATTTTTACCTATGTGTACTTTTATCATTTCAGATTTTTTATTTATTATGTCTTTTTCAGTCTCGTATTTTACTTTATGCTCATCAAGTATCTTTTTTATCTTTTTTCCTATAGTTTTTACTTTAGGAATACCATATTCATCTCTTAAAATTAGCCCTATTTTAGCCATATTCTGTCCGCTTTTTCCTAATTCCACGATTAATTTTTCTATTTCGGCAGGTTTCAATTTAGGCAAATGTTCTTTCTTATCAGGGGTTTTTTCAATGATTACTTCTTGTGAACTTTCCATATTTTATTTCTGAGAAGATGCCTTATAAAGATTTCGTTTTGTCTTGTTGAATTGTAATTGTATCTCTTAAATAGGAAGTTTTAAAAAGGCTTCATTTGTTTTGTTATTTATTACAGCTTAACCTTTGATAGGTCAATCAAGGGCTAGCTTCTTGACCATTTAAAATGAAATTTCCGAAAGAAACTAAAAGATTTTGTCCGTATTGCAGGAAGCACACCTCACAAGCTGTTAGCACGGCAAAACAGAAATCTAGATCTTCTACTCATCCTTTATCTAGAGGTTCTACTCCAAGACTTCAAGCAAGAGGATTAAGAGTGGGGATGGGTAATCAAGGAAAGTATTCTAGAAGGCCTCCTAAGAATCAGAAAATGAAGTCTAAGACTACTAAGAGGATAGCTGTTGTTTATACATGTAAATCTTGCGGAAAAGCGAAAGGAATAAAAAAAGCTATAAGATCATCAAGAATAGAAATAGGAGAGAAAATATCTAAGTAAAATGGCTGAAAAAAAATCTACACCGAAGGGAGCGAAGAAGAAGTTTTTTGATGTTAAAGTACCTCTTACTTCTTCAAAGGCAAGCGTTTATGCTTTTAGTCCTGAAGAGATAGAAGGTAAAATAATAAAGATTGATTTAACTAGAAGTCTAAGAGGAAAGAGTTTCGATTTAAAGTCTAGAGTAAAGAATGAAGGCGGAGTTCTTATTGGGGAACCAATTTCTTTAATTCTAAATGGGAGTTATATAAGGTCTATGGTTAGAAGAGGAATTGATTATGTTGAAGATTCTTTTGAAACTGAATGTAGAGATTATAATGTTCATGTTAAAACATTTTTGATAACTAGGCAGAGAGTTTCAAGAAATGTAAGAAAAGTTATTAGAGAAGAGGCTGCAAAATATATAAAGGCACAATTTAAAATAAAGAGTGTAAACGAGCTTATGTCTAATTTGATGTCTGGGAAGTTCCAGAAAGATTTGTCTTTAAAGCTTAAGAAAATTTATCCTTTGGCTTTGTGTGAAGTGAAGTCTTTTGAAGTTATTGAGAAGAAGTGATAACTTTAAAAATATTAGCTATTTAAATTTCAGATAGGAGATAATATGATTGATTTGTTTTCATTTCAGATGATAATTTTTTACGCTATTTTTTATGGTTTTACCATGAAGATTGCAGATTTGCTTGATGAACATAAATTGAAGTGGTTTAAAGGAAGCAATATTATTTTTGGTTTTTTGTGGGGCTTGTTTGGAGCTTTATTAGTTTTGAGTAATAATGTGATTGCAAATATTATGTTAGCGATGAATATAGCCTTCATTATTAGAGGTAGATTGGATTATCTTAATCATCAAATTGCAGCATCTATAATAGTCATAACCTTCCTATTTAGTGCTATCTTTGACCCTATTTTATTTATTATCTTTTATGCAATTTTCTTAATTTTTGGTTCATTAAGGGACTATATTGGAGATAGGATTAAGAAGAAAAAAGGACTGCTTGTTTTTTATGATAGTGTGATGTTGTATTATCCGATTCCCACTATAATCTATTGTATTCTTTATGGAAATTGGATTGTGTTTTGGGCATTTTTATTTTATACAATTTCATATGATTTTACAAAATACTTTTATAAGATTAAGGGATATGAATAGTTAAAAAATAGCCCTGCCCGTCCTTGTGAAGCAAGCTTCCCGGGAACTAAAACACTTCGTGTTTAAGTGATTACATCCAGGCAGAATTGGAAATAGCCCTGCCCGGATTCGAACCGGGGTCCCAGGCGCCAAAGGCCTGTATCCTTGACCACTAGACTACAGGGCTATCTAATAAATGGGAATAGAATGATTTATAATCCTTATGATTTGGAGAATTTTTTAAATAATGAACTTATTTTTAATATTGTTCTTTATATCTTCCTCTTTTCTCAACCTTTTTTAATCTAGTTAAAGTTTCTTTGTAAGTGTTTGATATTTTGTATCCCTCTAGAATTGAATTAAATAGTTCTCTTGCATTTTTGTAGTGTTTTGCTGTAAGAGCTTCCTTTATCAAATGTAAATCTACTGCCTTGTCTTCCACTTTATTTGATTCAAACCCTAGGCCAAAATCAATAAAATAGAGTTTGTTTTTTGAGTAAATCATATTGGAAGTTGTTAAGTCTCCGTGTATTATATTGTTGTTGTGAAGTATTGCAATATTTTTACCTATCTCTTCAGCTATATTTAATTTATTTTTTAGTTTGTCTAAGTGTTCAGATAATTTCTTACCTTTTAGGTATTCTATGGAAATGGAATAATCTGTGCTTGAGATGATTTTAGGAACGGGAATTAATGTTTGTGCTTTTTGCAGGAGTTTAGCTTCTTTCTTTGTTCTTGTTTTTCTTAGTCTTATATCTATTTCTGGAAGTCTATATGATTTTTTAATTCTGTCTTTTATTAAATAATTATCTTTTTTTGTTATTAGGGCTTCGGCGCCTTGGGAGATTAGAGTGTTCATATTTTCACAACCTCAACTTTTTCCCGAACTTCTTAGCGAGTTTCATCATAGTTTTTTGATCGAAATTGCCTTCTGATAAAGAGGATTGAGATTTCATCATTTCCATTAACATATTATATTGTTTTAACATAGCTCTTATGTCAGATGTTGAAGTTCCTGATCCCTTTGAAATTCTTTGTATTCTAGAGGTTTCTTTTTCAATTAAATGAGGATTTTCTACTTCTTCTTTAGTCATTGAGTTTATTGCGTGCTTCCATCCCTTTATTTTATTTTGTTGTGTTTCCATTTGTTGCTCGGATATTTTTTCTTTTGCATTACCTAATCCTGGAATTAATGATAGTATTTTATCAAATGAACCTATTGATTCCATAGAGTCTAATTGAGACTGGAAGTCTTTTAGAGTAAATTTTCCTTCTTTCAGTTTCTTCTGTTGTTCTTCTATTTTGTCCTTATCAACAACAGAGTGAATTTTTTCCATTAATGATTTTAAATCTCCCATTCCAAGAAGCCTTGATAGAAATGATTCTGGGTCAAATTGTTCTAAATCGGAAGGTTTTTCTCCTGTTCCTATGAATACAACTGGTGCTTTTACTTCTGAACAAGCAGTTAATGCTCCTCCTGCTTTAGCAGTTGAGTCCATTTTTGTTATTATTACTCCTGTTATGTCTAAAGCTTCTTTGAAAGCTTGTGCTTGTTTCTTTGCTGTTTGTCCTATATCGGCAGTTATACAAAGAATTGTTTCTGTAGGTTTTACTAATTTGTTTATTGATTTTATTTCTTTTATTAAATCTTCTTCTAACGAGTCTCTTCCTGCGGTGTCAATTAAAATTAGTTCATATTTATCAAGTTCTTTTTCATATTTCTTCCAGATTTTTGAAGGATTTTTTTCTTCAGGAGATATGAAGACAGGGATATTGAGTTTTGTGCAGGATTGTTTTAATTGTTCTGCTGCTGCTGGACGATGGACATCTAGACCTATTGCGCAAACTTTTTTTCCTCTTTTTGAATAGTATAAAGCTAGTTTTGAGATAGTTGTTGTTTTTCCTGAACCATATAAACCTACAAGCATTATTCTGTTGCTTTTTTTAAGAATTATTTCTCTTTTTTCTCCAAGTATTTTTATAAGTTCTTCATGAAGTATTTTTATTAAATGTTCTTTTTTTTCAATTCCCTTTACTCTTTCTTCAAGAGCTACTTTCTTTAACTTTTGACTTATTTCCTTAACTAGTTGGACATTTACATCTGCTTCTATTAATGCTCTTTGAAGGTCTTTTATAACAGACTCTACTAAGTCTTTGTCAAGGAATATGGCGTTTGCTATTCTGTCTGTTGTTTTCTTTAGCGCAGAGGATAGTTTGTCTAACATATAAAATGGAGTTAAATTAGGGTTAATAAGTTTATGTTTTTAGAGAGTTTGAGTATATCAATATTATTTTTTGCCGATAGATATATAAATTATAGGTCTTTTTATTTGATATCATGCTTTCTAAAATTAAGATAAAATCGCTAATTTTTGAGATTATTGTCTTTGTAGTTGGATTGGCTATTATTTGTCTTTTTTATGAAAATAATATATTGACCTTTGTTTTATTGCTTCTTGGATTTATAGGAGTTATTACTCTTCATCCTAAGAAACACGATTTATTATTTTTCTTCTTTGCTTTTGTTATAGGTCCGATAGGTGAGATAGTAGCAATACATTTTGGAGTATGGACTTATGCAAATCCTTCTTTTCTTGGAATCCCTATTTGGTTGCCTCTTGTGTGGGGTTTGGCTTTTATATGTATAAAGAGATTTATTCAGATTTTTGAGAAGATTAAATAAACTTAAATAACTTTTAATAAACTATTCGATATTATATGTTATGGGTAAAGGTTTAATAAGTTTATTTAATATTATTAAAGATATTGTTTATGTTAGGCAATATAAAGGTAATCGATGTGATGATTGAGGTGAAGATGTGACAAAGAAGAAACTAAAGACTTTTAATATCAATGAAGAGGTTTATTCTGTTTTTAGTGATTATTGTAAAAGGGAAGGTATGAGTATGAGTCGAAAGATTGAGAAGTTTATGGAGAAAGAGATTGAATTCTTTAAAAGTGGGGTTAAAGAGGAAGTTGTTTCTGGGAAAAAGAGAAATTTATCTTTAGGAGATAAGAAGGTAAAGATAAGTGGAGATGATAAAGATCATGCAATGGGAAAGTATTGCTGAATTCTTTAATTTCTTATACTTAGTTGCATATATTTTATATACTAGGTATCATATGTGACTAGGTAGCGAAATATTTATATACTTAGTTATATAATTAATGATATGAAAATTGAAAATCATTTAGAATCTTATAAAGAACATAGAGAAACCATATTTGATTGGGCTTTAAAGATAAAGGGATTAAAGAATTCTCAAAGAGTTATAGGATTGCATGCTTCCAGAGGCGTAGTAGATTTATTAATGGTTTATCTACTGAAAAGAGGAGTTATTGATTCTGGAATTATGATAAATCATAGATGGTTTAAATCTAAAGGTGTTCTAGAAAGATTGCCTGAATTTGAGAATAAGGGAGTGATATGTGCAGAGATAATAAAATTAGAAATTCTTTGTGAAGATTTGACTTATGGTGCTTCTAAGCCAGAAGACAAAATAAAAGAAGCAATTTTTCTGTTTAATAAACTGGAGAAAATGTTGAAAGATGAATAGAAGTAAACTTATAGCTTTAGCAATGAATTTCTCGTCCTTTTTAGTTGGACGGGTTGAAGTTAAATCTATTATATTATTTGGATCTGTTGCTAGAAATAATTTTGATGATGAATCAGATATTGACCTTTTTGTAGAATGTGATAAAAAGGACGAAAAAAAGGTAGAGATTATGCTTGATTTATATAAGAAAACCGAAGAATATGAAAAGTTTATTTTAGATGGGGTGAAGAATGAATTTTCGATAAAAAGTGGAAAATTAGAAGACTGGAAAGACCTTAAAAGAAGTATAATTTCTGGGGGAATTACACTTTATGGCTCTTATAATGGATTTCCAGATAAACTTACTCATAAATTATTGTTTTTATTAAACCTTAAAGGTATTTCTAGAGCTGTAAAAATAAAAATTTGGAGGAATCTTTACGGGTATAATCAAAAAGTAGGTAAAAAATTGTATGTTACAAAGGGAAAAGTTGAAAAAAAGATTGGGCGTGGGGCTTTTTTAGTTCCAATTAAAGATTCTCAGGAAATGGTTAATTATCTGAGAAAAAATAGAGTTAAATATTCTCTTTTAGATGTTTGGACGGAGTGAACTATTTTATTGTTTAGAATAGATTTACTTAATGTTTATATATACTAAAATGTATTGTAGAGTAACTTAAAAAAAGGGTTGTTCCACAAGTGGTGTATAAAAAATATATTTATAGAAATGGGAAGAAGCATGGGCCATATTATTACGAGTCCTATAGGGAAGGAGATAGTATAAAAAAGAGATATCTTGGTACTAGTTACTCTACACAAAAAAATTATCTTTTTTATTTAATTATAGCTTTTGCTTTGGTACTCGGAGTGAATTTTTTTTATTATAGTTTTACAGGTCATACTTTAGTTGAAGATATTTCTGATAATTTAGAAGGAAGTGATTCAGTTGATGAAGTTTTGGACGAGAGTAGTCTAGTTGATGAAGGATTGTCCGAAGTTGTTGAAGGAGATTCAGATATTATTTCTGAAGAAGAATTGCCTGAAGATTTAAATGAAAGTATTCTTGAGGACTCAAATGAAAGTATTGTGGAAGAGGATTTGAATGTAAGTATCAATTCTTCCAATATTGATGAAGTGATTAATGGTAGTTTAGTTGAAGATGACCTAAATGTGACTTTGGATGAAAATGTTTCTATCGAGAGTAATGTAAGTGAAATCAATTCTACCGAATTTAATTCTAGTATAGTAAATCTTAATGAAAGTGAAATAAGAATTGAAAGTAAAAACTATAAAATGGTGCTTAATAAGCCTGTAAAATGGATTAGGGAAATTAATATTGAAGAGATTGGAAATGTAACTGAAATCGATATAGAGATTCCTAAAGAAGCAGTTGATTTGAAAATAAAAACAGGTTTTGAGGCTGCTGAGGCGGTTGAAGATTTGGAGGAATTTAATAGAGCAATTGAATCATCTAATTTTAGTGAAATAGTGGATTCAGGAATAACTGGATTTGCCTTGAGAGAGATTGCAGGAAAGGAAAGTTTCCTTGAAAAAATAAGGGATTTTATTTTTAGATTTGTTTTGACAGGAAGAGTTATTTCTGAGGAAGATATTGATGGAGAGAGTATTCTTGTTGGAGAGGAGTCTAAGGTGGTGGAAGTTGGAGAGATAGTTGATTTGGAGAGTGAATCGCAAATTGTTGTTGAATATTATACTGAAGCTCCAACTGCAACTGAAGAAGAGAGTGAATCTGGAAAGATAGTAGTTATAAGTGGACCAGATGAAGCAGGATATGAAGATATACTTTCTTTTGCAGAAGTTAGGGAGATTGTCAGGGTGGAGGACAGAGATAAGATTATAGTGTTCTGGAAAGATAATGCAAGTGAAATGAATTTTGAAGTTTACGATTTAGATTCTGATGGATTTATCGATTATGTTGAGTGGATTACTCCACATTTAAGTGAGCAGACATTTGAAATAATTTTAATAACTGATGCCTTACATCTAGATGAGAATCGCGTTTTTATAGAAAATGTATATTCAAATGTTTCCGAGAGAGATAATATTACGGCTAGTATTCCTTCTGGACATTATATAAGAGTCAGTTTTGAAAAGAATTTGAGTTCTAGTAAAGACATAAGTGTTTATGGTTATGGTACTGGTGGAAATATTGAAGTTTACGAGAAAGATGGAAATAGTTTGATCAGTATTTTTGAGAATATCAGCGAGGATAAAAAATATCAGATATTTTTATCTAATTTGACTGGAGAAGAGGATATTTTTGATTTGAAAGTTTTAGGAAGTAGCGTACTTTTTGATTATATTCTTGATCCTGTAGCAAATGATAGTTTGAATACAATTTACCAGTGCGGTAGTATTGATTCGCCAGGAGTTTATACTCTTAATATAAGTATTTCAACAAGTACAAGTTGTATTTTTGTAAATGTAAGTAATGTAACTATAGATGGAATGGGTCGTACACTTGACGGGCAAGATACAGCAATTTATGGAATTAATATTTCTAGTTTTAGAAATGTGACAATTAAAAATATGAATATAACCAATTTTGCTAAGGGAATTCAGTTTGGAACTGCTTCAAGTTCTTCAATAGACATTATTATTTTGAATAATAGTATTACTTCCAATGCTCTGGGAATTGAGATAATTCAGGGAACTATAAGAGCCTCTATAATAAATAATAGTCTTAAAGCTAATTCACAAAGTGGACTTGATTTAACAACCAATACCGATGCTCAGTTCGGCATTAATATGACTGGTAATGTTATGGATTCAAATTCACAATATGGTGCACGTTTATATTTGCTTGCTGATTCTTTGATTCAAAATAATTCATTTTCTTCAAATACTCTTTCAGGGCTTTATCTTCAAGCGGATGTTATAAGAACAAATATAACAAACAATAGAATTTATGCAAATTTAGGGAATGGAATATATTCTACTAGCTCATATCTTAATAATTTTGAAGGAAATAATATCTCAAGCAACGCATTAATAGGAATTTATTTACTTTCGGAAAGGTGGAGTAATTTGTCAAATAATTTTGTTTATGTCAATGGGGACACTTTTGATAATTTCCAAGATGGGATAGTTATTGAACAATCTCAAAATATTTCTTTATTGAGTAATACAATACTTGATAATTTTGATGATGGAATTAATATAAAAGAAAATTCAAAGAGGATAAATGTTTCTTGGAATAATATTTCTTTGAATGATGGAAAAGGAATTATAATGCAGACTGGTTCTGATTGGAATAACTTTATTGGGAATAGAGTGTTTAATAATAGTGGAGATGGAATTGATTTAGATACTAATTATAATAATATTACTTATAATCATATATTGCAAAATGGAAATTGCGATGCGGGAGACGGAGACGGAATTTCAAATAATGGTGGAGACAATAATACCTTCATTAATAATAGTGTTGATTTGAATTGTGACGATGGTATAGAGTTGGATAATACTGCTGTTTCTAATCAAGTTTTGAATAATAGTCTTAGCGAGAATTATGATGAGGGAATACATGTACAATTGAATTCGGTTTATAATAATATTTCTTGGAATTATTTGAATAACCAGAGAGACCATGGAATAAGAGTGAGAAATAGTTCAAACTCAAATGTGATTACATTTAATACAATAAATGGAAGTGGAAGAGCTCCTGCTGATAAAGGAGATGGAATATTTATATTGAGTAATTTAAATTCAGTCTTTAATAATAGTATAACTTATGGGTCTGATGATGCAATACATCTTGAAAATGCTACGGGGAATATAATTTCTAATAATAGTATGAAAAATAATATTGACAAGGCTATGAATCTTATTGTTAGTCATTATAATAATATTAGCTTTAATTATGCTACCTACAATAGCCATGGATATGTTTTACAAGATAACTCTTCAAATAATAGTTTTATAGGAGATTTTGCTTCAAATAATTCTCTTCAAGGTATATATGTAAAATCTGCTTTGGAAAGAGGAAATGTTTTCAATAATACTTTAGCTTATTGTAATTATGGAGATTATGATATTTATGATAGGGATAACTCCAGTATTTCTAATTCAACTTGTGGAAGTTATAATAGAGGGAGCTGTGATTATTCTTCACCTGCTACTTGTACCTCTGGATGTAATTTTGGAATAACTTCAACTACTTCGTTGAGTAATGATAGTGCGTGTTTGTCCTCTGCTTATAATATTACCGGGAATAATATTTTATTCGATTGCAATAATCATTCAATAAAAGGTTCAAATCAGGCAAATAAAGGGATAGTTGGAATAAATGTAAGAAATCTTACAATTGTAAATTGTTTTGTATCTGCTTTTGAAGAGGGAATATATCTGATAAATGCAACAAATGTTACCATATCTAATTTGACTTTGACTTTGGGAGAGGTAGGGGTGAGGGCGCAGAATAGTAGTTTCATAAATGTTTTGAATGTCAGCTTTATAGGAAATGAGGATGGAGTGCAGTTTGATAATGTAAGTTATGGAAATATATTAAATAGTACTTTTGATGGAAATGAAGATGACGGAATACAATTGGAATTGAAGTCTAATAATAATACTATTTATGGAAATAATTTTACAAATCATTTGGATAACGCGGTGAAAATGCAGACCGATTCTATAAATAATACTCTGAAAGGAAACTTTTTTGAAAATAATTCAATTGATGTTTTGCTTGAGCCGAACTCTTTGACGGAATATAATTTCTCGGGATTGAATTTGGAAGTTAGAGATGCGGATTTAGCAGGGGTAAGATGGACAAATAGACTTTCTTTCAATAGAAGTTCACTTTCAGGATTGATTGATTTTGCAAGTAATAGTGTTTCTGTGAATTCTTCCATAGTAAGTGGTTTGAATTCTACTGCAAATGTGACTTTCTTCAATAGTAATTCTTTTGCTTCTGGGATAAATAATAGATTTCCATTGTATAATGGAGTTGCTTGTCCTTCTAGTATATGTACTGAATTGTCAGATTCAGATACTTACATTTTTAGGACGACAAGATTTAGTACATATAGTTTGGGATATACTACTAATACGCCTAGTTCTGGTGGAGGTTCTAGTTCTGGTTCGGGAAGTTCAACAAATCAATCTGGTTTGGTTGGAGAAGAAAGTGAAGAAGATGAATCGGAAGAAAAATTATTAGTTTCTCTTTCATGTAATCCTCAATGGGAATGTTCTGCTTGGAGTTCATGTGAGGGAGGATTTATTTCGAGAGATTGCGTTGATAAGAATTTGTGTCAAGGAGCTCTTAAACCAGAGGATAAATTATCTTGTTATTGTCAGCCGAATTATCAGTGTTCGGAGTGGAGTGAGTGTAAGTCAAAAGACAGAGTATCGGATGTGTTAAATGGAAATGTTAATCTTAATGGTCTTCGTGAAAGAGATTGTGCTGACTTGAATAATTGTGCTTTACATTATCAAGATTATGAGTCGTGTGCTTTGGGAGATAAATTGAATTTTGAAAATAAAGGGAAAGTGGATTTTGCTGATAAAATATTTGGATTTGACAATGGAGAGAGAGTTGTTGAGATAGATATTAAGGTAGACAAAATTGGGCGTAAATTGGATATTGTTTTTGTTAGAAATTCAACTATAGATGTTAGTGGATGTTTTAATAATATTAAAGATGAAGGGGAGGAAGGAGTTGATTGTGGAGGTTCATGTCAGGCATGTTCTGAAAATAATTCAGGATTTATAGATAGAATAAATGCTTTTCTTGAGAAAGTGGTTTTACATAAATTGTTTTTGAGTATTTGTGTGATTGTACTTGCTGTGCTTTTCTTGATTGTAATTTATTTTGATTTTATTAAGTCTTTAAAAGTAGTTTTTGGGAAGTTTTCATTTTTTAAGAGGAAATAGTTTGTTTTAGGGATAAAGTAAGAATTTTAAATTAAAGAGGTAAATATAGAGAACTGCTTGAAACTAAAATGTAAATAATGCAGTTATTCATAATAATAAATATTTAATGTTCGAGGGGTTTGGTTATTTGAGGGAATTAATCGCTATATTCTAAGTCTTGCCTTATTGTGAAAGCAAAGGGGGATTATAATAGATGGTAAAAATAAGATAATTGCTAATGTTCGATGAAGAGAAGTTGTTGTAGGAGATAATGATATTTTTTATTTCATGTCAAGATTTTATGAGGTATTTTCTTGCGGAGTTTTATTGGGGCGATGTGGAGAGTTTTATTCTAGACCAAGATTCTTCAAAATCTTTTTTTTGCTGAATTTTTCAAGGTCGTCGTAGCCTTGACCGATTCCAAGGAAATATATTGGCTTGTTAGTTATATATGATACTGAAAGAATTGTGCCTGCTTTTTCATCTATGTCTGCTTTTGATAAAATAATGCCGTCAATTCCTACTGAATTGTTGAATGCAGATGCCTGTTCTGTTGCGTCGTTTCCTGTTATTGATTCTCCAACGAATATTTTTAGATTTGGCTGGGAAACTTTTATTATTTTTTCCATTTCTCTCATAAGATTCGATTGAGTGTACATTCTTCCTGCAGTATCTATTAGCACAACGTCTTTTTTCTCTTTTTTTGCGTATTGGATTGTTTCAAATGCGACTGATGCAGGGTCTGAATTATATTCTTTTTTTACAATTGGAATGTTTAATCTTTTTGCATGCTCTTCCAATTGTTCTATAGATGCGGCTCTGAAAGTATCTGCTGCCCCTAATACTAATGAAAATCCTTCTTTTTTCAATTTGTTTGCAAATTTTGCTATTGTAGTTGTTTTTCCTGAGCCGTTAATTCCGAAGAAAATTATTACAAAAGGTTTTTTTGAGGTTTTTATTTGTTCTATTAAGTCTGGAGGTTCTATTAAAAGTGTATTTATTGATTTTTTTAGGGCTTCTAGAATTTTTTCTGCCACTTCTGATTTTTTGAAGTTTTTCCCTATAAGTTCTTGAGAAAGCGTTTCTTTGATTTTGTCAACGACTTTTAGTGCAACATTATTTTCAAGAAGAGACATTTCAAATTCGTCAAAGAAAGAATCAAAGTCTTCTTTTGTTAGTGTTGAGGTGGTTAGTTTTTGTGCTAATTTTGAGAAGAAGGAGGGTTTTGATTCTTTTTCTTCTTCAATAAATGATTCTTTTTCTTCTTCAATAAATGCTTCTTTAATCTCTTGAGTTTTTTCTTTTTTAAGTGAAGAAGTGGTTTGTTGGTTTATCTGAGGAGTTTTTTCTTTCTTATTTTTTACATTTTCTTTCTTTTGTTTTTGAATAGAAGCTTTTTTCTTTGTATTTTCTTTCTTAGATTTCTTCTTGGAAGTCTTTTTAGGTTTTTCTTCACTCTTAAAAATGCTTGATATCTTTTCTTTAAGGAATTTGAACATATCTATAATTTAACAATAAGGTTTAAATATTATGTTGTTCTTGTTTTTTTGAAATGAGTAAAAAATTGGTGATTGCAATTGTAATAGTTGTCATAGTTGTTCTCGGATTTTATATTTATAATAGTTCTGCGAAAGCGGGCGTTTCTGGTAATGTTGTAAGTACTGAATGGTGTAATGGCGCTGATATTAATAAAGATGGAGTTGTTGCGATTGGAGATTTAACTTTAGTGTCAGATAATTATGGGAGGAGTGATTGTTCTGTTGCAAATTCTTGGTGTAATGGCGCTGACCTAAATAGAGATGGAAAGGTAACTATTGGGGATATGAGTCTTGTTTCTGAAAATTATGGAAAGACAGGATGCGTTTCTTCTGGTGGAGTTGCCCCTACTAGTGTTTCTTGTAAGGCGGGAAGTGGGTGTTTTGTTTTGGCTGAATTAAGTTATACTAGTAATGAGTCTGACACAGGTGGAACAAATAATGATCAAGCCGAGTTTATTGATTATGTTAAGAGAGATACATATAAAACAACTTGGATTGCTGATGGGTCAGGTATTGTTAATATTGCAGGTCTTAGTCACAATGTTCGTATGTTTGGGTCTAGTATCTATGCTTCTGATGAGCGTTTAGTTGGATTTTATCCTCCTTCAGGAGCTAATAATATTTCAAGCCAGAATGTGAGTGTGAGAGGTATAGTGTTGTCGAAGCAATTTAGTTCTATTTCATGTCCTGTTGCTGAAGCAAAATGTGTAAATGGATTGAGATTGATTAATATTACTACGAGAACAGGTAGGCCTGAATTTAGTGCTAATCTTACATTTGTGGATATAGTTGATGGAAGACCTTACAAAATTCAAGTTCCGACAAAATTGAATTATACTTATCTTTCTTATAAGGGAGTTAATTATCCTGTTAGGTATAATTATCGTATTCCTGGAGGTAATGTTATTGCTCCTTTAGGAGGGCAGGTAGAGTTTAATTCAAATAGTTTTGTGGGGGCCTCGTACATTAAAACAGTTCCTAGGGATCAGCATATATTCGTAGGCGGAGTAGCGGTTGTGCCTAATTAGGTGGATGAGAGAAAAAATGAGTAAAAAATTGGTGATTGCGGTTGTAATAATTGTCTTGGTTATTCTCGGAATTTGGATGTATAGGGGTTCTGCTAATGTTACTGGGAATGCGATAAGTGTTGAGTGGTGCAATGGTGCCGATATTAATAGAGATGGAAAAGTGGGCATAGGTGATGCGGTAATTGTTTCTGAAAATTATGGGAAGAATAAGTGTTCTGCAAATAATTTGTGGTGTAATGGGGCAGATATAAATATGGATAAAAAAGTTTCTGTCGGAGATTTAACAATTATTGCTGAAAACTTTGATAAGACAGGTTGTGTTTCTGCGAGTGGAGAAAAAATGGTTGCTTATTGGAAGTTTGATGATGGTGTAGGAGCTGTTGCTTATGATTTAACTGGAAATGGGAATCAAGGTAGTTTTGAAGGAGGAGTTGCTTGGACTAGTGACAGCAAGGGAGGATATGCTTTGTCTTTCGATGGTGTTGATGATAGAGTTAATGTTGTAAAAACTTCAAGTATGGACTTGACTAAAAAAGTAACTTTGGAAGCTTGGATAAAAAGAGCTTCATATACTAATGGAACTATATTTAGCAGAAATGGTCCGTTTTATCTTGCAGTAAAAAATGATAAATTATATGGTGGAGTACATACAGATGGAGGTCCTGAAGGATGGACATATGCTTCTGGAAAAACCGTTTTAAAGACAGGAGTATGGTATAATGTAAAAATTGTTTATGATGGTGTTAGTGTGAAGGCATATGTTAATGGAAGAGAAGAGGGTCGTGCTTCAAAGAGTGGATTAATGGTTGTTCGTTCTCAACAGCCTTGGATTGGATGGGGAGAGCCAGGACAAAATCAATTTTTCCATGGAAGTATTGATGAGTTGAAGGTTTCTGGGATTTGATTAAAAGGAAATATAGTGAAAAACATAAATAATTGAACAAAATTTTATGTTTTTCCCTTGATAGTCTACGACATTTCTGCTCAATTAATAATGTCCTAGACTATAGTAAGACTTATAAACTAAAGTTTATACGTATAAACTATAATGGATATATATAAGCTTAAATTTACAAAGTTGCAGAATGAAATATTCAGATTGCTCTGTGTTAAATCGGGAGAGAAATTGAACAAGAGGAATATTGCTAATATATTAAAAGTTTCTCCAACGGCTGTTTCTAAATCACTTATCCAGTTAGAGAAAGAAGAATTGGTTAAAATTGAAAGAGCAGAAAAAATGAATTTAAATTTAGTCATGTTAAATAGAGAGTATAAAAGAGTAATTAATTCTAAGAGAATAGAGAATTTAAAGATGCTTTATGAATCTGGTCTTGTTGAAAGTTTAGAAGAAAAATTTCCAGCTTCAACAATTATCTTATTTGGAAGTTATGCTTATGGAGATGATACTATAAAGTCTGATATTGATATTGCAATTATAGGTTACAAAGATAAAAAAATTAATTTAGATAGTTTTGAAAAGACCTTAGAAAGAGAAATCAGGGTTAATTTTTATGAGGGCTTTAGTAAAATTCATAAGCATCTTAAAGAAAATCTTTGTAATGGTATTATTTTGAAGGGTGGTGTTGAATTATGAGACATATGTTAAACTTTGAAGAATATATTGAGAAAGGAATTGTGAAGAAACAGAGGCCTGATATTTCTAGAGCTAATTTCTTAATTGAAGAAGCCGATAAATCTTTTTTAGGGCTAATACAGAGAGTAGAAAAAATAGGTATTAACGAATTTAATGCAAGTTCTTTAGTAAAAGACTCTCATGATATTATTTTAGAATTGATTAGGGCTAAGATGTTGTTGAAGGGTTTTAATGCTTCAGGTTTTAGCGCTCATGAAGCGGAAGTTGCTTATATGAAAGAATTAGGTTTTTCTAAGATTGAAATTGAATTTATGAATGAAGTAAGGTTTTTGAGGAATGGAGTTTTATATTATGGGAAAGTTATTGATAAAGAATATGCAGAAAAAGTTATAGAATTTACAAAAAGAAGTTATGAGAAATTGAAGGGTTAAGTTAAAATTTAGAGAATTTTGAATGTTTTTATTAATTACCTATATATATATACTTCCTGCTCTTTTATTGTTTATGTTTAAGAAAATATTATTTAGTTTTCTGGTTCTTGGGTTGTTTTTATTATTGATTGTTTCAAGTGTTAGTGCTCGTCAAGATCCAATAATTGCTATTAATGGTGATTGGTGTTTAGGGGCTGATGTGAATAAGGATGGAAGAGTAGCGATAGATGATAAAAATATAGTTTCTACAAAATATGGAAAGAAGGATTGTTCTAATTTGAATGTTTTTTGTGATGGAGCCGATGTAAATAAAGATGGAAAGGTTAGTATATCTGATTTGACTAGCGTTACTAGTTATTATGGTCTTTATGGATGTTGTGCGAGAGCAAGTTATGGGGGTAGATGTATGGATAGTCTTTTCTGTCCCTTATATCGTGAACCTCAGAAAAATCTTTATGATGATTTTTCTTCTGGAGTTCTGGATAGTAATAAATGGGTGGCTCGCAACTTTAGGTCAGAAGGTTTTATTGATTTAACAGAAGATGGAGGAGTTTATCATATGGCTCTTGATACTCCTCTTGGCGGAGAGTTAGGTTTTAGTAATTCTT
>Ga0209542_10004721_pt1 | contig 27782 bp, 34 predicted proteins | sample RifCSPhighO2_01_FD_184028 | JGI IMG/M metagenome (GOLD analysis project Ga0209542, IMG submission 184028) | Soil microbial communities from Rifle, Colorado - Rifle CSP2_plank highO2_0.1 (SPAdes) (version 2) | ecosystem: Environmental > Terrestrial > Deep subsurface > Rock core/Sediment ...
GGATAAGGCTTCTGATGACCGAAAGTCTCAAGCCCCTTAGAATCCAAATAATAGCAATACTGAAGAAACCGGATCAATGAATAGTCGAGCAGTGTTTCTAAATTAACAAGATCAAGAAAGCCAAAAAAGACAGCCTTGCACAATTCACGACGCTATCCTTGTGCAGACAGCTTCTCTGCACAAAGAAGAAAATCTAGATCAAGTCCTGATAAAAATACTTCTTGGATGAGAATGCAGATGTTATGACAGAGGATTTTTGTTAAAACCTCATTATCTTGTGATAGCGTATTTTTGGTGCTTACAAAGTCTCCAAATCGCTGTTTTATCATAAAGAACCCCGATTCTGCATTGCTTCTCTTATGGTAGTGGCTCATAAACTCTTGATAGCTTTCTGTGAAATATTTGTACATTTTATTCCAGATTATAGCTCCCTTAGAATTACCTACAGCATTCTTTTTGAATGGTATAAAAGGAGTTATTCCCAGTTGACTTGCATACTTTAGATTTTCTCTACTGCTATATGCAAGATCAGCGACAACCTCTTGTACATCAAAATTCTTTGCTGTTGTAGAAAGCAGTTCTTTAAATCTTAAGGTATCTGATGCTGTGCCGTCGGTCACTATTGCTGAAGTTACAATATTACTATAAACCCCATAAATACAATGTGCTTTTCTATACTCACGATGACGCTGATAGTCTTGTCTTATAGCACTCCATCTTTCTGCATATTTGTGTTCGGAAAAACCAGTTGAATCAACAGCAAAAGTCTTCTCTAATTGAGCTAAAGGAAGAGCAGAGAGCTGAATAAGATAGCTTAACGCTCTTTTTGTTTCCCTGTTATCTAAATAGTTTAATATAGTATTGAAATGAGGGACGCTTGTTAACCACCCTTTCTTTCTACATAGTTCTAATTCAGATAAAACTCTCCTGGAAGAAGTATTCACATAGACTTTCATACAAATGCAAAAGATTTTGTGGGCGAGTCTGTTGTTATCTAAAACCTTACATAAATCATTTATCAGTTCTATAAACATGATTTTCTCTTTGGTTTGACTGTTGTTGTATGCTTTCCAGTCGAATTTTTCTATAGGAATTCCCGCTCCAAACTCGTCAAGTCTTTTCTGCGGATTTGGTTTTCTTTCAAATATCTCCATTTTAAGCTCCTTATGAGAATAAGGGAGCAGTCCCATAAACTGCCCCGATAGTCGCCCATAATCAACTATGTATTTTTAGTAATAATTTTACATAATGCTTCTTTATAAGCTTTATGGTGATTTATTACTATTAAGTCAGAATTAGTAATAATAACTATAAGATAAGTTTATAAATTAGTAATAATTAGTTAAATTATGATTTCAAAAGAAGTGAAAAAAGAATTGGAGAAAATACGAGCACAATCAAATGAACCAAAGGATGAGGAAGAAATGGTTTATCTCGTGAAAAATTTAAGGCAAATCAAAGTGGCTATACCAAAGAAGTTTGTAGATATACTAAAACTCGATACAAACAAACATAGAGCAAAATTCATATTACACAAGAAAGAGAAAAAATTAACGATGGAGATAATAAATGGTTAAAGAACAAGTTTTCACTCGGTCAGAGAAGAGAGTAATTAGTGCTATGTACCAATTAGATAGATGGGCGACGGCTAATGAGATAGCAGAGTGGGCTGAGAAAATGTCATGGAATACTGCAGAAGGCGTCTTAAAAGTATTAAAAACAAAAGGGGTTGTTCAATCTGAAAAAGTAAAAGGAAGGATTTATTGGAAGCTTATTGATTTAAACTAAGTATGCTAAAAAGGTTTAAAAATGTCTGGAACCTTAAGATTGAAGGAGATGAAAGGGGTGTTTTGTTTATGGTGCTTTACAATAATAATATTAATAAACTATGATGGAGGTTCAAGTTCATGAAGTTAAGCAACATTGTTATTGATGAAAGTGCTAAGTTAGATGTTCTTGATCTTTATGGTAAGACCACTGATAAGGAAGGATTTATAGTTGAAAAAGAGAGTATTACCCAAAGAGTTCTTACGCCGAATGGAGAGGAAATACATATAGATGAATGGGCTGGGATAATAAAAGGTTCAGAGGAATTTGTCAAATCGGATGCTTTTTCTTTAATTGAGCTTGCTAAAAAGTTAGAGTGAGCATATTCGAAAAACTGAAAACTTTGTTTGAGGCGAAAATTGAAGGGGATTTTTTTAGCAATAATACCTTTAAACTGTTTGATTTCTCTAAAAATGTTTCTAGTCCTCTGGAAGCTAAAGAAACTTCCGAAGGGACAAAACTTAGTATAGATGTGAGTAAAGCTACTGAAAATGAGAAGAAAGTTTTGAAAGAGATAATCGATGAAAAAATCCAAGAAGAAGATGAAACATTTTTGACTAAAGGAAGCAATGATAAAACGAAACAAATAAAGAGAAACTTGTTGAATACCGCAGATGATGTTGTACTTTCTTTTTATAAAGATAAGATACCTTATGATATGTACAAAGCGTTAGAGATTTCTCTTATTGTAAGAAACGCCTTTAGAAATGGAGAGGATATAATTGAATTAAAAAGAGATATAGCTTGGAAATTTCCAAAATTCGGAAATAATATTTGCAATTTGACTACCAGCGATTATTTCCACGAGTACTTCCAAGAGTTATATGAGGCTATGAAACAAGATCCGAATTTTACTCTCAAAGATTATAATCAAGAAGTTGAAAGAATTGTTATAGAATTGCCTTATATGGTTTTTATCAATAGGCACAAATCTCTAGAAGAGTTTGCTGGGCAAGTTAAATTCAAAATTGATAAATTAAAGAGATATGGTGCAAGTAAGTTGAAACTTCATGCACTTGGAAAAGATAATGTAGAAAGAGCTGAAAAGATTGCTTATTTGTATAGAGAGGATAAGGATATATCAGTTGATAAAAAAATAGATTCTAATAGGACAGTTGTAACAATAATTTTTAATTTTTAATTGAAAGGTCTTTCTCAATGATTTCTATTTCCTTTTGGGTAATCCCATATAGGTCGTAGACTATTCTATTTATCTCATTTTCTGTTCTTTCTATTTGGGCTTTTAGAGTTAACAATTCTTTTTTACATTCGTTAAAATAATCTTCCCATTCATCTTGTTCTTTCAATGGAATCTTATTTTTAATTTGTTTTTCAATTTCGTTGATAAAGTCATTAAACTCTAATTCAAAAAAATAATCTAATTTTTTGTTCAATTTATCCAAATTGAATGATTTATTTATTCTGTTAAAAAACATATTTTTTCTCTCGTAAAAACTTTCATTTAGACTTAGCGCACTCTCTACACTTGATTTTAATTTTTCTGATTTATCTATTACTATTGGAACTTTGCTAATATTTGTAGCATTATATCTAATATATCCTCCAAGTTTTTTTGGACAAATATTATTTAGATAAAAGCTAATTAATCTAGAGTTGAGAATTCCTAGTATTTCCCACATATCCTCATTTTTAAAAAGAATTATTGCGGGGCAATTGGCTCCACTAAAGTTAGTATTTTCATTTAATATCCCAGCCTCTAGTCTTGTTGAAATTCCTTTAATATGAATCTTTTTAGGTTTTATATAATTAAATGAGCCTGGTCTAACATGTTTATACCACTGATCATTGTTAGCATATAATTTCCTGCTGTCTTTTCTTTTTTTTAATTCATTTTTAAATTTAAGCAAATAAGTTAAGATGTTGGGGTATTTTGATTTTAACTCTTTTTCAGTCATTAGTTCTTGTTTATCATTATTTATTTTATAAGGATAAATAACAAAATTCTGAGGGATTGTGTTGGTGTATCTAATAACTTCCTCACCTTTAAATGCGTAGGGGATTATTATCTCTTTTTCTAAATTAAATTCATCAATTATTTTCTTGTTGACTACAAACGCTTTGTCGTAGCCAGTAATATTACCAATGTATGCTTTGCCATAGCTATTCAATTCCTTCCAAATTAATCCCTTTTTATTCAAGTTATTTACTAAGTTAAAATCCGAGAATTGCCAAGGGTCTGAAGATAAAATCTCAAAATCAAATTTTTTAAATTTAATGTTTTCTGTTTTTATTTTATCATAATTATCTTTTGTCAGTTTAGCATATTTTAAAGAAGTATTTTTATGTTTATTTAACACAAATATTGAAGGATAAGTATCCGCCTCCTCAAAAACAGGTAAAGAACCGAAGTCCAACATCTTTGCTAAATACCCTTCTCTTACCAATATTTCTCTTAAATTCTTGCCATAGTCTGTGTTAATCCATTGTGATGAGGAGATAAAGCTAATAGTCCCATTATTATTAATCAAGTCTAATGCTTTTTCAAAGAATAAAATGGATATATCTATCTTACCAGTAGGAGTTTTATAGTTATTAGTTAAAAAATCAATATCTTTATGTCTCAAGTTTTGGACTCTTACATATGGGGGGTTTCCAATTATTACATTGAAACCTCCACTTTTCATAATTTCTGAGAACTCAGCATTCCAATTAAAAGCTAATTTTCCCGTTATCTTTTCATCATCTATCAGACTATTCCCCTGTTTTATATTGTTTGATAAATCAATTAATTTTTTATTTTGTCTGGCTATTTTTAAGAATAAAGATAATTTGGTTATTTCAACAGATTCTTCATTAATATCAACCCCAAAGATATTGTTTTTTATAATATTTTTTATCTCCTCTTTTTCATCCCATTTCTTTAATGTGGACTGCCCTTTGAAATTACTCTTTCTTTTCAATCCCCTATTTGCCCGATACTCTCCGTAATTTTCTTTAATCCATTGTATCTTCTCAAATATTTCAAATAATATTTCAGTTGATTTAATTAGGAAAGCTCCAGAGCCACAAGCAGGATCTAAAATTTTTATTTGTTTAAATTTATTTTCTAATTCGGATATGTTTTGCGAATGCTCATCTATCATTTCATTAATATCACTTGTTCCACTTTTAGAAAGATAAGGAATTATTGCGTTTCTACAAATATATTCAGTTACATACTCTGGGGTATAAAAAACTCCCTCTTTTTTTCTTTTTGACGATTTTTCTTCTTTTAAATTTTCTATGTCTGAGATTGATTGCTCAAAAATATGCCCAAGTATATTAACGTTAATCTCTGTGCTAAAATCAAAAGAAGCCATTAAGAATATGTTTTCAATTATCTTATTCAGTTTGTTTTTATGCTTATTAAATATGCTTTTGTCACGTTCATTTAGCTCTATATCTTTATTTAGCCTGTGACGCTGAAATACATCTTTGAAAAAACTTGTATTTCTATAATCTTTAAAAGATAATCTCCCATCTATCTCTTCTTTAAATAATTCTCCATTAAAGCCCTTTATTTGTTTAGGGACTTCTTCATCCAATTCTCTAAAGATGCTTTTGATCTTTCCGAAAATATAATCTGTATGTCCATCTATCCCGCCACCTTTATCAAGCACTTCTAATATCTTACTCTCAAAATACCTTTTATCAAGCAACTCAGTATCTCCCGCAAAAAAGATAAACATTAGCCGATTTAGGAACAACTGGGAATAATGTAAACAAACTTCATTCTCAATTCCACTTTCCTTAAATTCTTTAAGAATCATTAATCTTGTTTCATGGTATAGTTTATAGAACTCTTTTGTAAAATTTCTTTCTTCCGTAATAGATTCTTTATACAATTTTTCGGTTTCTTTTTCACTAAAACTTTCCATTGAGAAGATAGCTATAAATTCTTTTAACTTTTCAGGATTATTTTTAATTTCTAAGAAATCAAATTTATGGTATTTTGAATCCCCCTCCTCTCTTTTGAATAAAACAAATTCTTTGTAATTAGTTAAAACTCCATAAGGTATCTTTTTATGCATTAAATAATAATTAATCTGATTTACTGGAGTTTCTTTTATTTTTATACTCCTTCCCTGTGATGCCCACAAGTCTTTAGTTTTAGTTCCCTTTGCCTCAAAACAAACAAGATAATTATTAGATTTATCCCTGAATACAAACTCCATAAAATTTTCTTCGTGCTTAAGTTCTTCTATGCTGATGTTGTAGTCTAATAAATCTCTAAGAATTGTGTTAGCAAATTCTATATAGGCTGATTTCTCATTTTCAAGCTGGTTAGTTTCTATTAAACTTATCCATCTTTTAGATGCATTCTTTTGTTTTAATGTGGGCTCTATTTTTGAAATAAATCTTGATATTGTTTTTTTATTAAATAAGTCTTTCCGCATAAATAAATCAGGAAAGATAATTTTAATAAGCTTTTGTTATTTTATTTCAAAATGAATGCTCAACAAAAGCTCAAGCTTTTTTGGAAAATAACCAATCATATTAATAAGAAATTCTGTTATAATAACCTCCTAATTAACGAAATCATATTTTTGACAAGAGAAAAGGTTAAGGAAATGGGACAAGAAAAAGATTTAGGTGGGGTTTATATGGTAAATCAAAAAGTAATAGGAATAAACAAAGAAATATCCTTTATAGGACAAATAGAGACCCTTTGTCATGAATTAACTCATGCCCACCAACATCAAATAGAGAACTACCATAGAGACGGGCATAATAAGGCAGGTAGAGAAATATATAGAAAATTTACAAAAGAAACGGATAAAATAGTTAAAATCTCATTAAAATAATATTTATTAATCATCACTTACTTAATATTCTATGGAATTTTGTGATAAATGTGGAAAAGTAATAGAAGATAGGCGGACAGATATCTCTGTAGTCGGAGATTGCATTTATCATATTGACTGTGCTAATGAAATTTTAGAAATAAAAGAAGAAATTTCTGTATAAAATTAAAGAGGGTTCATCACTCCCTCAAAAATAGTCGATTCTTTCTTCTGCCACCAGATAAGGTTTCCTTATCAATAAAATAAAAGTAAAACTATATTTAAGGATTTATATCAAAAGTAGATATATATTAACAACCCCAATTTATTTAAACTTTAGAGATTATATTCCTTCATGGGAAACATAAATGTTTCTGGGGCATACACCTCTGGATCTACAAATATTGTAAGCCCTTCATTGTTTGGGGTTACAGAAGCACCAGGAATCATTCTATCTGATGGAATAGAGGTACAGGCAGTTCCTTTGCCACCTGGTACTAGAGTTATAATTCCCTGTCTTTCTGGAGCAAAATTCTTCTGGGCAGAGATGAAAAATCAAGATTAGAATTTGTGCAACTTTAATTTTACTTGTGCAGAATGCACATATTTGTGCAAAGCCAAAAAAGACAAAACATTTAAATAGTGTATATTTCTTGTGTATACGAAAAGTGTATCCACCTCTTTTCAACCAGCCGCGTCGTAAGACGCGGATTTATGATAAAATAAGATAAACGAAAAAGGCAAAAACGCAATAAAGATAAAATAAAAAGATAGAAGACAAAAAGATAAAAACACAATAAAAACAAAATAAAAAGATAGAAGACAAAAAATAAAATTAAAAAATGGCCGACATATTTGACAACACAATACTTTGCAATAAGTGTGATGTGAAAATGAAAAAAGCAGAGTTAACTAAAAACGGGTTTGTCTTAAGGGCTGTTATATGCCCGGAATGCAAATCTATGATTATTCATCCTTCTGACGAACAAGAGTACAACAGATTTATAAATTTGAAGAACAAAGATTTTAGAGTAAAGATGAGACTTGTCGGAAATAGTTATGCTGTTTCGATTCCAAAAGAGATTGTTTCTTTTATCAGAGAACAGGAAAAAATTATGGATGACATGGTAAGACTCTGCTTTGAAGATTTTGGAAAACTAAGCTTAAATTTCGGACAGTTAAATAAGCCTAGTAAAGAAACTTATCCTCATTTACAAGATTTGAGGAGGAAATAAAATGAATTATACAACAAAAGATATATCACACAATGGAGAAGGAACAAATAGAGCATCATATAGCATAACGGGAATGCCTATCCCTACTCTTCAAAATAATTCTTATCAAATGCAAATGAGTCTTTATGATAGAAGTATTAAATATTCACCACAAAGACAAACTCCTACGGGAGAATATAAGGGGGGTCATTAACTATACAAAAAATGCCAGAGAAAAAAGAAGTCACTCTTAAAGTTGTTGAAGCGCAGCAGGATGATGCGTACAAAGGAATCGCAAGAATAGATGGCGAAGTAATGAGGGAGCTTGGAATTAGGAGAGGAGATGTGATAATCATAAAGGGAAACAGGGAAACTGTTGCGATTGCAGATAGAGCTTACCCTGCAGATGTTGGCGAAGGAATAATAAGAATCGACGGAATCATGAGGAAAAACTCAAAGTCAGGAATAGGGGAAATGGTAAAAATTTCCAAGGCAGAAGTTAAGGAAGCAAAAAAAGTAATGATTGCTCCTGCGTTGAAAAATATAATGGTTCAAGCGGAACCGGAAGGTTTGCGAAGAGGTTTGCTTGGAAGAACCGTCGTTAAGGGTGATATTGTTGTTCTTGGCGGTGTTCAAAGGCGAAGAGATTTGTTATCAGAAGAATTTGGGGGAGATTTCGGAGATGTGCTTGGTGACATGTTGGGAAACATGGGATTTAATCAACTCGGAGGCTTTACTCAGATTAAATTTTTAGTAATCAACACAAGTCCAAATCAGCCAGTTATAATAACAGAGAATACTGAAGTTACTTTGAATCCAAAGGCAGTTGAGCTAACCGAGGAAAGCATTCCCGAAATAACTTACGAGGACATTGGCGGTTTGAGTGAAGAAATAAAAAAAATAAGAGAGTTGGTTGAATTACCTTTGAAACACCCAGAGATATTTGAAAGATTGGGAATAGAGCCGCCAAAAGGAGTTTTATTACATGGACCTCCTGGAACAGGAAAAACATTGCTTGCTAAAGCTGTTGCAAATGAATCAGAGGCTAACTTCATTTTACTTAACGGTCCAGAGGTTATGTCAAAATTTTACGGAGAAAGCGAGAAAAAAATAAGAGACATATTTGAGGAAGCTGAAAAAACAGCCCCCGCAATTATATTTATTGATGAAATAGATGCAATAGCCCCTAAAAGAGAAGATGTTACAGGAGAAGTTGAACGTAGAGTTGTTTCGCAGCTTTTGACGATGATGGATGGTCTTAAGTCACGTGGTAAGGTAGTTGTCATTGGAGCAACCAACCGAGTTAATTCACTTGATCCTGCTTTAAGAAGACCGGGAAGGTTTGACAGAGAACTTGAGATTAATGTTCCTGGAAAAGAGGGAAGGCTTTCAATTTTAAAAATACACAGTAGAGGAATGCCGTTTACAAAAGATGTTAAGCTTGAAGAAATCGCTGCTGTAACTCATGGTTTTGTTGGTGCAGATCTTGAATCACTTTGTAAAGAAGCAGCAATGAGTGTTTTGCGTAAGTTGCTGCCCAAAATGAAGCTTGACGCAGAAGAGCAAATTCCTCAAGAGATGTTAGAAAGATTGGTAATCAGACATGAAGATTTTATGGATGCTCTTAAAGTAGTACGCCCTTCTGCAATGAGAGAAGTTCTTGTTGAAACTCCTAACATAAATTGGAGTGATGTTGGAGGCTTGAATAAAATTAAAGAAGAATTAAAAGAAGCCGTTGAATGGCCTTTGAAAAGCCCCGAAATTTTCAAGAGAATGGGAATTAGACCTTCGAGAGGAATCTTGCTTTACGGCCCTCCTGGAACAGGAAAAACACTTCTTGCAAAAGCAGTTGCAAAAGAATCAGAAGCGAATTTCATTAATGTTAAAGGACCTTCATTGTTAAGCATGTGGGTTGGTGAGTCGGAGAAGGGTATGAGAAAAATCTTTGAGAGAGCCAAGCAAGTTTCCCCATGCGTTATTTTCTTTGATGAAATTGATTCTCTTGCAGGTAAAAGAGGAATTGACGCCGGAACAAAAGTTACTGAACGTGTTTTGAATCAAATGCTTGCAGAAATGGATGGTTTAGAAGACCTGAATGATGTAATTGTTATTGGAGCAACTAACAGGCCAGATATGCTCGATCCTGCGCTATTGCGACCAGGACGCTTTGACAAGATTCTTTTGGTTGGAGCCCCTGAAGAAGAAGGAAGACTTCAGATATTGAGAATACATACAAAAAATATGCCTATTTTTGTAAGCCCCGATGAACTAAAGGATTTAGAAAAAAAGTTTGAAAGAATAGAATTTGATAATGCTGCTTCTAAAATGGCGTCCGATAAGTCTGTTAATCATGATGAAGTTAATAAAAAGGCTAAGAAAAAAATTAGATTTATAGAATTAAGTGATAAAGATAAATTGCTATATTCCATTGCCTATCAGACAGCAGGATTTACCGGAGCAGATGTTGAGGCGCTTGCAAGAGAATCTGGAATGATTGCCTTGAGAGAAAGCAAAGAAGCAAAGCAAGTCAGAAGTTCACACTTTGAAGAAGCCATGAAGAAAATAAAACCAAGCGTAAGCAAGCCCCTTTTAGAAGTTTATAAAAAGATTGAAGATAATTTCTTGAAGTCAGCAAAGGCCTCGCTTCCCGTTGAGGGTTCTTATTTGGGATAAACTGAAACAGAACAATTTTTAAAAATACTTAATTCTTGTTTTTTAACATGACGGACACAACCCATAAAAAAATCCAAAGTGGAGCCATTAGAAAAAGCATCGAACTTGGTTTAGTATTACAAAGAGACATACCGGAAATAGCTGAAGATGCTAGAAATGGAAAAACTCGTTCTTGGATAGTTGATAATTATGATATTGTGAGTAGATATAGGGGGTTTACTGAAGGACACCTTACGAGATGTGTCGCTAAACAGGGTGTTTATTATGCGGAAAATGGACACGGGGGAGGATTTGGCATCCCCCCATATAAAGGATTTTTTGATGAAGAAGAGAAAAAAAGAATATCTGGAAAATATTTAGTAGAATTTCATCGACATGCTGGAAATAGATCTTTAGAGCTAAAAGTTGGAGTTCATGCGAATTCTATTTTCTGGGGACTAGATGAACCAAAAGACACTTACGGTTTATCGCAAAGCCCAGAATATCAATTTCAAGAAGGATCAAATATGGGTAAACCTAATATTGAGTTAATAAGAAAGGAAATTAATAAAAGATATCATGGTGGGAAAGATGTTAGAACTCATAATTCAATTAAATACGCATTATTTATTTTCAGAAAAAAAATGAAGAAGAAAGAAAAAGATCTTCTTAAATCGTTGTCACAGTAACTTTGTTTTTTTCTACGAGAATTGTTTGCTCTGCTTGGCTTACTTTCGTGCCACCGGCGTTCGAGGACTCAACAAGCTGAGCAAAATGATGAAGATTTCCATTTGCTTCTAATTCATGAAGACTAAAAACTCCCCTGGTTCCGAATTTTTTAACAATCCAACGAGAACAGAAAGGAAGTTCTTTGTATTCTTTGAGAATAAAAACCAAAACTTCACGAGCTGACTGGCTTCTTGGATTTTTTTCATTTAGAATATGGTAAATATTTGATGGTTTTCCGTCATGCACTTTTCCGTTGCCGTTTGTTGCAAAAGGCTCTACTGCATACAAACCTTCTTTTAATGTTAAACTACTTTTGCTATCAATATTTGGAACATTAATTCCCGAATGTAAATTATATTGCTCTATTGAATGTCCTGAAAGATTTGCTACGGGAGTGAAGCCATATGATTCAATTGTTTCCTGAATTGTTTTTCCTATTTCGCTTAAGCCAATTTCAGTTTTATTTTTTTCATTAACTTCGATCCTTGACTTTACTAGATTTAATGCATTTTTCAGAGCTTCCTCGCTTGCTTTTATTAGTTTTTGGTTTTCTTCGCTGTTTTCTAAATCAAGAGAAAATGCAGTGTCTGCAACCCAACCATCAATATGAACTCCAATATCAACCTTTAAGAGACCATGAGCTAAAGTAGTGTCATCATGAGCTGGCGTATAATGTGCAGCTATACCATCTATGCTTAGGTTTACAGGAAATGCTGGCTTTCCCCCTAATTCTAAGATTTTTGTCTCTATTTTTTCAGCAATTTCTAATAAAGAGGCACCGTTTTTTACTATTGTTTTTGCATAAGTTTTTACTTGTGATGCAATTTTTCCTGCTTGGATGATTTTTTTAGTGTCCATTATGTTGTTTTATTAGAATTTAAATAACATTTAAATAACCTGTGATTTTTTAATAATTATGATAAAAAGAGCGTTGATGTCAATATTCATCGGGATGTTATTGATTTTGCCTGTTTTTGCATTAGAAAACGAATCAAATGAATCAAAATCTGATGACTTCACTTATGCTTCAGTTGATGATTTTTTCAATGATATTCCTGCAATAAATGAAGAGTTGCAATCAAAAGAAGTATTTATTCCTGATTCAGCAGGTTATCTAATAAAAAACGGAAATATTTTTGTTACTATAACTATGAATGACGAATCCACGAGAGAACTTTATTTTACTTTAGAAGATAAAAGGCTTATTGGGATTTCTTCAGGAAAACCCGAAAATATTGAATATATAATTTCTACTAGCGAAGAAACCTGCAATGAAATTATTGGCTCAGAAAATCCAGCTGATGCGATTTTATCAAATTATGATAATGGCAATATAAAGTTAAAAGCAGTTGGCTTCGGAAACAGTATTAAATTGTTTTTTGCAAAGATTTTTATTGGTTTTTCTTAAAAATGATTGATTTTAACTTATTCTATAATATCAAAAAGTTTATTTAGTTTAATCATCTTATTTATCTATGATAGAAGTTAAAACTAATTTAAGAAAATGGGGAAATTCTTTTCGGATATTTATACCTAAAAAAATGATAGATGATGAAAAAATTAAAGAGGGTGATGAAATAGTTGTTTTACTTAAAAAAGAAGAAAAAAGCATGGAAAATGTTGAGTTTGTTAAATAATTTGTAATTAACCTCTTTGCTTTAATCTCCTTGATTTAGGAATAAAGTTACCTATTTTTTCTGCTGATGCTTTACCACACCCAAGAAAATCTTCTTTGTATTTTATAACTAAGAACCCTTTTTTCTCTGTTTTTATTTGAAGATCCTGACCTTTCATCCAATCTTCAACTTCCTGTTCATTTTTCAATTCAAAAACATTCTTTTTTATTTGTGCAGAAAGAACTTGACTTCCTTCTATGCTTGGCTTTATTGCATCTTCTCCAGACATGATTTTTGCAAAATAGATTCCAAGTCTTTCTATTGGAACAGAAGCAGCAAGTTTTTTGATTTCATCTTCAGAAAGATCTCCTGAAAATAAGAAAAGTCTTTCTTCACCCATTTTTACAATCAACCCAGGAATACTTTCTATACCGAATTGCTCTGAAAGCTGAGATTCTATTACCATTTTTTCTTGCGCGCTTAATATTTTTAGGAAGTTCATTTTAAAGTTTTTTAATAAAATCATCAATTTCTTTAATATTTTTTATTTCGATAAATTTTTTTGAACTATTTTTATGAGATAGATAATTTTTTGGTCCGAATCTGATTACCCAATAAATTAATCTTAATTTTTGACCTAAACTATTCTTCCTTTTCCAAGCTCTTTTAATCAATATTATTTTGGATATGTTTAGAAAAATAACTTGGTCTGCCTTTGAGATAACTGGCTTTACCCAATCATGAGTATGTACCCCTTCAATTATCCATTTTTTCTTAACAATAATCTTTCTTAATTTTCTTTTTTGAACTTCTTTTGGAAACCTTTCTGTCCACTTTTTTTTCCAAACGATATCATCTAAAGAATAAGCTTTTATTTTCAATTTTTTAGATAAAGAAGTTGCTAAAGTACTTTTCCCACTTGTAGTCAACCCGAAAATATAGATTTTATTTACTTTCATTTTACCTTCCTTAACTTAGCTATAAAGAAACCTTCAGTATTATTATCTTGAGGATAAATTCTGCAAGTTTTTTCAACACTTTTTCCATAGGTTTCATTTTGCCATTTATTCATACCAGGCCTGCATTTAACAGGTAATTTTATAGCTTCTATTTTGACATTTGGAAAACTTTTAAGAACAAAATCCACAACTTCCTCGTTTTCTTCTGGTGCGTGAGTGCAAGTACTGTAAACAATCTCTCCATTAGATTTTAGTATTTCTAAGGCAGCTTCAACAAGATGTTTTTGGATTTTTGAAAGTTTTTTTACTGTGTGAATGTTCCACATTAATGCTGTTTTTGGCGTGCTTCTTAATGTTCCTTCTCCAGAGCAAGGTGCATCAATAAGGATTTTATCAAATTCAAAACCAGAATCCTTAAGGCGTTTGCACAAAGCTGTCCCTTCTTTTTTCGTGATAATGATATTTGATGCTCCGCAACGTTCTGTATTTGAAGCGAGAATTTTTACCCTTCCAAGACTAATCTCATTGGCAATTATTGTTCCTTGGTTTTCCATTTTTGCTGAAATTTGTGTTGTTTTTGAGCCAGGAGAAGCGCAAAGATCAAGAACTAATTCTCCTTTTTTCGGATTCAGCGCAAGTACAGGAAGCATGCTTGAAATTTCTTGAACATAATAATATCCAAGAAGATGTTCTAAACTTCTTCCGAGCTCTCCTGGTTGAAGTTCATTTTCGATTATCATTATTTCAGGATATTCTTTGAATGGTTGTTTTATTTGCCATCTTTTGCTCTCAAGTCTTTTCTTTAATTCATCTGGAGAAATCTTTAATGTATTACAGCGAATTGAAACCGGCGGCTCAGTTTCAAGAAACTTCAAATAGTTCTGAAAATCTTTTTCGTTTTCAAAAATCTGCTTCATACGTTCGAGAAAAAGTGGCTTTAAATCAAGAGGTTTTTTCATAAACATTAAAGAAAGAGTGGGTTTTAATGGTTTTTGGACATTTAAGATTTAATTAATTTTAGACATGGCCTCTAGTTTTTCGCATTCTTTTTGAGCATATTCTCTAGCTTTTGAGTCGTCCCATCGCCTTATTAGACCGCGTTCTTTATTTTTTTCAAAAGCATATTCTTTATCTCTGTAAAGAACCATAGGCGCTAAATAAATTCTTGCATAAAATCCTTTGCTATTGGAAGGACGCACACAAATTTCTGTTCCCAGATCAACACTATCTCGCCACTTTTTACTGATTAAAATAAAAGGTACACCATTTATATTGTAATTAATTTGGGAAGCAGTCTCTTTAGGAGTACCAATAAAATTTATTACATTTCCAACGAATTCTGGATATGCCATACCAACATCCACTTCAACCATTTCTTCTATTTTTTTCGGATCCAGATAACAAGCAAGTGCTAATCCTAGAAAACCTTTAGATAAAATATTTTTTAAATTCATTTAAGATTGAATATGACCATATTTAAAAATATTTAGTTTAAAAATCCCCTATTTTCATTTGTTTTTTTCCTTCTATGATTTCATTGATGTCTACACCAAAAACCTGAAATATATTCTCTGCAGCAGGAAGAACCTGCTTGTTAAGATAATAATCTATGTCATATTCTCCCTTTTCATCTGAAAGATTAACGCGCTCGCGAACGAGTTTTTTCCCTTCGCCGTCTTTTGGCTGTGCGATATAGTACTCTATTAAATTTCCGGCTGTTATTGGCAATTCTTTTTCTTGCATTTTTTTGGCAGCAATGACATGTGGCGTGACGTTTTTGTATTCTGAAAGGGGTTTACGCAACATGGTTTTTATGACTAGCTCTTCCTTGTCAATTTTTCTTTGTTTTATTTTTTTTATTATGTCTTTGAGATATTCAAGGGCTTTTTTCTCGTTTCCATCTTCAAGAATGAGTTTTATTATTTTGTTTTGAGTTTCCCTTGCAAGAGGGCACCAGTCTCTTCTTACTGTTTCAAATCCACGGATTTTAAGTTTCCCATCTTTCCCTAACAAAGCATATTTCTTTTTTGCACCGATGGTCCCTGTTCTCTTTGTTACCCATAAACCCCTTTTGAAAAAACCTTCAATTTCAAGCTCCATTATTCCTGGAAGCTGCGAGTTCATTTTTTTTAAGAATTCCAGAGTTTGAGATTCCGTTTTATCTTCTATTAAAAACGCGATGCTGTCTGTATCCGAGTAGATTACTTTGTAACTTGCCTTGTTTATTTTTTCAATCACTTCTTTTATCATTTTTTTTGCAAATGCCGCTGTTGCAGCGGCAGCTTCCCTACAATAATACCTTGCCCCAAAAAAACCTTGATAGCCATAAGCCGCATTTGCCAACAGCTTGAATGCATTGCTTCTCGCTTTTTTTATGACATCTGGTTTTTGTTGCAGTTCTTTCTTGTATTTTTTTCTTTTTTCGATTATTTCTTTAAGCATTTCAGGAAAGAACCCCGACTTTTTGGAGAAATAAACTTCTTTTCCTTCCAATACAATACTGTGTGAATCTTTTTCTTTTTTATTTCCCAAAAAAGTTGATTTTGATAGATTGTATGTGACGATTGTTGTTCCGTAACTGCTTGTGAAATCAAACACGGCTATGTTTTCATACAATCCCGGTATGGGTTCGAAAACAAAAGCACCTTCATATTTTTCCATTTCCCTTCTGCTTGATATCTCATCGTGAATAGGTTTTTTTTCAGGTATTTCATTAAATCTTTCCAGATTGTGAATGATATAATCTTCAACATTTGATGACATTCCGTTTCTTGAGACATCAAATATAGGTTCTTGCATTACCCTTGAAAATTCAAGAAGATCTGGCCACATTTTTTCAAAAAGACCAAGTGTTAAAACAGAATCATGTAGGTTGTATTCGTAATAGGCATCCCAATCGTGGTCATGGGTTTTGGAGGAAGTTGGTTTGAATTTTTTTTTGCCATCTCCAAGGAATTCATGTGCTACTTCATTCAATGAGAGAGTTTCTGATTGCATGTATTGAGAATAAGCTGTTTGTATGAATTTCAAGATGTCAATATGAATTATTCCTGAGATTTTTGCTGCTCCAAGCCCCTTTCCCGCGCCACCACGAAAAAACCTTGGCTGGCTTTCATCTAAGCCCAGAGATAAGGAGACATTTAACTTTTCTGCGCGAGCCCTTAAATAAGGGAGATCAAACCCATCCGAGAAGTATCCAACGAGAAAGTCAGGAGAGATTTCTCTTACATGTTTTACAAATTTTTCTAAGAGCTCTGCTTCGTTTTTTACGTATTCAACATGATCCATGTTTTTTCCAGAAACTTTTTTTGGTTTTTTCCAAGTTATGACCTTTTTGAAATTATTAGATGCTAAGGACACCATTAATATTTCTCCTTCTCCTATTTTTATTTCATCTGTTTCAATGTCATAGGCAAGAGCCTTTGGCTGGAAGTTTGGTTCTTTACCAGCATCTTTGATTTCCTTTTTTTCCGTAAGTTTTATGCAGGTATCAACATCAAGGTTCATGCCGATTTTTCCGAACGCCTCCGAATGGTCAAGAACTTCCCCTGAAATTTCATACCAATGCAATGGAATCATTTTTTTTTCTATTATGTAATTAGTCACAAATCCTAAGTCATAGCCTCTTCTCATTTCTATTTCAGGAAAGTCAAGTTTGTCTGCTATGTCATGCAAATCCTTATAATTTGTGGCGAAAATTTTTAAGGCCTTTACATGTTTTCCAAGGAAGTTCTTTTCATGCGCTTCAACATTCTCAACTTTTGTTTGCCGACCATTTACATCAAGCCTTATTTTTTTTATCTTTTCAGTTAACATCTTTATGCTGTCTTTTTCTAAGCCCTCTTTTAGTATGATCCATAGGTAAACATCACAGGAGTCTATAATGCAAATTCTTTTTCCATGGCTGCTTCTCCCAATTATTTTTATGTAATTTTTCCCTTCAAAATCAAAATAGTCATATTCTAATGGAATAAAGTCTGTTTTCTCTGTTTTCATTAATTTAATAAAGAAGAGAGTTATTTAAAGATTAATAGAAAAATAAGAAGAAATAACTTACTTGATAGTAAGATTTATATACTCTTTAAAAGTAACAACAATATGACAATTCAAAGAGAAATAAAAGGATTTGCGGATCCTGATCCAGAATATAGCGCAAAAGCAAGGGAAATTTTAGCTAGACAAAGCTCTCCTAGAAGTGGTGGTTTAGAGTCTTCTGTTTCTCCTGAGGTCTTACAAGAGGCTGCAAGAATGATTGATTTAAGAAATAAAGCATATGGTTCAAGAGCTTTGGTAACTCCTAAAGGTATGGGAGTATGTCTTGCATATATTGGAAGCAAAGGATACCCCCTCCCAGAAAATGAAAGAATGACACCTAAAGAACTAGTCGATTCTTTTAAAAGAATGCGACCTCAAGAATTAATTGATTATTACGTTAGAGTAAACCAAGACCTTGCTAAAAGAATAGAGGGTTCTCAGACCAGTTAATTATTTATATTTGGGTTTCCCTTAGTCTTCTTATGGGTTTAAACATTAAAGACATCATTCCTAGAAAAGAACTTCAGATTTCTGATTTACAGGGAAAGACGGTCTGTGTCGATGCTTACAATATGCTTTATCAATTTCTTTCTACTATAAGACAGCCAGATGGGACGCCCTTAATGGATAATAAAAAAAGAGTGACTTCACACCTGTCGGGAATTTTTTACAGGAATGTGAACCTTCTTTCTGAAGGAATTAAACTTGTTTATGTTTTTGATGGCACGCCTCCTGCGCTGAAAACTGGAACGCATAAGATAAGGGAAGGTGCAAGAGAGAATGCAAAAGGAAAATACGAAGAGGCAAAACATTCAGAAGATATTGAAGGAATGAAGCGTTACAGCAGCCAGATGATAAGGCTTAATGATGAAATGATTCAGGAGAGCAAAGAACTTCTTGAGGCAATGGGGGTTTTTGTTGTTCAGGCTCCTGGTGAAGGAGAAGCAGAAGCTTCTTATCTTAATAAAACCAAAGAAGAGGTTTATGCTACTGTCAGCCAGGATTATGATAGTTTGCTTTTCGGTGCCCCACGACTTGTTAGAAATCTTGGGTTAGCAAGAAAAAGAAAAACTTTTTCTGGTTGGGTTGAGGTAAATCCAGAGCTTATAGAATTGGACAAAGTTCTCAATTTTCTTGAAGTAGACCTGGATCAGCTTATATGTTTAGGAATTCTTGTTGGAACAGATTACAACCCTAAAGGAATTCCTGGAATAGGGCAAAAAAGAGCTCTTGACATCGTTAAGAAATACAAACAGCCGGTTTTTATTTTTCAAAGTGTTGAAGAGCAGATGATGAGCCTTCCTGAAGAAGACAGATTTGATTGGCAGGAGATTTTTGAATTGTTTCACAAGCCAAGCGTTGTTAGCGCTGATTTCAAATTCGAAAAAGCTGATGAAGAAAAAATTAAAAAAATTCTTGTAGAAGAACACGATTTCTCAGAAGAAAGAGTCGAGAAGCAGCTGGAAAAACTTCGTGAGTTAAAAGAAAAAAAGAAGCAAAAAAACCTTGAAGGGTGGGTTTGAAAAATTATTTTTAAATAGTGTTCCAAGGGAAACCTCTTCTTCTGCGTCCTCTATGCAAATGCACATGTGTGCCTGGCTGCTGTCTTGATTTATTTTTTATTTGCATTTAAGTAGACTAGAACGGCGCAAATTTCTTCAATTTGATTCCTACACAACCTTTAAAATTTCTGTTTCTCTTTGTTTTCTATGAAACAAGCATCATTTGACATTCTTGGAAATATTGCTCTTTTCAAATTTCAGAAAGGAGTTTCTTCTAAGGCAAAGAGGGAATTTGCCAGAAAATTGTTGAAAAAGCAGAGTTCAGTAAAAACAGTTCTTGAAAAAACAGGACGTTTTAAGGGTAGACTTAGAAAACAGACTACGAAATACATTGCTGGAGAGAAAACAAAAGAAGCTCTTTATAGAGAAAATGGCTGTGTCTTTAGGTTTAATATTGATTCTTGTTATTTTTCTCCTAGACTTAGCAATGAAAGGGAAGAAATCTCTAAGATGGTGAAAAAAGGCTATGAAGTTTTGGTTATGTTTGCTGGTGTTGGGCCTTATCCAATAGTAATTGCTAAAAATTCCAAAGCAAAAAAAGTTTATTCAAATGAAATAAACAGAGAAGCGAATAAATATGCAGAGCTTAATATTGGTTTGAATAAAGTCAAAGATAAAGTGGTATTGTTAAATGGAGATATAAAATCGGTTGCTAATAAAATAAAGAAAGGTTTAACTGTTGATGATAAAAGGGTTCCAGCCAAATTCGACATAATCGTCATGCCCCGTCCGCAGCTTAAAGACACTTTTTTACATGAGGCTTTTTCTTTATCTAAAAATGGCACAAAGGTTTTTTATTATGATTTTTGCAAGGAAGAAGAAATTCCAAAAATAGTTGAAAAAATAAAGTCTGAAGCGCTAAGCGCAAAAAAGAAAATTAAAGTTTTAAAGATTAAGAAAGCAGGAGAAATTGCCCCATACAAATTCAGGATTAGAGTTGATTTTAGGGTTTTATGATTTTTTATTAAGTCAGGTGTCTTAATTAGTATAAGACAAATGTCTTAATTATTTTTGGCAGGATATGTTTCTCCATTCATTTTATTCCGGGCACGAATTGCGTTGTTAAAACAAACCCCTTTCCATTTAAATATTTACTTAGAAATATCAATCTCTCTAGGGAGTCTTTTATTAAATCTTGAGAGAATTCTGTTTAATATATCTGTCCTTTTTTTAAAACTTAATATTCCTATACTACAAACCTCATTTGTATCTTCGTCTCTTGTTATAAAAATACCTTCTTCTATTTCATCAGTATATTCTGTTTCAGGAGGCTCAGCAAAGGTTATCTCTAGGAAGTCTCCATCTTCGTCATAATAAATGCTGTATGTTTTATGTTCCATATTACTTTATCCTGCTTTCAAAGTAAGATTTTATAATAAAACCCTCGCCGTTTAAATATTTAACTATGACTAAGAGATATTTATTTTTTGATTTTATATGTTTAAAATACTTATAATAATATCTGACATTTTCATCAATACCGTACTCCCGTATAGCATCTGGCTTGGAAAGTGTTTCTTTAATCTCTTCCAAATAAGCAGCCATTCCGGGATGCTTAATAGTCGTTTCGTGCCATTGTCTTCTAGTTAATCTTATTTTTCTTCCAGTTTTATCAGTTATCTCAAAAATTGTATTTTGTATTTTTAATTATTTTCAAAAGTTCTTATCAGCTCCAATCGCCGAAAGCGCTTCGCCGCCATGCCATGTGAATCTGGGGCGTATTCTGGCAGGATAAATTCTTTCTGAGTTATCGTCTAGAATTATTGCAGAGCCTTTTAATGACGGAAGATCGTCCATTTGTTTTTTTATACTCTCTAAGATATAAGATTGCATTATAAAATTAAGAGCTTCTAAGTCTGGCTTGGAAGTTACACGATGAGCTATCACAATATCAGATTGAGTCATAACATCATGATGAATTTGCCCTGGCTGTTGTGTTGCCAAGACAAGAGAAATGCCAGGCTGGCGTCCTTCACGGAGAAGCTGAATTAATGCATCGGTTGCAGCTGTTTTTCCATTTAAAGGAAGAAACTCATGAGCCTCATCAACAAAAATCCAAACTAAGGGGTATTCTTTTTTTTCATCTCCGGACAACATACTGAGTCTGTGGGAAACAGAATCAACTTCTTCTTTTTTTCTGTGTTCCATTCGCTGATTGAAAATTTTTCTTGAAAGAAGGCTTATTACTAAAGCTCTTATATTGAATGCTCCAACAGAGTTGTAAACGCTTAGGTCTAAAACTGTTGTCCTTCCACCATAAATTAAGTCTTTTACCTGAGTGACTTCTTTTTCTCCGGAAGCAAAAATTCCCCACATATTTGCGGCCTCAAAAAGACCAACCGCCGCATTTTTTGTTTCTGGAGTGCTTCTTTCATCATTTTCAAGATTCAAAATTACTTCATCGATGTTGAAAGATTTACTTTTTTTAAGATTTGTTATTGTCCTCTGAATTAAAATAGAGATAGGATTTGTTATATCAAGTCCAAAAGTCAGAACCCAATCTTCTGTATTAAGTTCCATTGGATCCAAAGCAAAACTTTCGTCAACTGGAATCCCCTGTTCAAGATAAGATTCATAGTGCCCAAATGGAACAAAAACCTTTACAGGAAGATTTTTTGGCTTGAGGCTCCATTCTTCGAGAAGGTTTTTGTCTTTTTCATTTTTGTATTTCATTGTCCAAAAAATTCCCATCGTATCAAAGATCAAAGAAGCAATATTTTCTCGAGATTCTTCTGGAAGATTTGCTAATTCTTCTGCTATGACACCAATCGAATAACTTTTGCCGCTTCCACGTTTTCCAGCCACGAGAACCACATGACTTCTTGCAATGTCCATTAGAATTTTATTGCTTAAAGAAGTATACTGCCCCATTTTAACATAACCTTTTGCAATATTAATCAATCCTTTATTTCCAAAAGTTTTTTTGTCAGCCGCATCACGACCAATTATTATATCATAAGCCATCTTAAGAAACCAAGGTTTCTTGAAGTTCAACTTCCTTTAAACCAAAACCTCTTTTTATACGCATTATAAGAAAATGTAGAAGAGATTTTTAATTGTTTTCTTTACTCAAATATTCAACTTCTTCCTCAGACAGCCCAAGTTCTTTTTGAACCTCTGACTTCAAGAGAAATGACTTGATTGTTGGAAATTCATAAAGTGCGCGTTTTTCGCCTATGTGAACGTATTTAGCATATTTTTTTGCAATTGTTTTCTTTTTTTCTATTCGCTGATTATTAAGCCACATTTTTAGAATTCTTGTTGGCTTTTTGTAGCTTGTAAATCCAAGTTTTTCGGTTTTTTTTGCGCTTGCGACGCCGTAGCTTAAAAAAGCATTCTCATAAACTAAAAATCTCCAGTATTGCTGTCTGTAAATTCTTTTTTTGAAGATGTCAACTCTGCTTAACATTTCATAGGCCTTGGCTAGTTCTACTCCGGTGTATTCTGCAGGGATATTTTCTTCAATCCAAAGAAGTATTTCTTCTATTGGCATATTTAAAGAGTCAAATAGTTTAAGAAGAGAGTTGCTTGGTTTTCCTTTGAAAATAAGCCTCATTGCGCTGAAAATATCTGTTTCTTTGTTTCTTTCATCAATTATTATGTCAGAAGGATTAGGCATACTAGCGGCTATTTGAAGATCGTTTATTGCAGCCCTCAAATCTCCACGGGACTTAACAGCAATGTTAGTCAAAATATCTCCATCTATGAATTTTTTCTCTTTTCTTAAAATTTCAATCATGATTTCTTTTATGGTTTTGTAATCAATCTCCTTAAGCTGTACCATTTCTACTTTTTTTCTTAATTCGCTAAATTTTTTGTCCCATATATCATTTGCAGTAATTATCATTGGATGTGAAGAAGATTCAATTAGACTTATCAGTTCATCTAGCCCGCCACGGTCAACTTCTGAAATTCCATCAACTTCGTCAACAAGAATCACTTTGCCTTTGTTTGTCAGTGATCTTTGCTCTGTTGCAGGTTTTAGAATCTCATTAATCTTCTCCCTATCACGTAAATCAGAGGCATTTAACTCAAAAATTTCTGATTTCGTTTCATTTGCAACCACATGCGCTAAAGATGTTTTTCCTGTGCCCGGAGGTCCATGAAGAGCAATTGCTTTTCCTCTTGTGCCGCCGGTGTTAAAGGCTTTTAAAAAGTTCCCGAGTTTTTCAACTGCTAAACTCTGACCTCGTATATCACTAAAGTACTTTGGACGATATTTTTCAACCCATGTTTTAGTTTTTTCTGTTGTCATTTTTTATTTATCCTAAATCTCTTACTCTTGAAATAAATTCGAGTCCAGTAATTTGAACTGAAACGTGACAATCTGTTTCTTCATAAGTAATCATACCACTTGTTTCACTACCAAAGTCCTCTGAAAAACAACATAATCCTTTTATTGGATGAGAATAAACATCTATCTCTGTTGGTTCATTACCCCCCCACACCCCCTTTGCTAAATAAACTCCTTCTCTATTAGGAAGACCTTTTTCATTAATATCTTTTTTGCTTCTTCCCATTTTACTTTCCCAACCCGGCCAGAACAAAACTAGCTAGGAGAGATTGAAGCTGTATGAAAGGATCAGAGCCTTCGACAATCCTGAATTCAGCTTCGCCTGTTTTTTCTGTGAGCTTGACTTTTAGCTCTGGTTCTATTGGAAGGTTCCATATTTCTTTTTGAATTGCTTTTATAACATCTTGACCAGAGATGCTTTCTTTTAACATTACATCGAGAAGCTTTTCTCTTGATTTTTGAAAGTCTCCTGAAATAGCATAGTCCAAAACAACGAGAATATCTTTTGGCTTTGCGCTTGAAATAATTGTTGAAACAAGTTCTGGGCTTATTATAGGAGAAATAGATGCCGTTGATTGCAAAATGTTGATACAACGTCTGCAGTCTCCTTCACTGCCTTCATAAATCATCTCTACTGACTCCGGCTTTATTTCAAGGCCTTCTGCGGCCTCAATTTTTCTTATTATTTTTTCTATGTCTTTTTTTTCAAGAAGTTTAAATCTGAAAATTGCACACCTGGATTGAATTGGATCTATTATCTTGCTGGAGTAATTGCATGAAAGAATGAAGCGGCATGTTTGAGAATAGTTTTCCATTGTTCTTCTTAATGCCTGCTGGGCTTCAGGAGTTAAGGCATCTGCTTCATCAAGAAAAATAATCTTGAAAGGAACATTTCCAAAAGACTTTGTTCTTGCAAAGTTTTTTACTTTTTCTCTTACGACGTTGATTCCACGTTCATCGCTGGCATTGAGCTCAAGGTAGTTTTCCCTCCAACTATCTCCAAAAAGTTCCTTGACGATTATTAAAGCTAGCGTGGATTTTCCCGTGCCAGCAGGGCCGGCAAAAAGTAAATGGGGAATATTCAAAGAAGTTGTCAGAGCCTGCACTTTTTTTATTATGTCTGCTTGTCCGACAATTTCCGGAAACTTGCTCGGCCTGTATTTTTCTGTCCAGATTTCACTTGTCATCTTCTTTTATTTATATAAGACAAATTTAATTTGCCACGCCAATTTGCCCTTTGGCGCAAGGAATAAGAATTTGAAACCCAAGTTACTTATAAATATTGTGGGGTTAAACTAAAACCTATTCTCACAACTATATATAATTTTATAATAAACTATAAAAACTTCAATTAAAACTTAATTAAATGACTAAAGTAAAAGAAAGCGTTAGTGTAATAGGTGCTAAAGAGGCTTCTCAAGAATTTCGAAGAGAAATTTTATTAACAATTCCTGCTGAAGTTAAATATTCTGAAATTTCTTTAACTTATTCTGGTATCCCTACTAGGAAGAGAGATAATCAAAGTTATGGAGAATACATAGCTACGTTACGAGAAAAAGGAATTATTCCTCTTTCCAGAGTAAAGCTACAGTATAATAGGGCTTTACGTCTTTTTATTCCTGAAAGAATGGCAGATCCTTTCTTGCAGATTTATGAAAGGAACCAAGACGCTTTAGTTCAACAAGCAGGTCTTGAGGGATTATTCTCTGGGGGAAAGATACACGAAATAGAAGCAAAATCTAGCTCCTGGGAATTTGAATGCCTGAGAGATAATACTTTAAAAAGAGCCTTTGACGCAGGATATAATGTACAGGAAGCTGATTTGTGGCTAAGTACAGTTCACTTTACAGGGTATAATGAAGGAACAGATAGGGTTGGGGGAATTTATATTAACAGGGGGGGCATGGTGGGAGAGAGTCTCAAGCCTGTTAGAGGGATTGAAATGAATTTAGATGGTGTTGAAACCGGCATAGTTGAATTAATTGAATGGTTCAAAAATTTAGCAAGAAAACACATGGCAGAAGTTTACGAAAAATAGGAAATCTTGAATAAATACACTTACTTCTTAACCTAAGAACTTTATTTATAAAATTATTTGTGATAACTATTTAGATCTCGCTCTCTTTAGCTTTCTCTTACGCTTTTCTTTTCTAAGGCGTTTTCTCTGCCATTTCCATCTCATTTGCCTTTTCTTTTTCCAGCGCCTTGATGATCTTTTCATATTAAAAATTGGAAAAGTTGATTTTTAAAGATATCTGAAATAGCAAAGTTTGAGATTAAAAATTTCCTAAGGGTCGAATCAAAGACAAATTAACAAAAAGCTAAACTCGGTGGAATTTTACACTAACATTGTTGGCTCTTGAGTATAAATTAAATAATCCTTCGGCTTCCTTATAATCCCTCTCTAAAAAATTTCCCTCCATTTCCACTCTTACTGGATGTCTTGGACGATCGGATTCGTCTAATCTACAAATGGTTCTTACAAGCAAACAGTCAAAAGAGCCTGCACTTCCGGAGTAGTCTCCTAAACGAGGTTCGTACTCAACAGAGTAAACAAGTTTTTCAGGAGCTTCGGGTGTAGATTGGCGATCTGCTATAAACTTTATTGTTCTCATGTTTTCCTCCATGAATTCTCCCTTTTTAAAATTTATGAAAGCCTACGCCCCCTCCGGGATTCGAACCCGGGTCACGGCCGTTCCCTGAAGGCAAAGACTTGCATTGAGATGCTAGACCTTATTCTCTCATCGAGATTAGATCGTCCTTTTTCTTAAGGTCAAACGTCAAATTGCCATTTGAGAGGGCCGGATACTTGACCGCTATACTAAAGGGGCTTTTGCGAAACAAAAGCATTCAACAAGTTGAATAAAGATTTATTCTAAATCTTTCCACAAAGCCGTCCAGGCTTAACCGGCTTAGGGGCTTTACTTATTTACATCTAATTCAAAAAATCTGTATTTAAAAACCTTTTACGAATTCCCTTTAAACTGCAACACCAATATAAAGAATAAGGAAAATTGCAAGCGTATGAAGTGCAAAACTTATTATGGCTAATTTTAAGGGTTTTATTGTTGTAAGGCCGGCAAGCATCGAAATTCCTATCTCGTCTGGAAGAGGTGTGGCTATCATAATTCCTGCGAAAATATAAAGCAAGTAATGTCTTATTAAAACATGTTTGTTCTTTTCAACTATTTTTTCTATCTTTTTAATTATTTTTTTTCTTTCCAGCTCTTTAAATTCTTTAATAAATGAATATTTTATCGTTTTAAATATCAACATGTCTCCAGTCATCGCTCCAAGTCCGCCAATTAGGGCTGTGAGCAGTAAATTCTCTGGTTGTAACAGAATGAAAAATCCTATGCTGAAAGGAGCAGAAAAACCCAACGCCAGAAAAATTCCTGCTAAAAACAAGCTAAAATAATTATCTTTGCTTATATCTAAAACAAAATTTGAAACCTCTATTCGATTAAATAGGTAATAAGATAATATAATGGCTAAGAGCAATAAAAATAGTTTTGGGTATTTAAAAGCCACAAGCCTTTTTGCCTGATGAACTCCAAGAGGAAGGTGTTTTTTCAGAGTTCTATGAATATGTCTGTGGGCTTTGTAAACTTTCCTGCTTCCTCTTTTTATCATACTAAATAAGAATTCTTTTATATTTTAAAAACTGTCTATTTAACAAGAAGAACAGAATCATTGGGTCTTACTTTTTCAGAAACTTTTATTCCTATGTGATCTCCTTTCTTAGCCTCTTTTACACTATCTTTTTCAATTTGTATGCTAGAAACTTTTTGCTCGAAATCAGTTGTATGCCCCTTTACGCGGATTTTATCTCCGACCTTTAAACCTGAAGAGAGTTTTATAGCTGCTACGCTAACATGACTGAAGTAAGTTGAGACTTTTCCTACCTCTTTTTCTTTTGTTTCTGCCATTTGACTTCTAGTATTTTTTACTAATTTCTAAAGGATAATGAATATTTAAATTTAATTATTGCTCTTTTCTTGTGTAATATCCTCTATTAATGTTATATCGTGGATTTAAGTTGTTCATCTTTTTATTCCTTTCTTTGTTTTTCTAGGAAAGCTTGATTGGGAGTTCTAAGCTTTCCGTTTG
>Ga0209542_10004723_pt1 | contig 27776 bp, 30 predicted proteins | sample RifCSPhighO2_01_FD_184028 | JGI IMG/M metagenome (GOLD analysis project Ga0209542, IMG submission 184028) | Soil microbial communities from Rifle, Colorado - Rifle CSP2_plank highO2_0.1 (SPAdes) (version 2) | ecosystem: Environmental > Terrestrial > Deep subsurface > Rock core/Sediment ...
CGGCGACCATTTCGTATTGAATTCTGGGGGCAAAAACTAATTGGCGGTTTCGCAAAATATGGTTCGAGCCGATGTTTTTCAGAAATGTTGTCATTTCCGAGTAGTTTTTAGTGGAAAGTAGTTTTTGGGCTTGATTTAAGGACAAAACAAACTCACGAGCCGGTTCGAGCCGCGACAGGCCTTTTTGTTCAAAATCTCCGATTTTCTCCTGCAAACGAACTTTCTCGGCCACCAGTTTTTCTTTTTTGGCGGCGTATTCTTGTTGGGTAAGGGTATTGTCCAAATACACATCAAGCAGTTTTTGGAGTTTTGTTTCATTTTGAGCTAATTGGTTTTTCAAAATATCAATTTCGGCTTTAGCTTCCTGTTTTGCGTTCTCTTGCTCTGTTTCCAACGCCGCCAAAACTTTATTGGTGTCGTGGCTCGACAAAGAAACTTTTTGAAGAAATGTTTTAATTTGGGCGGCTAGCTCGTTTTCTTGGATATAGTGCTTTTCTTGGCATACGCCTTTCTTTTTCGTACATCGGTAATAGGTGTAAATCCCGCCATTGCCTTTTGCATATTGCGCGGTAATAGAACAGCCGCACGAGGCACATTTCATAAGGCCGAGAAAAGCAAAGTTATGTTTTTTCACTTCCTGCACTCTGCCGCGCTTTGCCATAACTTCTTGGCATTTATCAAAAAGTTTCTTTGAAATTAACGGCTCGTGCGTTCCCTCAAATATCTCCCCTCGGTATCGCATAAGTCCGAAGTAAAACGGATTTTGTAAAAGGTGCTGAACGTTGCTCACCGAAATTTGTTTGCCAAGATTCCCTTGCAATCCATTTTCCTTGCACCAATTTGCGAGAGAAAGAAATGTATAGCTTCCGGTGGCGTAAAGCTCAAAAAGTTTTCTCACTTTAGGTGCTTTTTCTGTATCAACATCAATTCCCCGCGTCTTTTGGTTATTAAGATACCCAACCGGAGCCCAGCTTGGCCATACACCATTTCGTATTTTCTGCCTCAACCCGCGCTTCACATTCTCTCGCAGATTGTCCACATAGTATTTGCTCTGACCAAAAGCAATGTTCAACATAAACAGACCTTGTGGTGTTGGCTCGCACCAAAAAGTCGGGAATTTGAGGGAACGAATTAAGCCGCGATCTATCATGTGGATTACCCTTCCGCCGTCAACGCTGTTTCGGGCAAGGCGATCCGGATGCCATGAGAGTATCCCTTCTGCTTTCCCTTTCTCCAAAAATGACAACATTTCTGCGAATTTAATTCGTCCGGGTTCTTTTGCGGTTTTCGCCTCTTGGAAAGAGGCGACAATTTCAAGTTTTTCTTTGGCGGCAAATTCTTTGTTCTTTCAAATCCCAAAAAGAAAAAACCACTGTAGAGGAACGTGTCCTATACAGCGGTTGCGTGCATTTGAAGGCTGCTCGCCTCACCTTTGGTGCTACTTCACGAGCTCACGCTCGAGCGCGAAGCGGATCACTTCCGCTGGATCCTTGCGGAGCTTCTCTTCAAGCTGCCGCCGGACGCGTCGCACCTGCTCAGGCGGGTAAGCTTTCTTGAGGACAGCGAGGATTGCTCTTCTGCGAGTGTTGTTCTTCCCGAAGTACTCGCCGGTGAGTCCGTAGTCCTTGCGAAGGACTCGTCTCGCATCTCGTGTCTCCCCCAAGTTGCGGTGCCACTCGCGGCGCTCATTCGGAGAAAGGTTAGATGACGGTCCCCAGTTCCAGTTCTCGAGCGTCGGCTTCATGGCTGCGACCCAGACTGGACAGAACCGCACGCGATACACCCAGTTGTCCCATGCAAGGACCCGATTCGTGAGAGACTCGACCAAGTCGAAACGCGACACCAGCAAGTCCCAGAGGGAATCAGAGGTGACGATTTGCTCCGGAAGTGGCGGGCAGTCCTCGATCCCCGTGTGCAAGATGAGGTGATCCGCGTACCTCTTGACGAAATCCTCTTGATCCCAGCTGGGCTTCTCGGACTTCATGAACGGAACCTTCAAATCCGCGCCTTGCGACTGAAGCAGATTAAATATGGGTCCTCCCCTGATGCCCCAGCCGCGAAGCAGTCCATCGCGATGCGCGCGGTAGACTCGCTCCGGAACATAGAGCATCCACTTCTGTTCGCGAAGTGTGTCAAAGAACTCGGTCGTATTCATGTCGTCCTCCTTTGCGGTACCTTTGCCCTTTCGGACGCGGCGTTACGCGAAGAATGCCTTGCGTGGTCAATTGGCTTATCCACGCCAGCCAGTCAAGGTACTACACCGCGATGATAACATGTTACCTTTTATTCGTCAAGCCAAACAAAAAACCAGCATCTCTGCTGTTTTCATACCTATGGATTTTATGATTACAAATTTTTCCGTCCCCCAAATTCAAAATATGGTTCGCGCCGATGTTTTTCTCCGGGTTCTTTTGCGGTTTTTATCGGTGCGACTCCGCCGCCTTTCGGATTTTTCGCGGGGGGCTTTCATCGCCGCCTGCGACGGCGAAAACGGTTCGCACTATTTCGAGAATACTGGACACTTTATACAGACCATTGACTTGTTATCAAAAAACTCTAGACTTCATGCTATGGAATTAAATGAGGTTCGACTTAAAAAAATACTGAAAACAGAGCGACAAGAATATCAGCGTTACTTGGGGATTATCTCTGAGGATTTTTCTGACAAACTTAAATTGATCGCGGAAAGCGTTTTGGGCATTCAAAAACAGTTGATTGCTTTGCGTGACATGGTCGCAAAAAATACTGAAGATATAGAAATCATGAAGATGGATATAGAAACTATGAAGAGAGACGGCGCAATTATGAAGATGGATCTTACATCTATCAAACATGCTATTAAAAAGAAGGTGGACGAAGACGAATTCGCAATTCTTGAAAAGCGTGTCACGCTTCTTGAGAGGCATCGATAAAAACCTCATAACTAACACCCACCGGGTTCGAATCCAAGGGGAACACTTTAGGAAAGCTTTTTTACTAATTTTGAAAGACGCGATTTCTTGCGAGCGGCGGTATTCTTCTTTAAAGTCTTCGCCTTAACCGCCTTGTCGAAGGCGCTTTGGACTTCACGCATCATCGCCTCAGCTTCTTTTTTTTGGCCGGCCACGATGAGCTTTTTGAGAGATTTAACGGCTCGGGAGACATTGCCCTTGCGGCGCAGATTAAACTCCCGCTTTCGCAGTGAGCTCCTGTGGGCCTTCTTGGCTCCCCGGGTAATTGACATCGAAGAGATGTTACACTAGTTGATGCATGATTTCAAGCCTTTCTGGAACAGTCAGGAACAAAAATCTCAACGCTATAGTCGTGGATGTCTCCGGCGTTGGTTATAAAGTTTTAGTTACTACCGAGACAGCGCTTAGGGCTGTACCGAACTCCCCCATTTTTCTGTGGACACATTTGGTGGTGAGAGAGACCTCACTCGAGCTCTTCGGTTTTCTGGACACGGAAACCATGGATACTTTTGAGCTTTTGATTACCATCTCCGGCATCGGGCCAAAAAGCGCCTTAAGCATCTTAAACGTCGCCACCCCCGCGATGCTTCGGCAGGCAGTGGCGAGCGAAGATACGACCTACCTAACGCGAGTCTCCGGCATCGGCAAGAAAAACGCGGAGAAGATCGTGCTCGAGCTTAAAGACAAACTCAAAGTCACCAAAGAGGACAGAGGAATGGACATGCGTTCCGAAGGCGACGCACTCGAAGCGCTAGTCTCGCTCGGTTACAACGAACGCGACGCCCGCGAAGCCCTGAAACACGTGCCGAAAGAGGTCGAGGGAGCAAGCGAGCGCGTTAAAGCTGCTCTGAAACGATTGTCGCAACATGCCTGAATTGCCGGAAGTGCAAACCACCGTCAACGGCCTCAATAGAACGGTCAAGGGAAAAAGAATTGTCGATATTCGGACCAGCTACAACAGCTCATATCACGCGGGTAAGGATAATATCAAAAATCCGAAATTTTTCGCACTCTTTAAAAGAAAAGTTAAGGGCCAGAAAATTCTCAAAGCGAAGAGAAGGGCCAAAAACGTGCTGATTCAGCTTTCTGGCGAACATACGATTATCGTTCATATGAAAATGACGGGCCACTTCGTTTATGACCGCCCCAATTATCCTTTTACAAGATTGGATTTAAAACTTGATAACGGTAAACACTTGGCGCTCTCCGACATGCGCAAATTTGCCAAGGTAACACTGGTGAAAACGGCGGAACTCGAACAGTCCCTGCATCTTGGGCATTTGGGGCCAGAGCCTTTGCATAAAAGCTTTCAATTCCCCCAATTCAAAACGCGCCTTCTCAAACAACCGAGGGGCAGGATCAAACAAGTTTTAATGGACCAGAACGTGATTTCCGGCATTGGCAACATTTATTCCGATGAGATTTTATGGTACGCGGACGTCCATCCTCTATCCCATCCGGACCGTATTCCCGATAAAAATTTACGAGCCATGTTTAAAGCAACAAAAAAACTTTTGCAAAAAGGTATTAGTCTCGGCGGAGACTCAATGTCCGACTACCGGAATATCAAGGGAGAGAAGGGCCGTTTCCAGAATTATCACCACTCTTACAGAAAGACGGGCAGTAAGTGCGACAAGCGAAACTGTCGAGGCATAATCAAACGCATCGTGGTTGGAGCGCGCAGTGCCCACTTCTGCCCCATACATCAAGTATTGTACAAATAACGATGAGCAAGACCTGTGTTTTGATATTGGAGGACATACGGAGCGTGGAAAATACCGGCTCCATCTTCAGAACCGCCGACGGCTTCGGGGTTTCAAAAATTATTTTAATCGGCACTACCCCAACACCCATTGATCGCTTCAGTAGGAAAAGACAAGATTTCGCCAAAGTATCGTTGGGAGCGGAAGAAACGATTACGTGGGAGCATCACAGAGACATTGGCCCTGTTATTAAAGCTTTAAAAGACGAGGGATTCCATATAATTGCTCTTGAACAAACTCCTGACTCAAAGGATTTGAAAAGTCTGCCAAAGCCTGGAAAATTCGCGCTTATTGTCGGCAATGAAGTGACAGGAGTATCACAAGAAGCACTCGACCTATCAGATGTAGTGGCAGAAATACCTATGCTAGGAGAGAAGAAGTCTTTGAATGTTTCCGTTGCCGCCGGTGTCGCGCTCTTTGTGTTATCATAGATTTATGCTTAACCCATTCCCGGAACTGCTCATGTACTCGCTGGTCGGTCCTTTCATTCTGCGAGTGCTCGTGGGTTTCGTTTTCATCGACCTCGGCTCCTTAAAGTTCCGAGGCGAGAAGGAAAGGTGGCTCGCTTCCTTCGAGACACTTCACCTGCATCCGGCAGACTTGCTGGTCCCAATTTATGCCATTTTACAAATAGCAGGCGGACTGCTTCTCCTGTTCGGCCTCTGGACACAGGTGGCGGCGCTGGCCTTCGTCGTCTTCACGGGCATCGAGCTTTATGTCGAGTGGCAAGCGCGCGAGATTCTCAAGCGCGATATTGTTTTCTATCTCCTGATTTTAGCTATGGTTCTGTCTTTACTCGTCACCGGCGCCGGAGCGTACGCCATAGACATCCCGCTGTAAGAGTTGTAATCTTTTCAAGATTCCCCCCATAGCTTAGTGGCAAAGCAACGGCCTTTTAAGCCGCTGACCTGTGTTCGATTCACAGTGGGGGGACCGACGCTATGTCCAAAATCTTAAACGGTAAAAAATTGAGTGACCTCTTAGCTCTCGAGCTCGCAAAGAAAATCAAGAGACGAGCCGTCAAACCAAAGTTGGTTATTATCCAAATCGGTGATCTGGCGGAATCGAATACTTATATCAAAAACAAAAAAGCCTTCGCCGAGAAAATTGGTGCGGAAGTCATACATAAAAGATATCCGGAAAGCGTAAAAGGGGTCCGAATAATTTCCGATGTTAAAAAATTTAACAGAGATAAGTCTACTCGTGGCATTATGGTGCAACTACCGGTGCCCCAAAAAATTAATATCGAGAAAGTGCTGGAAGTTATTGACCCGAGAAAAGATGTGGACGGATTGACGGCCGTAAACACTAAACATCTATTCGATAATCATCCGGCTTTTATCCCTGCTACAGCTAGAGGAATCGTCACCCTGCTTGATACGAGCAAAATAAAAATGGCCGGCGCCAAGGTGGTCATTGTGGGCCAATCAGTTCTGGTTGGGCGGCCAACCATGCTGGCTCTATTAAACAGAGGAGCCACAGTGACCATTTGCCACAAAGACACCAGAAATCTTGAGAAAGAAACGAGACAAGCAGATATATTGATCACCGCTGTGGGAAAACCCAAATTAATTACGGCTAAACATGTTTCAAAAAATCAAGTGGTGATAGACATCGGAATCACTGTTGTGAAAAATGGAAAAATTTCAGGCGATGTAGATTTTGAAAATGTTCAGAAGATTGTAAAAGCAATCACCCCTGTACCCGGCGGCGTCGGCCCGATGACCGTCGCTTCCCTGTTCCAGAATCTGCTCGAAGCCAGTTCCTAAAGACCAAGGAGTATCTTTTCCACCAGAGTTTCCACTTCACCCTCCCCGCGGCGGGCTTGGTAGTAACCAATCACCAGGCCTTCCGAAAGTTTTTCGAGTTCCCCGGGCTTGAAGTTTTTCAAAAACCTTTTGGCTTTGGCGTATGGAAAAGCTTTCATATCCGTCTCTTCAACGCTCTTGGTCTTAAGTGCGATGAGCATGGATTTGACCTGCCAGAAAAGTTTGAAGAACACTTCTTCAGCGGACAGGCCGGCAGCCAGCGCTTTTCGATATAGGATCCAGGCCTCCCTTTTTTTTCTGGCACCCAGAGCATCGGTCAGAGCAAAAATGTTGAACTCGGGTCGGCTCCTTAAGGTCAGACCTGGGGCATCAGCATTAAGGTCTGACCTTACCGCGTCGGAGGGGCTGATATCCACCACGGCGCCAAAAATATTTTTGTGATAAAACTCATCTGTCATAGACGATGCATTTCTCCCCAGTTATCCCCCACGTGTACTTCAGCAATGATCGGTACGCCGAAAGTTTTCTCCGCAGGCAAAACCGTTTCCATCAAGCGTTTAAAGTGCCTGGCCGCCTCGTCCACCAGAGAGTTCCTGACCTCATACACCAATTCGTCGTGCACTTGAAGAACGAGGTGCGCGTCCTGCTCGTGTTTTTCCGACTTGAGATGGTCGTCAATTCTTTTCATGGCAATTTTGATAAGATCCGCCTGGGTGCCCTGCATGGGCGCATTAATAGCCATTCGCTCGGCCTGCGCCTTGACATACGGCAAGGGCGACCGGAGTCCGGTGAAATATCTTTTTCTGCCGAATAAAGTTTGGGTGTATCCCTTTTGCCCAGCCTCGATTTTAATTTTATCCAAATACGCCGTCAGACCGGTAAAAGTACGGAAGTATTCGTCATAGAAGGCCTGCGCCTCCTGACGGTCAACGCCGAGATTGGCTTTCAGCGCGTTGACCCCCATGCCATAGAGGATGCCGAAATTAATGGTCTTGGCTCTGACGCGCATGCTCTTGTCCACTTGCTCTTTTGGAACCTTGAAAACGCGCATGGCCACGCCGGCATGCACATCTTCTCCGTTTTTAAATATCTCAATCAGTTTTTTATCTCGGGAGAGAATAGCCGCGATGCGTAATTCAATTTGCGAATAGTCGAGCGAAACCAGTTTGAAGCCGTCCGCCGCCACAAAAGCGTGACGGATAGCCCGACCGAGCAAAGTTTTGTTGGGAATATTTTGCAGATTGGGTGAATTGGAAGCCATCCGGCCAGTGGTCGTGCCGGCCTGGAGAAAAGTGGAGTGCAGGCGAGCATGTTTGTCCAAGAGCGGCGGCATGGCATCGATGTAAGTTGAGAGCAGTTTGGCCAGCTCGCGGTATTCAAGAATCAAAGCGATAATCGCGTGCTTGTCTCGCAGTTTTTCCAGTTCCGACTCTTTGGTTGACAGAGCGCCTGTCGGCGTCTTCTTCTGGCGCTTATCCGCCAGTTTCAGTTTATTAAAGAGAATATCCGAGAGAACCTTGGGGGAATTAATATTAAATTCTTCTCCGGCCTCTTGCCAAATCGCCTGCTCGAGGTGGGAAAGTTCCCGGTGGTATTTCAATGATAAATCTTTCAAGATCCCCCGATCGACCTTGATACCCCTCTCGTTCATCCGCTCGACTATGGCCATAATCGGTTTCTCAATCTCGTCGAAAACTTTTTTGACTTTCCGCTTATCGAGTTCTGATTCGATGACTTTTTTGGCTGCTTCTATTTTGTCCGTCTTGGCAAATCTAAAAACTTCTTCCAGGGTGGGGTTAGTCAGATTCGAGTCTATAACCCAAAGCGCCAGACAAAGTTCTTGCTCTTCGGGCAAAGATGAAAGCGGCGGAATCTCTTTCGTTACCGAAGCATCGCCCATTAACTTCTTGACCCTCTCCCCCATAGTTCTGAATTCAAGCTCGCCAAAAAGATTGACTAATTTATCGAGTTTCAGATTCTCCTGCCATTTAGACGGCAGCACAAAATTGATCGGGGCATCGGCACGAATGGTGGCCAGCGTTTTCGAAAAGAGCGCCTCTTTCTCATTTTCTTTAAGCAGATTTTTTATACGGTCGCTTAATTTAACTTTATTGAGATTTTTGTAAATATTCTCAATGGTGCCGAACTCTTGTATCAGTGCAGCCGCAGTTTTATCGCCAATACCCTTTACCCCAACGATATTGTCCGAGGGATCCCCGCGCAAACCTTTGTAATCTACCAGAAGTTTCGGCGGGAACCCAAAGCGTTCCATCACTTTTGTCTCATCATAAAGAATAGTGTCGTTAAGACCCCTCTTTAGGGTATAGACCTGGACCTGTTTATCATCGACGAGTTGTAGAGCGTCCATATCTCCAGTGGCGATGATGACCTCAATCCTCAAGGTCGAACCTTGAGCATCTTTAAAGGTTCGACCTTTGACATCTTCCACTATGGTGCCAATGATATCGTCCGCCTCAAAACCGGGATGGGCATAGATCGGAATGCCGAAGGCGGTGAAAACGTCTTTGGCGCGCTTTAGTTGCAACACCAAATTATCATCCGTCTTGGCTCTACCGGCTTTATAAGATTCGTAAGCTTCGTGGCGATGGGTCGGCCCGGGCAAATCAAAACAAGCAACCAAAAAGTCTGGCTTGAGTTCAGTGATAATTTTTAAAAGCATTGCGCACAAACCGTAGAGGGCCCCGGTTGGCTCGCCGGACGAGGTCCTAAATTCCGGCAAGGCATGATAAGCGCGGTGGATGATGGCGTGAGCGTCAAAGAGAATAAGTTTTTTAGTTTTCATACTCAATTTCACGAGTGTTCTCGTCAATAAATTTAAAGTAAATTCTTTTGGCGTCAGGCGGGATAATGCCGGCCACATTTTCCGGCCATTCTATTAAAATAAGATTTTCCGGTTCTTTGATTAATTCCTCCCAGCCCAAATGCAGCAGTTCGAACTCCTTCTCCAATCGATAGGCATCTATGTGTATTAAATTCTTGAACCCTTTCCAACCTATCGAATAAATCTTTTCTATCACAAAAGTGGGGCTATGCATGTTGTCCGCCACGCCCAAAATTTTCCCGACCTCTTGCGCAAAAGCGGTTTTACCGGCGCCTAAATCTCCTTGCAAGGCTGCCACTGCGGCATGCCCGGCCGGCTCAATGGTGTCTAAAAAATCAACCGCGATCTTGTTGGTTTCCTCAAGACTTCCGGAGAGAGATTTCATGCAAGCATTTTAGCATTTCAGCAACGAAAAAGGGCGGGGCGAACAGATGTCTACCCCACCCTTGCCAACTCCTCGACGTGGCACGTCGAGGAGTTGGCGGACTGCTCCTTACTGGCAACCACCACGGCCGTTCGGGAGGTGGAGACGGTCCACCTCCCATACTTCCCCACGCGACCCATCGTAGGTACTCACGTGAAAGTGGGCAGTCAGCGAACCGAGATATTTTCGGTCCGCTGTATACCCTTTGGCCGTGAGCTCCAGACGGCGGTTGCTGCCGCCGAATGGAGCCGAGACCAGGGGAACTGTAACGGAGCCGCCGTAGGGCAGCCCCGTCACGACCACCCCGATGATCGTTTCCAAGTCGAGGAACGGCGCGCAGTTGTTCACCACGCGCACCGCTATTCCGACCTGGTGAAAAATGTAGCCGCCGCCCCCGGTCGGTCCGGGGACGAGCACGCACCCGCCCGCCACCAGTGCTACCAGCGCCACCAGCAAAAAGAGCTTTCTCATGGTAACCCTCCCTGGGTTATTTTCTGCTATAATTATACCATAGTTAGTATCAGAAAGTCAAGTGGTCAAAATAGCTATAAAATCAGCCCTTTCGGGGTACAATATAGCTATGGTTGTCTTCGACGAAGAAAAGCAGGAGGAGCGCGTGCGCGCTCTCCGCGAGAAGGAAGAAGAGGAACTCGCCTCTACTCTCTCTGCCCGTCACGGGGTGCCATATCTTGACCTCTCGACGCATCCTGTAAACATCGACGCTTTGCGTATCCTCAAAGAGGTTGATGCCCGCGCTGCCGAGCTGGCCATTTTCAACGCCACGGATAAGAAAATCGACGTGGCGGTCCTCTCGCCTGACAAAACAAAAACGGCGGAGGCCATCGAGGACCTGAAGCGTCGCGGCTATGAACCAGAGATTTTTATGGTCTCGCACCAGAGTCTCGGAAAGGTGTGGGAAAGATACAAAGACCTTTCCTATTCATTTGAAACTAAGTCCGGCGCCCTTGATATCTCAAACGAAGAAATTCTCGAAATAACCAGAAAGGTTACTTCGCTTGACGATATTAAGAAATTAATCGAAGGGGTGCTCTCGATGAAACGGGCTTACCGCATCTCAAAAATTCTAGAAATTATTCTGGCCGGCGCCATCAGCCTCAAGGCGTCCGACGTCCATCTCGAGCCGGAGGATAAGGACGTGCGTTTGCGTTACCGACTGGATGGCATTTTGACCGACATTCTCCATTTCGACTCCGAGACCTTTGAGCTCTTATTATCCCGTATCAAACTAATCAGCGAGCTTCGGCTCAACGTTAGAGAAAAGGCCCAGGACGGACGCTTTTCCATCAAACTCGCCGACGTGGAGATTGAAATTCGCACTTCTCTCTTGCCCGGTCCTTACGGCGAATCGGTGGTCTTGCGAGTCCTTAACCCGAACGCCATCGCGGTCGAACTGGAAGCACTCGGCATTCATCCGCGCCTCCTGGCAATTTTAGAGAAAGAAATCAAAAAACCAAACGGCATGATTCTCACCACCGGCCCAACTGGTTCCGGCAAAACCACCACGCTATACGCGTTCTTAAAAAAGATTTATACGCCGGACATTAAGGTCATCACCATTGAGAACCCCATAGAGTATCACATTACGGGTATCGTGCAGACGCAAACCGAGGCGGAAAAGGGCTACACCTTCGCCGAGGGTCTGCGCAGCGTGCTCCGCCAGGACCCCGACGTCATCATGGTAGGTGAGATTCGAGACAATGAGACCGCGGCGGTGGCCGTGAACGCCGCGCTGACCGGCCACTTGGTGCTCTCCACCTTGCATACCAATAACGCGGCCGGTTCCTTCCCGCGGCTACTAGATCTCGGCGTGAATCCTAAAGTAATCAGTTCGGCTCTGAATGTCTCGATTGCCCAACGATTGGTGCGTAAACTCTGCGAGGCGTGTAAAAAAGAAATTCCTCTCGAAGGCGCCGAAAAAGAAATTATCGAGAAAGTGCTGGCGCATCTTTCGGACCCGACCTATCTTGAGGGTATTCAGAAGGAACACCGGTGGATGGCGGTCGGTTGCTCGGCCTGCAACGGCATCGGGTTCAAAGGACGCATCGGCGTCTATGAGGGCATCCTAGTTGATAATGAAATTGAAAAAGCGGTGCTGGTCAACCCCTCCGAGCGCGACATTCGCGAGGCGGCCAGAGGCCAGAAACTGATGAACATGGCCGAGGACGGAGTGGTCAAAGTACTTTCAGGCGTTACTACGCTCGAGGAACTTGACCGTGTGGTAGACCTCACGTCAAGATAGCCAGTCTATCTGTTTGGTGAATAATAGAGAGTGGATCCAGCGGATAAATCTCTAAGCAACATCCCGCCAAAGCGGGACCAAACGATTCTTTCGAGGATGGCCTCAGAGACCCGTGAAGATACCAAGAGCGTCCTTCAAAAATTGCCCGAATGCCCCGGAGGACACGTTGCTTAGAGATTTATCCGCTGGACAAGAACTGACCGCGTCGCTAACAGTCTAGCACAAAATACTTTTTATGTCAAGTAAATTGCCCAAAGAAAAAAAGGTGACGGCAGAGAATGAATATGCCTCATTTCTGGACAACGAATTGAGGCCTTCGAGCTGGCCAGACTATATCGGCCAGAAAGCGGTCAAGGATAATCTTAAAATTCTTATTCAGGCGGCGACTGAACGCGGCGTTCCCCCCGAACATGTTCTGTTTTACGGCCCGCCAGGTCTCGGCAAGACCACGCTCGCTCACCTGATAGCCAAGAAGACTGGCCGAGCCATGAAAATTACTTCGGGACCGGTTATTGAGAGGGTGGGTGACCTCGCTTCCATTCTGACCAATCTTACCGCCGGCGATATTCTCTTCATCGACGAGATCCATCGCCTGAACAAAACTATTGAGGAAGTGCTTTACCCGGCTATGGAATCCGGCGTGCTCGATATTATCATCGGCAAGGGCCCGTCGGCGCGGACCATTCAGTTGGAGCTACCGCCTTTCACTCTGCTCGCAGCCACCACGCGTGTCGCGATGATTTCTTCGCCTCTGCGCAGCCGATTTTCGGGCGGAGTGTTTCGTTTGGAATTCTATACCGAAGAAGAGCTCGGGGAAATTCTGCGCCGGTCGGCAAAAATTATCGGCGTCAAGATAGAACCAGGGGCGGAAAAGGAAATTGCCAGACGTTCGCGCTTCACCCCGCGTACGGCCAACTATCTTCTGAAACGCGCCCGCGATTTTGCCCAAGTGGAGGGCAGGCCGCTTGACCGAGAAACCGTCGAGCTGGCTTTAAAACTTTTAGGTGTCGACGAGAGAGGACTGTCTCCTTCCGACCGAAGATTGCTCGAGGTGATGGCAGACAAATTCACCGGCGGACCAGTGGGACTCTCGACCTTGGCAGCCGCGCTCTCGGAAGAAGAAGCCACGGTTGAGGAATTCAATGAACCCTATCTTTTACAACTGGGCCTTATTGAACGTACCGCGCGCGGCCGCGCCCTAACTATTCATGCTTATACTCACCTCGGCAAAACTCCCCCGGTCAATTTACAAAAGAAACTGCTATGAGCGGACACAATAAATGGTCCAAGATTAAAAATAAGAAAGCGGTCACGGATGCGGCCAAATCAAAAATCTTTTCAAAAATGGCCAAGCTCATTGCTACCGCCTCAAGACAAGTGTCGGGTAATACCACTTCCCCTATCTTGCGAGCAGTCATCGACAAAGCACGAGAATATAATATGCCCGCCGACAACATCGAGCGAGCCGTCAAAAAAGGCGTTGGCTCCGATGCCGAGGCCATGGAAACCATCATTTACGAAGCCTACGGTCCGGGTGGTTCGGCCTTAGTCATCGAGGCCCTGACTACCAATCGTAACAAGGCGGCGCAGGAAGTGAAATTTATTTTATCCAAACACGGCTTCAGTCTGGCTGGCCCCGGCTCGGCTACCTGGGCGTTTACCAGAGAAAGCGACCCCTCGACCACGCTCGGGGCAAGATGGAAACCCGGTATAACAGTCCCGATTTCTGAAGAAGACGAAAAAACTTTAGAAAAACTGGTTGAAGAACTTGAAGACAATGACGAAGTCCAGGATGTCTATACCAATACGGTTTGAGATAGTCTTGGCTATCGACCCGGGGTTTGACCGCATCGGCTTGGCCGTCATGACTTTGGAGAAAGATAAACCTAGACTTTTATTTTCAGAGTGTCTGAAAACAGACTCCAAGAAGAAACACCCCGAGCGGCTGCTTCAGATAGGCAAACAAGTAAAAAACGTAATAAAAAAGTGGCGGCCTGATACGCTGGTCATAGAAACAATCTTTTTTAATACCAATATCACGAGTGCCATAGGAGTGGCGGAGGCCAGGGGCGTTATCATCTATGAAGCGACCATAACAGGAATGGGGATCCGCGAATATGGCCCGCAGGCCGTTAAAATAGCGGTGACCGGTTACGGCAAAGCCGACAAAATCCAAATGGCAACGATGGTTAAGAAACTGGTCAGCCTGCCGCCGAAATCGTTCAAGAGACTAGATGACGAAATCGACGCCATTGCCCTGGGTATAACTCACCTTGCAACGAAAAAGGGTATCTGATACAAATAAGTGCATTCAAAAAATGCCTATTATAAAATTGGGCATTTAAATTAGAAATAATTACATTATCGGTACCATGGAAGACGATCTTTTAAAAGAGGAGGAGGACGATCTTGACATCAAACTCCCTCCGGATACAGAAAAAGGGGGAGACGTTCTGGACGACGACCCAGAAAGTCTTAATGAGTTGGCGGAAGACGAAGAAGAGGAAGAGGAGCCTTTCGACGATGTCAACCCGGTTTAGTTAGAGCGTCTCAATGCGCAGGAAGCGGTGTTTGCCGATACGGTAAACGCCGTTTTCTATTTCTTTAATCGCCCCGGCTTTGTCTAGTCTATTAAATTCGGATTTGGACGACACAAGTCCTTGCTCAAGTAAAATGTCGGCGAGAGGCGTACCCGTTTTAACCTTAACCACGGGTATATCGTTAGGAATACCGCCCTTTGAAAAAACCTCTGCAAAGTTTTCTTCGGCCTTCTTGGCTTTTTCTTCCCCGTGATAAATCTTAGTAATTTCAAAAGCTAACCTGACCTTGGTATTTTTAGGATGTCCGTCTAAAATTTCATCAATCTCATCAAGGCTCAATCGCGTGCAATCGACGAAAAGTTGTTTCATGTTTCCGTCTGGTTGAGCCATGACAGCCCCAAACATTTTTTTTGCATCCCAGTCCAGAAAAATACCCGTGCCCAGTGACTTTGACATCATTTTCTCTTTTGTAATAGGGTTTTCCAAAAGTGTTGTGACGAAGACAAACTTCTCCTTATTTTTAAGCTTCTTCAACAAAGTTCTCCCAGCCAAAGCGTTAAATTTTTGATCGTTGCCGCACATTTCCATATCAACATTCATGGCTACAGAGTCATACCCTTGCATGAGAGGATAGAAAAGTTCATGGAGATACAGGGGCCTATTTTCTTTCATGCGATTCTGGAACATGTCTCTCTCGATCATTTGTTGTACCGTAAAATTAGAAGCAAGGCCGAGAATATCTTCCAAAATCAGTTTAGAAAGCCATTCATGGTTATACATAATCTTCACAGGATTCTCTTTGTTGTCTACGTCTATAAGCGGCCTGACTTGGTCTATCCAGGTTTCAGTATTCTTTACAACTTCTTCACGGGAAAGCTGCTTCCGCTCCGAGTCGTTTCTATCCGTAGGATCACCTATCCTAGAGGTAAAATCCCCTATCAGAAAAATAACCTCGTGACCAAGTTTTCGGAATTTTTCCAAAATCATGTAATTCGTAGCGTGTCCGAGATGAAGTGAGCTTCCAGTTGCGTCTGTTCCTATGTAAATACGCAGTTTCTTGCCGGAAAGCAGAGTCTCACGAAGGCCCTCCTTCGTCGGTAATATTTCTTTAACGGAACGGGCGAGTAGCTCCTCAATATCTTTATCCATAATGCACAATTTAACACGTTCGAGATAAAAGCGAAATATGCTAGAATGAGCTTTCTCGGTAAAAATGCGTAAAAAACTCCGCCACTCGAACCGCTTTTTGGCTGTCGCAGCGCTAACGCTGTTTTTACTCGGCATCTCTGTCTTATGGTTGGCGTCACTGCGTATTCCAGCCCTTGAGGACATCTCGGAACGCAGAATCGACCGATCCACCAAAATCTACGACCGGACCGGAGAGATTTTGCTTTATGACATGTCCCGCGACACCAGGCGAGCCCTGGTGTCGATCGAGGATATTTCCCCCTACGTCAAAGCGGCCACGCTCGCCATAGAAGACAAGGACTTCTACTTCCACAAAGGCTTCCAGTGGACTTCATTTTTAAGAGCGGTATTTGTCAATCTAACCACCCTGTCCTTCAGCCAAGGTGGCTCGACCATAACCCAGCAAGTGGTTAAGAATTCTATCCTGACCAAAGACAAGACTCCGACCAGGAAATTAAAGGAGTTGATCTTGGCGGTCAAGCTTGAGAAGGTATTAACCAAAGATGAAATCTTGTCCTTGTACCTAAACGAAATTCCTTATGGAGGAACAATTTACGGCATTGAGGAGGCGGCTCGGAGCTTTTTCGGTAAAACGGCCTCCGACCTTACCTTGGCGGAATCGGCCTATTTGGCTTCTCTGCCAAAGGCGCCAACTTATTATTCCCCTTACGGTTCCCATCGAGCCGAATTGGAAACCAGAAAGAACCTGGTGCTCCGCGAAATGCTTGTCAACAACTTCATCACGGAGGACGAGTACCAATTCGCGACGGACGAAAACGTGACATTCAAACCGAGACAAAACATAGGCAGCATCAAAGCGCCGCATTTTGTTTTTTTTGTTATAGACTATCTGGTTAAAAAATATGGCGAAGAGGCGGTAACCGGCAGCGGTTTTAAAATAATCACCTCCCTGGACTATTCGATGCAACAAGCGGCAGAGACCGTGGCCAAAAAATACGGACCGATCAACAAAGAAAGATTCAACGGCGAAAATAACGCCATCGTCGCCATCGATCCAAAAACCGGGGATATTTTAGCCATGGTCGGCTCGAAAGATTACTTTGACCAAGAAATAGACGGAAATTTTAACGCGGCCATCGGCCATCGACAGCCGGGGTCCACCTTCAAACCATTCGTCTACTCCGTCTTGTTTAATAAAGGATACACCGCCGACACGATTCTCTTCGACGCCCCCATTCAATTCTCCTCGAATTGCGCCGTGGACAACTTTACGACGGACGAAACATGCTACTCGCCCGGTAATTACGACGAAATCTCTCGAGGCCCGCTCACGATTAGAAGTGCTCTCGCCCAGTCCATCAACATTCCCGCGGTCGAAGCCCTTTATCTTGCCGGCATTAAGGATTCAATCGACCTGGCTAAAAATCTCGGCATCGAAAGTTTGACCGAACTTGACGCGTATGGCCTATCCCTGGTCTTGGGGGGCGGGTCGGTGTCGCTACTTGATATGACTTCCGCTTATTCCGTTTTTGCCAACGACGGCGTGCGCAATGCCTATAACCCAATACTCTTGGTGGAAGATGCGGACGGTCGTGTGGTGGACAGGCGCACCATCTTCCCGCACAGGGTGCTTCCAGAACAAACGGCGCGCTTGATTTCCAGCATTCTTTCCGACAATACCGCGCGCGCTCCTGCTTACGGGACCAACTCCCCACTCTATGTAGCCTCGAGAGAGGTCGCGGTTAAAACCGGCACCTCCAACGACTACAAAGATGCCTGGATTATCGGATACGCGCCCAATATTGTTGCGGGCGCCTGGGTAGGCAATAATGATAATTCGGAGATGGAAAAAAAGGTGGCCGGACTGATCGTCTCACCCATGTGGCGAGAGCTTCTAGATAAAATCCTGCCGTCTTTGCCAGTGGAATCATTCAATAAACCGGAACCGGAAAACTTATCTCTCCTCAAACCGATTCTGCGAGGCGAATTGGGTGACGAGATACACTCTATCCTTTACTGGGTAGATAAGAATAACCCGCGTGGGCCGATACCATCTGATCCATCGGGCGACCCTCAATTTCAAAACTGGGAATACGGCGTACGGCTTTGGGCCACTCTTCATGGTTACGGTATTCAGGTCGTCACGACTGATTCATAGGCATCACAAGGTAGAGAAAACTGGTGTCCCCCACCCCTTGAACAATGATTGGCTTGGCTTGACCGCCGAAACTTAGGGCTACACTGTCAGTCGTAACGGATTGGAAACAATCTGTAAAATAGCGGTGATTGACATTGATGGAGAGGTCGTCTCCTTCGAGCACCGATTCCACAGAGTGGACACTTTCGCCAATGGTGGGATTGCTCGATGCTATCTCGAAACTTTTGGTCTTGGGGGAAAGTCTTAAAGTAAGTTGGTTGAAGGTATCGGAAAAAATGAGACTGGTTTTGAGCGAATTTATTAAGTCTTGCTTGAGCATGACCGCCTTAGAGGTAAGTTCCTTGGGAATAATTTGTTTGTAGTCCGGGAAATTACCCTCGATCACACGTGAAGTTAAGTAAATATTCTGTGAACGCAGGGCTATTTGAGATTCTGCTATGGAAATGGTAACTTCTTCTTCACTCCGGTCAAAAATCTTTACCATTTCCATGGCATTTTTCGAAGGGATGAGAATTTGCTTGAAGTTAGGAACTTTCCTGATCGCGATTTTCTTTTCCGCCAGTCTAAATGAGTCTGTCGCGGCAAAAACCAAAAAACCGCTCTCATGCGTAATAGAAACTGACGACAACTCCGGCTTAATGCTGCCTGTCGCCGCCGCATAGCTGACAGACCGAATACCAAAGATAAAATCCCTAACAGGCATGGAGAATGATTTATCATCACCCACCTCCGGAATAACCGGAAAATCTTCACTGGGAAGAGTGTTGATGTTGGTTTTGGTGGTGACGGTTTTCACCTCTAACACCTGATTTTTGGTACTAATGGTGAGGTTTCTGTCTTTTGTTAATGAAGAGATAAGAGAAAAAATAACATGAGCAGGAACCACAACCACACCAGGTTCGATCACTTTCACCGGCAGGGTGATAGAAACACCAATATCCAAGTTGGTGGCCTTTATGGAAAGTGAATTTTGTCGAGCATCTAGATAGAGCCCGGCCAAAACAGGCAGGGTGATATTTTTACTGGAAATTTTATCCGCCTTATCAAGCGCTTCCTCTAGTTGATCTTTTATACATTCTATTTTCATATTATGTTTGGATATAAATTTGTATATAAAAATCTATTAGTACTATTAGGGGTGTGAATATGGGTATAATTCGTTTCGGGTTTTTGGAGAGCCATATTTTACCTTCTTGTTTTTGGTTAACTTGAGGATAAATCATAAAATCTCCGGACCGCGGTACGATTTTTTTCTTTTGAAACCCCTTTTCTAACTTCTTATTAACATTACTCATGTTGTTTCTCCACATGGTATTACACAGCCAGTAGGTTTCTAATCTGGCCAACCTCTTCCAATAGCGACTGGTCGGCTTTAATGTCGGTTTTTATTTTTTCACATGAGTAAATGACTGTGGTGTGGTCCCTGCCTCCTAATTTTTGGCCGATGGACGGATAGGATATGTTGAAATCCTCTCGCAAGAGGTACATCACGATTTGTCTGGGCCTGATAACTTCTTTATGCCTGGTTTTTTCGTAGATGCTGTCTTCTTTAATGTTGTAGAAATCTGACACTATCCTCACCACATCTTTAACCGCGATGGTCTTTTTTGGTTTGATGTTGTTTTTAATGTAGTTTCTCACATCGATCATGGATATTTCCTTGTTTTTGAGTTGGGCGTGGCAAAGCAGGGTATTAACGGCGCCCTCCAAGTCCCTAATATTGCCGTTGACGGTCTGGGCCAGGTAGTTAATAATCTCTGGTGACAAAGTAATGCCTTGCTGGGCTGTTTTGGCGGCAATAATGGCGATCCTCGACTCCCTATCTGGCGCCGGGATATCCACCGTCATACCGGCGGAGAGCCTAGATTTCAGTCTTTCTTCCAGACCGGTAATAAAATAAGGGTGTTTGTCGGAGGAAAAGATAATTTGCCTGTTGTTATCGTACAGGGTATTGAATAAATGGAACAGTTCTTCCTGAAATTTTTGTTTGTCGGAGAAAAATTGGATATCATCGACAATTAAAACGTCGTACTTGCGATATTTTTCTTTAAAAAAACTCATTTTCTGGTTTTGAAGCGCGTTCATACAGTCTTGGCCGAACTGTTCGGAGGTCATGTAATATATCTTTTTGCCCGGACTGGTGGCTTTGATGTGGTTGCCAATGGCTTGGATCAGGTGTGTTTTGCCGTGGCCGGTGGCTCCGTGTATAAAAAGCGGGTTATACATAATCCCGGGTTTTTTAATGACGGCTTGGGCCGCGGCGTGAGCCAGTTCATTGAAGGGGCCGATGACGAAAGTCTCGAAGGTGTAGCGGGGATTTAAATTGTCGTCTTTATTCACTTGGGCTTCAGGCAGAGGAAGCTCTTTAGTGCGAAGTTCCTGGCTCGGCCTCTCGTCTCTTTTGCGAGATTCCTCTTTGTTGATAACGTATTCGACGGCGTGGACGGAGTTTTTGAGGTTTCTAAGGCTCCTTAAGATAGTGTTGTGATATTTGGCCAGGAGCCATTCTTTAACGAAGGCGTTGGGTACGGAAAGGATCACTATTCCACCCTCTTCTTTAACGATGCGAGTGTCCTTAAACCAGGTGGTGAAGTTCGCGCTAGAGATACCCAACTCGATTTCCACCAGAACGCTCTGCCAAAGTTGTTTGTAGTCCATTGTAGAATTTGTTCGGTAACATAGTATATCTTTTTGAGCCGGGATAAAAACTTGTTAAGTGCTTAAAAAATGTTTATAATGTGTTTATAATCTGTTAAGAAAAAATGTCTACAACATATAAACCGAAAAAGCGCAAGCGAGCGAGAACTCACGGTTTTCTCTCGAGACAAAAAACTTCCACGGGCAAACGTACCATTCGCGCCCGACGTCGCAAGAGCCGCGCCCGTCTTTCTACTGTCTAAATGCTTCACTTTTACCTCCGGGTTAAGCCGGCGCTAACGACGAGAGTAATCATCTCTGTTTCAAAAAAGATTTCCAAAAAAGCGGTTACGCGCAATACTGTTCGCCGCCGCCTTCGGCCGATTATGCGTGAATTTGTTTCCCGCCTTAAACCCGCAACTTATTTTATTGTGGCTAAACCAGGTGCTGAAAAAATTAAAGGCAAAGCGTTAGAGAACGAATTAAAATCGTTGGTTATAAATTGTCTGCTTGCCCCGCCTAGTTCAAGCGAGGTGAATAGGTTATGATAATCTAATGTCTTTTCTTTATCACACGTTTTTTTTCGATCCGCTTTATAACATCTTGATACTGCTCTTCAAGATCTTGCCGTGGGCCGATGCCGGAGTCGCGGTGGTCCTGCTCACGGTTTTGGTGCGCCTGTTCATGTTCCCTCTTTCCAGGCAAGCGGTGCTCACTCAAGTAAAAATGGCTGAAATCGGTCCGGAGTTGGCTAAAATCAAAGAGCAGTACAAGCATAAAGCCGAAGATCAGGCGAGGCTTACTCTCGCCCTTTATAAGGAACGAGGAGTAAATCCGTTCTCCGGAGTACTGGTCATCATTATTCAACTGCCCATTATCTTCGCTCTTTATCAAATTTTTATTCATTTTCCCGAGGTCAACTCTGCCTTACTCTACTCATTTGTGGCGGCGCCCGAACAGATCAATACCACTTTTCTGGGCGTGCTGGACATTACGGCGAAAAACGCCGCCCTCGCCTTGTTGGCCGCCGTCTCCACCTTTTTCCAATTTCAAATGTCCACGCAAGGCCAACCCAAGCCCAAGGGTAATTCCTTCGGTGACAACCTTACCCGCAGCATGCAGACGCAAATGAAATATTTTTTCCCGGTGATCGTCTTTTTTATCTCTTACAATATTTCCGGAGTCATCGCCCTCTATTGGCTCACCACCAATCTGTTTAGCATCGGGCAGGAATTTTTCGTAAGAAAAAATATTAAGACTGCTCCAATCTAAGCGCCCATAACGACAAGTCGGCTTTGTTGATGAAAATAAGGTAGTTTTCGCTCGGAGCAAGTTTCAGTTCAATGGCGTCAAGACTAAGACCCAGGATGGTCGCCGGCTCTGCCAAGATTTTGGCGAGGCCGGCGTTGGCGTCCATAAGCCAGAGGCGGTCGGAAAAGTGCGTCATGCCCCTGTACCAATGATCCGGTTCCCCCGGCCCCAAGTCCTCGGTTGGTATGCCGCAGAAGATGTTACCGGTTTTTCTGACGCTCCAAACGCATTTCTCCGCTAGGGTGGCCGGCGTTATTTCGACAACGGCATTGTTGGTAAGATTTCTAGAAAATAACTTAGTGGTGTCGCCTTCGATATACGAGTACAGCACTCGATTGCCCGTGGTATCGGGAATGGCCACTAATCCGTTGAGTGGGCCAAGGATTTTTCTAAGCGCTCCGCTGGAGATGTTTAGAGTATAGGCGTAGCCCGGCGCACTGGCGCTTGCTTTCGTGTACGCTATCAAACTGCTACCGCTCGCCGCCAAACGCCAATCGGTGAAGGGTAGGGTCAAGAGAGTCCTTGCTCCGGAGCCAGTGAATGTCGATGAGACTATGGCAGAGGCGTCCCGCAGAGCATATAAGAGAGTATTGCCGGCGCCAACAGCGACCGCGCTCATGTCTCCGCGCAGGACAGTGGACGAGACGTTATAAAGCTCGTTATCCGTTTGGGGAGGGGTAAGCGCCAAGGATAAATTCTCAACCGTTTCGGAGTCATCCTTCAGGGTTCTCAAGAGCACCGCATTGCCGTCGGGCCTGAAATAAGCTTCATAAATTTTCGGTAAAGTGTTGTTCGTCACCCTGATTTTTTCCAAAGCGGTGGAGCTCGCTCCTACGGGCAGGGTGATGTCGTAGATATGGCCGGTGGCGCGGTCGACATAGCGGACGACTGTTTGATTGGCTCTGTCAAAAACTACCAAACCAGCCACGGGCGTGGCGGCAATGCGGAAAAGATTGGCCGTCGGCCTGTTAAATTCGTCTAGTCCCGGTTGTCGTTCGTTGACCGCTCGCCTCTCTCCGCCGGGAAGACCGGTTGGTGTCGTGTCTTCTCTCTCGGAACCGAACGGCAGGATGTCTTTGATAGTTTCTGCCACAGGCACACTCGGGTCGCGAAAAAAGAAATACCACCCAAAAGCAGCAACCGCTAGTATCAAGAGCGTTACTATTAAAATTGTCAGTATTTTTTTCACGTCGTATTTTTTATATTTCGTACTCCGGGATGCTTAAGTCCAGTTTTATCAAATCTGGATTGACGGTATAAAGAATTAGCCATGCGCTGATAACCAGAAGCAGGCCCCAGACGGCATTCTGGATTATGTCTTTGGCCTCACTTTTTCCTGAAAAAGCGTCGGTGGACATATATTTGATGCCGCCGAAAATCAACTTGACCACGGCTAAACCTCCGGCCACAGCGATAATGAGCGTGAACATACCTTTGATATAATCGCTGGCGGTGGTTGTTTCGGTGTCATCCCCGTCGACGCCCTCCAGAGGGATAGGCTGAAGTAGGGTGTATTCGGTTTCCTCTGCCGCTCTAGCGAGCATATGGGTATAGGCAAAAAGCGGAACCAGGGCGGCGAACAGCAGGCAATAAACAGCTAGCTTACTCATCTTGTTGATTTCCAAATTGTATCAAGAAATGTTTGCCGGAGCTCTGCAGGATTTTGTCTTCATGAGAGACTTCAGCCGAGACTGCCGAGGCGCCTCGGGCGTCTTCCGGCGCGCGATAAGTAACCGAATTGCTCGTTTCTACTCCTCCGTCGTTGCTGCGCCATTGGTAGCTTAAACTGTCGGTCATGCGACTAGCCGCGCTGAAAAAAAGGGGAAAGGCCGTGAGAGTTACCTCCTGTTCTCGCAGTTCATACGTGCCGCTTATCTCCCGGTGGAACATAAACCCGTACAACGGATTATTTTCGTAAATGGCGAGCATCGGCGACACTGGGGTGATGGTCACAGACGCGCTGGCCAAAACGGTTCCCGGACTACTGGAGAGAATCTCCACTTTAATCGTCTGCGGTTTTGAGAGGATGGAGTCCGTGAAAGCCAGCGTGTTTTTGCCGACACCGTTGATATTGCCGAGCACGGTGCCGTTTTTTATCCATTTGTAGGTCAAGTTTACCGGATTGCCCGCGCCGCTTATATGCGGTATGGCGAGTAAGGCAATTTTAGATTGGCTGGACCAAAGCGTTTTACCTTTGTAGAAAGGCGGGGTGTAAGTCTTGCCCTGCCAAAGGATGTCCACTTCTTGGGCGTGCAAACGGAAGATTGGCGAGACAAGCAGCAGGGTTATTACTAGGACATAGAACTTTCTCATTCCCATTATTATATCGCACTTTAGACGGATTTTTTGATCCCGGGTGTTGATGAAGCGGCTTGCTGTATGCTCGTAGGAAGAACTTTCTTTATCTTTGAATCTAGGGCCAAGTATGTAACAGCACCGGTCCATGCCGGCAGGGCCGATAGTAAGGGGACTATTTCAATCAGCCCCGCTCCGCCCATGGCCGCTAGCCTTTTTGGTCTCATAAAACCCATGCCGTGCATTTTAAACCAGACATAAAACGTCAGAAAAGCGAAAAAGCCCGCCAACCAGTCCATGAACACGAAAGCCAAGAGCCACTGGAGCAGGTCAAAGAAAAGCGCCACGCATATCATCAGAACAATCGTGTGATTTTCGAGTCCCTTCCCTTTGTTTGCTTCAGGCATTATTAACGGGCGCGCTGGCTTCTTTTATTTCTGTTTTGGCGGCAGTCAGGGCGGCCTCCTGGTCTTCCGCTGCTTCTTGTTTCGCTTTCTTGATGGCCAATACTTGCGATGGGTCGGAGGTAATAATCTGGTCCTCCGTGTATGAAGCAATGTTTTTGATAGCCACGTGTTTGAGTCCGGCAAAAAAGATACCCTCTCCTCTGTCTGATTCAAGCAGAAGATATTTCTCCTCGTCCGTGAGATTAAAGGTTTTCTGGAGTTCGTCTATGGTGGTCGGCGACTGCTTTAAGAGAATCTGAATGGATGAGTTGGTGATAATAGGCATGCCATAGGGGCTCTTCAAGAAATCTCCCACGTCTTGGGTAATAGTGGCTACGCCGAGGAAATATTTCCTCCCGCGCTTGACGAGGCCCATGAGAAAAGAGGCGGTATCATCCGACTTCATCATCCACCAAGCTTCATCGATGACCAGGAGGCGCTTCTTCAGGTCTTTTCTGATGGCGTTCCAGATATAGTGGGTCACGATATACATGGCAATGGGCTTAAGTTCGTCTTCCATATCGCGCAGGGAGAAGACCACGAATTTTTTATTGATATCGACATTCGACGGTCGGTTGATAAAGCCCGACCAAGTGCCTTTGGTGTATTTGGACAGACGCTGGGCGAGAGACTCCCCGCCCTCCATGCCAGTGAGCACCAGTTCGAAGTCCGACATGAGCGGTGGCTCGATGGTGCGAAAATCGGATTCCACGGTAATGTCTTTCAGGGCATAAGTTTCGGTCACGGCCCGGTCGATAATGGCGTCCTCTTCAGCGGTGAGACCGCCCATCATCAGACGGAAGAGGCCCACCAGGTTGATGATGTTGGAGCGGAGCACATTGGCGGCGCTTTCATCCGGTCCCGGCACGGGCAAGTCAAACGGGTTGATGTGATGCTCGGAATTCAGGGAGATTTTAAAGTACCTCCCGCCGGTGGCTTCCGCCATGTATTCATATTCTCGTTCCGGGTCTATCACGATCACCTCCGTGTCGAACATCAGGGTGCGCAAGATCTCGAGTTTGGTGGCGTAAGATTTGCCGGCTCCGGATTTGGCGAACATGATGGAGTTGTAATTTTCCAGCGAGAAGCGATCGAAGAGCACCAGGGACGAATTGTGCCTGTTAATGCCGTAGAGGATACCCTTGTCAGAAGTTAAATCGAAGGAAGTGAATGGAAAGAGAGAGGAAAGAGGGGAAGAATTTAATTTGGAGTGCACTTCCAACAGGTCGTTACCGAGAGGCAGAGTGCTTTTATATCCTTGCTCTTGTTGGAAGAGCGCGGGCTTGACGTAAATGAGCTTGGACTCAAGGATGGACTTGATTTCCGACTCCGCTTTGTCCAAATCAGAATCCTTGTCGCCGTAGATCGTGATGTAGAGACCGACGTCGAAAAGTTTTTCCTGCGCCTGCTGGAGCTGGTCGCGCAAATTTTCCAGGTCTTGATAGGCGACGTCGAGCATCGGGTCACGCACCAGACCCTTCTCTTCCCGGCTGTGGATTTGGCTCTGGACCTCGGCCACTTTTCTCTGGAATTGACGCAAGACCCTGGCGGTTTCAATCGGGTGGATGAAGATGGAGATGTCGAAGACTTTTTCCATATTGATGATGGGAGAGAACCATCCTTCGACAAGAAAACGCGGATAGGAAATGACAAAGAAACTGCGCAGCACTTTTTCACCCAGGTTGACTTCCTTGGGCGTCACCTTCAGAGCCGACGGAGCAATGATATCTTTCAGCTCAAGCACTCCCGCTTCGAAAATTTCTTGAGGCAGGATGGAAGCGATATCCGTCTTGATTGCTTTTTTCCCGAAAAATTTATCCAAGATGCTCATAGTTTGTGGCCAGTTTGCGGCATCAGCCCAGTTTCAGGGGTTTTTCGGTTTCTCCCGGATTAAACGCTTTATAGAAAAGTTCGATGACTTCTTCTGTGCCGAGGCGGACCACGCGGATACCGGTGCGCAGGAGCCCCTGTTCCACCACCGACAGGCGTTCCTCAAGCTGGCTGCGATTCTCATCGAAGCCGATTTCCGCGGCGGCCGGTTCCTTTTTCTTGGCGCCGAATCCGAAACGCGAGGTGATGCCTCGCGACACGTTGGTCGCCAGCATCGTCGGGCTGTACGGCACCACGATGAAAAAGTTTTTGGTCATGATGTCCGTGCTTTCGGTGAAGCTTTTGATAAACTCAATATATTCGCGAACCTGGATCTTCATCAAATTGTTGGTCTGCGCCTTCTCCTGCTCTTCGAGGAGCGCTATGTACGGGCGGATGTCAAGTTTGCGTGATTGGACGACGATTTCGATCGAAAAATCTAGGGAGTTAAGCATGTCCTGAAACTGAAGCAGGATCGCCTGTCTTTCGTCCTCGGATTTAAGCGCGAAGTTCAAGGACGAACACAAAAGAATCGAGCGCATGCCGCCGTCCTTTAAAATGACGATGCCGTCGCGCACCTCCTTGATGGGGACAAACTCTTGAGTGGCATTGGTGCTCGGAGACATTCTCTAATTATACATGAGATACCAAGGTCTGACCTTAACGATCAGACCCTGGTACTATCTTCCGTAACGGGATTCTGATTCTCTTTGATGTCCAAACTCCAGGTAAGCTCTTTGAGTTTAGACCCGGACAGTTTCGGTACCCGGATCTGCTCAATCGGTTTTGGCGTCTCCTGCGGTTTGCCTACCGCCGCCTTCTCCTCCTTTTTCCAAATATAGAGTTTGCTGGTGAGCGAATATGTGACAAAGGCCTCGACCACATTCACGAACGGTTTGCCGTTGACTTTGTAGAAAGCCAGCGCCGCGGAGAAAATGGCGACTGGTAGGGCCACCAGCACCGCCAAAAATTTGGGCAGGAAAATAAACAAGACGGCGGAGAGCCCCACCCCGCCAGCCACATAGACGAATTGCTTGAAGGTCAGCGGACCAAAAATTTTATCTTCAATCTCAATAAATTGCGGAACTTGGAATCTCATTTGAGTGGTTCTCTATACGGGTCTTGGCCGTCAGGATAGCGGTAATCTGGCAAGGGGGCGCTAACTTTTGGCTCCGGTTCAACCACAGGGAGAATTGTCGGAGGAATTTCCGGGACAGAGACTGGCGTAGGCGATTCAGTTTTTGTTTTTATTGTTTTTTCTAGTTCCTCGCTTTTTTGCAAAATTGGGTTGAAAATTTTATCGGCGACAGATTCCGCAATATTTAACGCGGTATCTTCCGATATTCTAACCTCGCGCATAAT
>Ga0209542_10004727_pt1 | contig 27762 bp, 29 predicted proteins | sample RifCSPhighO2_01_FD_184028 | JGI IMG/M metagenome (GOLD analysis project Ga0209542, IMG submission 184028) | Soil microbial communities from Rifle, Colorado - Rifle CSP2_plank highO2_0.1 (SPAdes) (version 2) | ecosystem: Environmental > Terrestrial > Deep subsurface > Rock core/Sediment ...
TCTGGGCAGCAATCAGAAACTCGCAGTACAACTCTTTACTGCACTTACGTTTCAATTCTTCTCACCTCCAACCCTGCCTAAAGTCCAATCAGTTTAGCAAATTACTGGAAGTGGTGCGTAAGTCCTGATATCATCTGCAAAAAGGGGTTGAACGTTTTGATGCCCTTAATTCTCTCAAAAATCAGAATCGGTAGAGCGATGCCGGTTTCATTATTGGGTTCTCCCGGTCTCATGCCGGAGGATTTTGATTGTTCTTTTTAGAACCAGTGTTGTGGGGAACAACGCTAATTGACTGCTTAGTCACATAGATGAAATAGCCGCTCTTTTTCTTTTCCGCGCCGGGGATGAGCTTAATGGCACCACTTAAGTATGGCAAAACCTCTTTCGGAGAGGAAAATGATCTCATCGCCCTTTTTGACGATTGGATGTATTTCTTCTTTTTGCACGGCGTTTTTGGCGAAATTGATTGCCGCCAGGACCGATTCTTTCGTCAGGTGAGGATATTCTTTAATGATCTGATCGGTGGTCAGGTTTGCGCTCAAAAGATCCATGATGAGCTCAACCGAGATTCGTGTTCCGGAAATGATTGGCTTGCCGCGAAGTATCTTTGGATTGGAAACAATTTTTGGTCGAATCATGTCTAGTGTTTTAGCATAAATTTACAATGAACACTTTCATTTGAAAGGGTTAAGAACTTTAATTCCTTTAATCCTACCAAAATCTGAATCGGCGGTAATGATGGTGTCAATTCCGTTGGAAATTGCCGTGGCGGCAAAAAAAAGATCGGTTGGATGGACGAGATAATTATCCAGCAGATTCATATATTCCAGTATTGTGGTTTCTGATGGGTAGACCACTGAGTAGAATTGGTCAGACGAGATATCCTTGAGATCCTGCACAATTTTTTCGCGGGGAAATTTATAATAACTGATCAGCACGGAGCTATATTCGAGAAGGGTCTGGGGGGAGATATATAATATTTGGTTCTTTGCCCGGACTTCATTTAGGAATTCTCTGGCTTGCTTCTGAAAAGGTGAGTTCTCAACTACGCCATAAATCAGACAATTAGAATCCAAGAGACATTTTGTGCTTGGCAATGTCATCATAAAGCTCCTTTTTTGTTATTTCCCGCCATTTTTTAACATGATATTTGCCGATGATGTTGTCGAGGCTAAAGCCAAATTTCTTAGCTTTTTTGCCAAGCTGAGGTTTTTTTATCCTAGTTGCCACAACATGGCTGACGCTGCTTCTTTTCAGAAAAGCCTCTTTCCGAAGTTCCTCGTAGAGATCGGTGGGGAGGGTGATGGTGGTGCGGACGGTTGTGTTCATGAGATCATACTATCATACTTGCATCAGTATGTCAATCAGGGGCATGCCCCGGTCGCAATTTCGGAAGCGGGAAGGGAACCTTTTTGAACGACAATGTCATGGGCGGCTTTGGACATGATGCTCGTGCCGTCGGAACAGGAACCGGAGGGAGCGGTGGCGAAGGGCAAGTTAACCTCGTTTTGAGTGATTTGATAGTGAACGTGGGGGCCGCTCGAAGCCTTTAATTTGTCTGTTTGATAATCGCCCCAGTCATAGACAAAGCCAACCTGCTGACCCCTGCTGACTTGTGTTTGGGCAGCGATGCGGCCGGTATCCTTGAGATGGAGGAAAGCCACACGGTACTCCCCGGAAAGGCTCTCAATAATGACTTTCCCACCAACTGTGTAGTCAAACGTGCTGACTCTCACAAAGCCATTAATTGTTGAGACGACTGGTAGATCACGACCCTCGTGACCTACAGCAATGTCCAAGCCGCCTAGAATGGTGGTGGTTGAATCAGACATTTGCCCGCAGTGATGATGTTCGGAACCACAGCCCCCGGCAGGATTGCCTTGCTGGTCATAGAGAACTTCGTCATCTAATGAAGTAATTGACCCGGCAACCGGGAAGCCGTAGGGTTGGGTGCCTTTAGGGGCGCCAATGATGAGAGCGGCAATGGCGGAGTGCGTTTGGGAAGTTTGGTTACTCCCCTCACCGGTTGTGCCGGTGACAGCGAAAGAATTAACAAGGCGGGAGTCGTCATAGATTTTACCGCTGCCACCATTGATGGTTACGGCCATGACTACAGATTTGGACTCGCCGGCAACGAGAGAGGCTGGATAGGTCCCCGAAACGAGGGTTGGACCAGGGTTTATTTCCGCCGGATTTCGGTCTGATTTGTAGCTGATGGCTTTGTCTTCAGGAGTGCTTAATTTGATCGCCTCGCCTTGGGAGGTGAACGTGACTTTATAGGTAATTGTGGCAGAGGCATTACCGAGGTTAGCAATGCGATTAATGCCCTTGTCGTCCTTAAAGGCCACAGGTTTCCCATCAACTTCCACAGTTGCCATTTCTTTAGTGACAGTGAATTTCGGCGGGTCATACTGTTCGATCGCTTCTGAGGGCTGGACAAAAGCGGCGATGATGGGGATTATTAATAATGAAGCCACGGCGACGCCACTGACGGCGATGCTTGGAGGGGCAGCGCCGCTTCCCAAAAAGGCAGATGCACTCCCCCCAGCTGAGGTTATTGAGGTAGCCAAGCCGCCACCAGCAATGGCGGGAATGGCAGAAATGGCACCGGAGGCAAGTCCCCAGCCGATTATTGGTTCAATAACGGTTATACCAACCGTCCAGCCAACCCCAAAACCGATAGCGGCACCAATCGGACCAGCAATCGCTCCAACTGTCCCGCCGATTAGCCCAGAAATAAACGCCGGCAGGTGCATGGCGATGAGAGCATTGAGGCCGATAATCCCCTCTTTAATTTTTTCTTTGAGATCTTCGAGAGCATTTTTGATGACTGGAGGAAGGACTTTTCCGGCCACGGCGAGGGCTTTTTCGATGAGTTTTTTTGCCGCCAACGCTTGAGGGGCAACTGCTCCCAGGGCGGCGTCGACACCTTTGGAAAGAAGAGATTTACCTACTTTCGTTCCAACCGAAGTGGCCACACCAGCAGCGACGCCAGCGCCGGCAGCAATACCCTCGGTAGAAACACTCGAGGCGGGAGGTGTGGCGGCTTCAGAAACTGCCGGGACAGTTTCCTGGGCCGGTCCACGACTGAAAACACGGAGAAAATAGGCCCGCAAGTGACTCGTTATGGCTTTGGCAGCTTCGGAAGGATGAGTATAGTCCCGAAGGCCGAGGGGTCCGCGACCGCGTTTTTCCAATTGTTCACGGGTTTCTTTTTGGAGAGGACTCAAACCGGGTTCGGCAGTCCTGGTTTTGGGGGCCTCTCCGGCTCTGACTGTTGGAGGCTGGATCGGAGCGGCAGTTTCCCGAAAAGCGGTAGTTGGTTTTTGGGCGGCGGTACCGGAGGCAGTGATAATTTGCAAGACTTGGGCGACAGCATCGTTCCGGCGATAGCCTTTGGCCACGAGCTCGGAAAAAAGTTTGATGGCTTCACTTTGCTGCTCAGGCGAGAGGGATGCAAATTCTGGAATGGCGCCGGCTGGAACTTGGGAGCTAACTGTCGCTGCTGCGGCGGCCGGGCGAGCGGAAAAACTTAGAGAAGCGGTGGCAACTGCTTGCTCATAGGACATACCTCGGCTCATCAATTTTTGGACAAGCTCGGTGGCTTTTGCTTGTTGTTCTGGTGTGAAGGAGGCAAACTCTTCAACTATTTCAAGTGGGGCGGTAGCGGTTTCTGCCGGCCTGGTGCCTGGCGGGGCAGTAACACTTTGGAGGGCAATGGTGACGGCTTCGCCGTAGGAGCGACCTTGACTCATCAGCTTATTGACAAGTTTTGTCGCTTCTTCTTGCTGTTCCAGGGGGAGGTCAGCAAATTCTGCCAAGGTTTCAATTGGAGCCGGAGTGGCGGCAGTTTCCCTCTCCGCGGCACTTAGCGGAGCGGCAAAGTCTTGCAGGGCAAGTTCGACGGCTTCATCATAGGAATAGCCTTGGCCCATTAGGCTAGTGACGAGCTGTCTGGCCGGTTGTTGCTGGTCGGCCGGAAGGGAAGAAAGGGCGGTGGTAATTTGAGCTGAAGTTGGGGCGGAAACTGCTTCGAAAGGAGTGATCTCGGGCGCGACCTCCGGCTTTTCGACGAGGGCAAAGTCGATCGCTTGTTTGACGGTTCTTCCTTGTTTAAGATAGCTCAGGGCAACTTCTTTTTGCTCGGGGGTCAGGTTTGCCAGTCGGGGTTCAGCTTGACTTATTTGGAGAGCGGCGGCAGCTGCTTCATGAGCTGGAAAATTTTGCTCGCGCATCAATTGATAGGCGAGTTTTCTTTCGGAATCAGTGAGATTAGCTAGTTCAGGGTTAACACCTAATGTGAGGGTGGCTTGTCTGACGGCTTCCTGGGAAGTCAAACCTTTTTCAGTCATCAATCGGCGCGCAAACTCTTCTTGTTCGGGGTCGAGCCCAAGAAAGGCCGGAATAACCTCGGTCGATTCGATCTGAGATTGAACCTGGGACAAAAATCCCAAAGCTAACTGATTTAAGACCCAGTCGGGATTGCGGAGTACATCAACAGGAGTAATCCCGGCAGAAACGGCTACCTGAGCGTGGGGATGTTCTTTCTCTTTAATTGTCTTGAGTTCAGTTGAAGGTCCGGGAGCGGCTGATAAGGGAATATTTGATGGGGCACCGCCCGTTGAAGTTCTTTCAGCCTGGCTTTCTTTGTTTGCCTGTTCGGAAAAATCAACGCTTGCTGAGAGCTCGTGAGCAGCGGCTTCGGCATTTTCTTCGCTGGCACCACTTTTTAAGAGACTGGCTTTGAATTTCGCGTAGTTAGCCTTATATTTTTGCAACTCCTCTTCTCTTTCAGCCTTTCTTTTCTCCATCTCATCTATTAACCATTTCAAATCCTTTATGTCAGGCTGATTAGGAAGCTCTTGATTCGGCCTAATTTCACTTCGAAAAATGATCCATTCTAAAAGGATCAAATTTTGTTGAAGCTCCAAGAGAACTGACCGGCGCCAAGCGGCTTCTTGATAGTAGGCTTCGGAAACGCCTTTCCAGGAATCGGGTGAATACCAAGTTTCAATCTGTTTTGATTCATTGCCTTGATAATGAAACTGGTTAAAATATTGGGGAAAATTTTCGGCAATTGTTACTGGCTGCTCTGGACCGAAGAAGATTTCCCTGATTAATTTTTCTCTTTTTGCCTCTTCCTCCGATTGTTTTCCTTTTAACGACTCTACCCAATCATTAAAAATCCGATCAGCAGAGATTGCGCGGTCACTATAGGTAATGTATTTAAAACCTTGATTCAAGGTTTTAATCATTAACTTGAAGGGTGATGTTTCTGGACTTTGAGCAATCCCACTGGCTATAACTGCCCATTTCCCTAGTTCCGACGCTTCTTCTGCCGCTCTCGCGGCTGATTTGGAGACACTGTCGAGGGATTTTTTCAAACCTTCGAGGGACTTACTATTACGGATGTCACGAGCTTTCTCGCCTTCACTGAAAGCCTCAGTGAGGTCTTTCTGCAATTTTTCCAGTTTTTTCTCATCAGCAGCAATTTTGATCTCGAAACCAAGGATGGCTCCCTCAAGTTCCACCTGGCGCTTGTCCGGAGAAGAAGTTGGGTCGTCGGCCATGAGTTCATCCTAGCAAATTCCGGAGCTTCCGACTAGATGAAGTTCGTCACTTTTTTCCCAACCCTTCATCGTGAGGGCCGACAGTTAAGATGATAATTTCGTCGCCCTCGACCAGATAAGTAAAACGGTTGTGGTAATCAATTCGAGCTTCATACTTGTTTTCCCCAGTCATTTTTCGAGATCTTAATGAAGGGTGTCGAGGATTTTCTCTCAAAAAATCAGCTTGCTTTTTGAGCTTTTTAAGAACTGGCTTGGGAAGTTTACTTGCCTGCTTTTCAGCATTAGGAGAAAACGTGACGTTCATTTATTTAGACCTTTAAGCACCTAATTTCCTGAAGAATGCATCAAGCTCATTTTTGTTGTGAATCGTAGTCCCCTTGCCAGCTTTAATCTGCTTGACCGCCTCTCTATCCGATTTTTCCCACCAAGCGTCAGAGCCATACTTGGGCGGAAGGACAGCAAGAACTTTGTCAATGAGTTTATTGATCTGCTCTCGCATAATAATTAGCTCCGAATAGAGGTCTTCGGCCGTGAGATTTTTTTCCTTGGAGGTAGAAATGGCTGGGGTTTTTCCGTTCATTGTTGCTTCGCATTATACCATCTGTTGTCCGGGCAGGGTATACTTAAGTCATGCTCTCCCACGCCGCGTTTTCCGGACGAGCTGAGGCAGGAGTCTATAGCCAGGCGATTGCTCTGGGGAATTTTTTCATCGTTTTGTCGATTTCGGGGCCGCCGGAAGAGGTAACGGCGGAATTGGGTCGGAACGTGATTGGCAAAATTGAAGAGCAGATTTCCCTGTCGCCAGACATTACCCCGGCGGAAATCGGCGAAATGCAAAATGAGCAATTCAAAAATGGCATTAAACTGAACATTTTTGCCGCCAGAATCTCGGGACAAAAATTGACGGCGGCGTTTGTCGGCGCGGTCACGGCAAAGTTGCGTCGGAAGGATACAATTATTAATCTCGTCCCTGAATCACCGGCAGCCGAGCTGAGAAATGTCAGCGGCGGACTGCAGCACGGGGACGTTTTGGTGGTGGGAACGGCGGCCTTTTTCCAAAACCTAAAAAGCGAAGAGATTTTTGGCCAGCCGGATTTGAACGCCACTGAGCTGCGCGATCAACTGCTGCCCAAAATTGAATCATTAGACAGCGACAGCCATTTAGCGGCGGTTTTTGCCAAAATTGACCTCGTTGGAGAAAAGGAAGAGGAAGTGGTGCTGGAAGAAGAAAAGCCGTCGAGCAATCTCCTGGCGGAGGGAAAAAGTCTGTTTTTGGCCAGAAAAACCATTGAGGGCTGGAAGGGCGGGAACTATCGGAAATTGGGCTATTTGACTTTGATCGCTCTGGTGACTCTCATTTCGGTCCTGGCGTATCAACTGCGGTCGCGGTCCCTTGAGGTCCGCAGCGACAGTCTGCAAAAGATTGAGCAGGAGGCCCGCGAAGGCCAGGATTCGGCCCAGAAACTGCTGGGCTTAAACGACGCCATCGCCCGAGAGACATTGGAGCAGACGAAGAAAGACGTTCAGGAAAGCATCGAGAGTGATTTTGGGGCAAACTGGCAGGAGAAAAACTTTGCGGAGAAGAAGAAGCTCGTGGCCATCCTGGCGATGCTTGATGAGGAGATTAACAAAGCAGCACACATTTATGAAGTTTCGCCGGCGGATTTTTCCGATTTCTCCCTTCTCAAAAGCGGGGTGAAGGTTGTCTCGGCCCAGCTGCATGACGGAAAGATGGTGGTTCTGGACGGAGCTAACGGGGCGATTTACACCCTGGTGACAGGCAGCAAGACGGCAGAGATTGCCGGGGGAGATTTTCGCGACGGAAAGTTCCTCGATTTTTCCGGGGAGAAAATCTTTGTCCAAACGCCGAACGGAATTTATCAGCAAAAGACCGGAGGAAATAAACAAGTGGTTCCCTCGTCAGATAATTGGAAAAACGTTTCTGGTTTAGTCTTTTTCGGCGGCAATCTCTATCTTCTCGACCCGGGAAGCAACCAGATTTGGAAATATCAGGGGACGGAAACGGGCTTTGCAGGAATTAGTAATTATGTCAAAGAAGGGTCGTCTCTGGACTTGTCTGCGGCTATTAGGATGCAAATTGATGGCTATGTTTACGTCTTGACGCAATCAAATCAGCTTGTGCGCTTGGCCTCGGGTGGGCCGACGGATTTTCAGGTTACGGGGCTGCCGGACGGCCTGGGAAAGGTGACGTCAATCTTTGTCACCGATGAGACCGAGAACATCTATTTATGGGACGAGGAGAAAAAGAGGATTATGGTGGCGGACAAGAAAGGGCTCTACAAGGCACAATATGAAATCATCAATCGTCAATCATCAATCAGCAATCCAATTTTGTTAGCGGATGAAAGGGTGAAGAAGATTTTTCTCTTGTCTGGAGCGAAGGTTTTTAGTGTAGATATTAAGGAGTAATCTTGAATATACAAATCTTAGACAAAATATACTAATATACAGATAGTTTGTGAGCATACTGGTTAAAGGATTGCTTCTGGTTTTGGTGGTTGTGGGGCTGGGAGGATTGGCCTGGTACGGTGTGTCGCGCGGGTTGATTCCCTCGTCAGTATTGCCGCCCCTGACTACCCCGGTGAATAAAGACGACTTAGCAAAATTGGAAAAGTTTTCTTCGGAGACGGAGTTTAAGGATTATTTGTCCAAGGCGCCGGTGATCGGATATGGTCGAGGGTTCGGGGGGGCCTTGGCGGTTCCAAGTTTTGGGACAACGGAAAAGTCTGTCCCCCAAGCGGCAGACAATGCCAGCCAGGCAACCGTGGACCGCTATTCGGACACGAACGTGCAGGTCAAAGGCATTGACGAGCCGGACATCGTCAAAACGGATGGCCGGGAAATCTATGTTTCTTCGCCAAACTTCTACTCCGGAGAGCCGAGGCCACTCATGGGCAGTCAGGGAATTTCTTTGCCGGTCCCGGCGGATGAGAGGGTGGCCATTCCCCCGCGACTGACGAGCGGCGGGGTGCGGGCAGTGAAAGCCTGGCCCGTTCAGAACTTGAAGGTCGACGGAACGATCGGGAAATCCGGCGATCTTCTTTTGTCAGGAAACAAACTGGTGGTTTTGTCCCAACAAGCTCCGGACCGGAAAATTTACGTTTATGATGTTTCCAACCCCGCCAGTCCGACGGAAAAATGGAACTATGAAATTAAGGACAACAATGAAATTATTGCCAGCCGGCTTTATCAGGGAAAGTTGTACTTGGTGATCCGCACGCAAGTGAATATGGCCACTCCTTGTCCGGTCAGGCCCCTGGCTATGGGCGAGACGGCTATTGTCATCCCCTGCACGGAAATCTATCATCCGGTCACGGTTGTCCCGGCCGATGCGACGTATACGGCGATGGCCATTAATGTGGACAGTGGCAAGATAGAGAAAAATACGACGTTTGTCGGCTCGACCGGGCAGTCAGTGGTCTATATGTCCGAGAAAGCGATTTATATTTCCTATTATTACCCCGGAGACTACGTCGCCTACTTTAGTGATTTTCTGAAAGAGAATTCGGATTTGCTCCCGGCGGAAATTTCGCAGCGATTGGCAAAATTGTCAGGATATGACATTTCGCCAGCAGCTAAGATGACCGAACTGACCCAGGTTTTGTCTAACTATGAATCTAGTCTGGATAATGACGCCAGACTGAAGCTGCAAAATGAGATGCAAAACCGGTTGACGGAATATGGCAAGAAGCACAGTCGGGATTTAGGCAAGACCGGTATTGTCAAGGTGGCTGTGAATGGTCTAGGCATTGCTGCAAGCGGAACGGTCCCTGGCCAATCCTTGAACCAGTTTTCGCTTGACGAATTTGAAAATAATCTTCGAATAGCAACGACAATTGGACAGAGTTTCTGGGGATTTGGGTTTGGCGGCGGGCAGAGCGAAAGCGCTAATGACGTTTATGTTCTGGATGCCAACTTGAATGTCGTTGGTAACATCCAGGACTTGGGGCTGACGGAGCGGATTTATTCGGCGCGGTTCATCGGCAAACTGGGGTACCTCGTTACCTTCCGGCAGACCGATCCGTTCTATGTCCTGGATTTATCGAACCCGCGGGCGCCAAAGATGACCGGGGAGTTGAAAATTCCTGGGTTTTCCTCCTATCTGCATCCATTGAGAGACAATCAGATTTTGGGGGTGGGGCAAGAGAATGGCAAGGTGAAGCTGTCGTTGTTTGATGTTTCCAACCCGAGCGCGCCACTAGAGCTTGCTAAATATAACCTGGACGACTACTGGAGCGAGGTTTCGAGCAACCACCACGCCTATCAGCAAGATGCCAAGCACCAGATTTTCTTTATTCCCGGGGGCAAAGGCGGATACATCTTCTCGTATCAGGGAAATAATTTGAGGCTGGTCAAGGCGGTGGCAACAGCGCAAGCCAGACGAGCCGTTTACATTAATGATTATCTGTATGTGGTTTCGGACACGGGCATCACAGTTTTGGACGAAACCGCCTGGAACACGGTCAAAGAATTGAGCTTTTAATGGTGGGCAAGCTGAAAGAACATTGGAACCAGCTTGAAGAGTACATTTGGAAGTGGTATCCCATACTCAATAACACTTCTGGTGAAGCTAATTTAGCTTTTGCTGCTGCACCGAGAGCCTCGGCTGGTTACCACATCTGATCAGAAGAACCGCCATTCAATCTTTTAAATGCACCTTCTGTTAAAATTAGCTTGTATGAGCAAGCTCACAGTCTATATTTTAACTGGTCTACCATATTCCGGTAAAACGACATTAATCAGAGAGCTAGTAAAACGCTTCGGGTTTAAGGTGGCTTCAATGGATGAAATTATGAACGAGAAGCATATGGATCCAGATACGATGTCTATGGACGATTGGGGAAAGGTTTATTCAGAAGGATATAACCGGTTGAAAAAATACCTGTCCGAAGGATATTCAGCGGTTCTTGATTGCGGAAATCTTAAAAGAAACGAGAGAGAAACGCCGAAGCAGATTGCCGAAAGTTTGGGAGCAAATTGGAGGCTTATCTATCTTAATATTTCCAAGGAAGAAGCCAAGGAGCGATGGATGAAAAATCATTCAACGAAAGAGCGGGACGAGCTTACAGATCAAACCATGAATGCTGCCTTGGATATGTTTGTTGAGCCAACTCCAGACGAAGGAGCAATTATCTATAATCAGCAAATGGATTTAGACCAATGGATAAAAGAAAATATCGATTAATTTTTCATGAGTATAAAATCAGGTCGTATTCGAGGACACAAGTTCCATGGTGATCCTGCTCGTTTTGAAACGGTAGCGGATTTTGTGGCCGAAAGGTTTGCCGGGAAAGTGAAATATATTGCCGATGTGGCTGGCGGGCAGGGGATGTTAGCCCGCTTTCTTAATAAGAAATATAACTTTGATGCCGAAGTGATTGATCCCCGTGGATATACACTTCTCGGTGTAAAAAGCCGGAGAGAAGAATATAGGGCTGACATGGCCGATTATTACGATTTGATAGTTGGCATTCATCCAGACGAGGCGTTAAAGGAAGTGGTTTATTCCGCTCTGGTTAGACCAGTTGTTTTAATTCCTTGTTGTAATTTTTGGTCGGATGAAGAGACGCTCGGACGGGATGCTTTATTGGCAAAGATTGAGAAGTATTACCGTGAACACGGAATAAAGTACGAGAGAGTAGTTTTTCCTTTTGAGGGACCAAAAAACATCGGTTTAGTGTCCGAACCGCCTAGTAAATAAGCCTCGATTTTGACAGTAACACTCTTGCCAAGGAATTCTGTCACCACCTTTAAGCTTTCTGAATTGCTCATGTTAGCCCAAAATATTTTTGAACGTCAGGGTTTAATGTTGCCATGTAGTTGATTACTTCTCCTTTTTCGACCCAAAGAAGCTGGTCAATGTCATCATTGGTTGCAGAATCAATTTTCACCTCGGCGGTGTTGCTTTTGCAGTAAAAGTAATAAATATTCTTTCCTGTTTTTGGGTGCACCCTGAAGGCGATTTGTTTTACATCGGTAACTTCCAGCACTGCTTCTTCCTTTGCCTCACGGACAACGGCTTGTTCGGCTGTCTCTCCTGGTTCAATCCCACCGCCTGGAAAAACATACTCTATACCGCCAAAATCAGCCACTTTTTCTGGTTTGACCTTGCCAATTAGGATTTTGCCGTTGTGTTCGATAATTGCCAAAACTTTATCCATTCTTTTTCTTCCACTTTAAATAGGGGTTCTCCTCACTAAAAACTATTCGTGGAACTTTGTTGTTGATTGCGTCTTCGGGGAGATCCCACTTTTTACTTATGAGCTGGTCAGCAGCCCCAAAAATTGCGTCTTTCCAGCCGAAGCCTAACTTGCCCGCAACGTCTCGTACTTCTTGTTCAGATTTCCCTTCAATCTCAATGTATGGTTCAAGATATGGCCATTCATCAATTGTAATTTCAACCCCATCCAATTTCCAAATCTCTCTTTTTGTTTCCTGGTAAGCCTTTTCTTCGCAACCAATTTCAATTAGCAACTTCCTTGCATTGTCATAACTATCGGCAACAATTATTACTTCTTTTTGAGTGTCAATTTTTCCATTGACAGTCACTTTTAGACTGACAGTAATTCGATCGCCTTCGTCACGTACTCGAATCCAGGAAGTTGAGCTATCCTTCTTACCTGGAAGAAAGAACACTGCTCGTTTTTGGAGAAATTCAGGCTTGACCAGACTCGCCCCGAGGGATTTTAATTTCTCTCGAATTTCATCTTTGTTAATGTTGGCAAATTTAGCTTCGTATTCTATTTGCATTGTTTAGATTTTCGCGAGATTGGCGGCCAGGTCACCAATCTATCGATTTACCTGATCAAATTATAAACCTAGGGGACTTGTAAGATAAGGACCGACTTACTTGCTGATCAGAGGAATTACTTCTTTGGGAATTTTTCGAACCTTGACGGTCTTTTGTCCTAAAATACTTGCTTTGACCAATCGGTGGAGACCGTCGAGGAGTAACCATCTACCTTTCCAAAACATAATGTCGAGAGGATATTCCAGATTCGATTTCATCGTGCGGTCGATCTCTTCTTTCCAATTTTCGGGTTTATCAATTACCTCCCTTGGCATCAAATCATAATAGCCACCTTTGGTAGACCAGAACGGAATATCAAAGTGCCACTCTAATCCGGAAATTGGCATTTCTTCAATTGGAACCTCCAGTTTCCAAACTTTCTCTTCACTCCAATGAAAATCAAAACCAACGTCTTTAATTACTTTCGGTAACTTCTTCTTCATGATTTGCTTAAAATGAACATATTAAAAAATTGACAAATGTCAAGACAGCAAAGTAATAGTTAGCTACCCAATGCCTCCTAAACTAAACGCTTGTTTCTGAAGGCGAAACCGGAACTGGATTTAAGATATTTTTCAAATTTTGTAGCCAATTGTTGAGTGGAAAAGGCGGCGTAGAAGACCAATTTAACAGGCAGGAAATTCTTGGTCGATTCCGCTTCACCCCAAGCGTGAGACTCTATCCGCTGTTTTAAGTCAGTGGAAAAACCGATGTAGTAGGAACCGTCAGAAAGCCGAAGAATATAAACGTAGTGCACATGTTGAGTATACCAGCCCCACTTCGCTAAGGCTTCGCGGGGCACACTCCTTGCCTACAATTGCAATAAATCAACTAGTGTAGTGTGGCTTGCCACGCGAAGCTCTTAACTTTTAGTTAAGAGCGGAGTGTGGAGATGGGGAGAATGACCTCCCGTGTGGTAAGAGCGACTTTTAAACTTCTACAAGCGTAGCCCCGCCTGAATTTTGTGATATTCTCGCTGGCGGGGCAAGAAAAATATCACGTGGTTACTAAATCTTAATCCGCGGCAATAAAACCAAAGTTGCCGGGAAGCACCTCGGCTGTGTTACGCTTCAGAGATCTCACCGAGAAAAGATCAAAGAAACGGACTTAAGCGTATGCTTGCTGATAGGCAAAAGCAAAATTGCTTTTGTTATTAGCGGCGAGAGCTTTTTCAAGCTTCTCAAGGTACGCAGTCAGTGTGGTTTTATGACCAGCACTTAAATTTTTGATCGCGTTTTTAACGAATTCCAGCGATCGTCTTCGGCTTGCAGTTTTCAAAGTGCTCTCCCGTCAATTCGTACATCCCCATGCGAGAAATTCGAAAATCGAATTTCGAAGCTCGAAACCCTCCTTCGCTAAAGCTTCGGAAGGGCAGGCAAATTATTTAAAATGCTTGCTTGCCACCTCGAAGCTCGAAGAGCGAAGAGTGGTTTCGGATTTCGAGATTCGGGCTTCGGATTTTAGTCTTTACCTCTTAATGCTTGTTCTATCTCTCGTTCCTGGGTTTTCTTGATTAGTTCCCGCCGCTTGTCCCATTTTTTCTTGCCTCGCGCCAGAGCAATTTCGATCTTGAAAATATTGCCCTTATTATACAGCGCCAGGGGCACTAAAGTCAAACCCATAGTGGCAGTTTTGGTCGTTAAACTAATGATTTCTTTCTTATGAAGGAGCAGTTTCCGGGAGCGGGTTGGGTTGATCGTTTCCTGAGAATTTTGATAGGGATGAATGTGGGCATTAATCAGATAGGCCTGCCCGTCGCGCAGGTGGACAAAGGCCTCGTTTAAAGACACCTGACCTTCGCGCACAGATTTCACCTCCGGACCCAGAAGGTCAATGCCGGCATCAAACTTTTCCAGAATTTCGTAGTTGTGCCGCGCCTGGCGATTGTCGATTCTCATGAATGTATTGTACTTAACCACCGCGGGCGATACAAATGGCGTAAACTTTTTCTGCTCCCGATTTTTTGAGAATTTTGGCGCATTCAAAGATTGTGGCGCCGGTTGTCGCGACGTCGTCCACCAAGCAGAAAGAGAGGTTGGACAGAGAGCGGGTTAGGAGGTTAGGGGACAAGGCAAAAGCGTCTTGGACATTCCCCTTCCGTTCCTCCATTTTCAGATCAAATTGGGGTCTAGTTTCTCGAATGCGGACAAGCAAATTTATTACTTTTTGATCATTTTTGTGCTCTGAGGATGTAGGTTGGGACTCGCGGCCGCGATGTGTAACATACAGGCTTAATTTCTGGGTGAGCTTTTCGGCTTGATTGAATCCCCGATCGGCTTGGCGCTTTTGCGAGAGAGGGACGGGGATGAAATATTGAAAGTCAAACTGGTAGTGATACCTACTGGCAATTAAGGAGGCCAGTTCATCGGTGATGGCGAAATAGCCCTGGTATTTGATTTCGTGAACTGCCTGGGGGATTAGACCCCGATAGTGGGCCAGGACGAACATGCCGTCGAGACTGTTCGTTTGTTGGCAGCGCGGATGGGTGAAACCATAGGGTGAAGATTTTTCGCAGTAGGGGCAGACCTGGTCAGAAAAAGAGTCAATTTTGCTTTTGGCACAAATGTCACAAATGTATTTCCCAAATTTTCCGCAGCCCAAGCACTGGCGAGGAAAGATGACATCGAGAAGAAAGTCCCACATACGAGTTGCTGGTCACTAGCGACTAGTTCCTAGTATAAATCAGACTGACACTGATAAATTGTCGCTGATTCAGCTCAAAATGAGGTATAATGTGGTAAGAAACTGGAGAGTGGGCCGGACGGTAAGGCACAGGTTTGCTAAACCTGCAGTACGCAAGTGCTGAGTGGGTTCAACTCCCACACTCTCCGCCAAATGGGATGGTATCATCCTTAATGTGGCAAATGGATTGATACAACGGCCTAATCTGCGGGTGCGCTAGTCCACTATAGTCCCAAACAAGACCAGATGGAAATATCGCACCAAGTAAGGCCTTTTTCTGGCTTAACCCCGATTTTTTATAAGCTTCCGCTAAATCTGCAAGTAACGTTTTAATAAAATCAGTAAGTTTGTTAAGGTCATATTTATCAAACGTCTCGTCGTGTTTGGCAATTTGCGCTTTCAAGATTTTATCTTCGACGATTTTAATTTGTTCTTTGAAAATTTCGTCAGAGTAAACACCTGCCAGATTTTTCTCAACGAGCTGCTTTCTTAGATCATACAAACTGGTAATTTCACCATCGGCATCATTTCTTAATTTTTGTAGTCGTGCCAAGCGTTTGAAATAATGCGTTTGGATGAAATTGATAAAAAGTTCCAAACATTCTTTGGTGGGGGTAATACACTTAAGCTCTTCCAAAAGAAGATTCTCTAATGTCTCAGTTCTAACCGCTTCGCCAGTGCAGAATTTACCACAGCGATAATAGGAATATTTTTTATACCGTCCTTGACTCCAATATCCAGTCATAGATGCTCCGCACTTTCCACATTTTGTTAGTCGGCGCAAAGGAAATGTTGGATTATCCCGCATTCGATGAGCTAAAGCGATTTTGTTAGGGTTTCTGCCGTCAAGAAGTGCCTGAACTTTATAAAATTGTTCTTCTGTAACCATGGACGTATGTTGACCACGAGCCTCATCGGAATAACGATTTGAAGTTAAAACACCCATATAAAATTTGGAGCGAAATATACGGTGAAGTGTTGAGGTTGTCATCTTAAACAACTTCCCATTTCTATTTTTTAACTTCCACCCATTAATAATCTCTACCATCTCCTTAATACTTTTTGTTCCTGTCACCATCAGATCCCAGGCGTCCTTCATCCGATCAAAAGTTGCCGGATCTTTCACTACATAACCGCTTTTTAGAAGATAGCCAAAGGGGGGCGGAGTGCTGATTAATCCTGATAAAAATCTCGCACGAAGACCATTTCGTGCCCGTTCACCCCTAATGTCATTGTCTAGTTGTCCAAAGGCTGCAAGCATTGTTTCCACCAGTTTTTCCGTTGGACTATTTCCTGTCGGTTCAGTAGCAGAAATGATCGTTACGTCATTTTCTCCAAGTTTTTTTCGGATGGCTAAATAATCTGAAGTTTGACGAGACACACGATCAAGACGATAGACAAAAACAGCACCTATTTTATTGCTTTTATTTCTACAGTATTCAATAAGTTGTATAAGAACTGGGCGTCCGTTTATTGTTTTAGCCGATCTTCCTTCTTCTCGAAAAATCATCACTATCTCGTAGCCCCTCCTTAATGCTTCTTTGCGGCAAATATCTTCTTGGGTATCCAATGAATAGTTATCGACTTGTTCTTCCGTTGAAACGCGAAGATAGATAACAGCCCTTTTAATAATTGATTGGTTTTGAGACTCTATTTTCATAGTTTTATCCTAAATTTAATAACTCCTGTAATGTCTTGCCGTCAAAAAGTTCTCTTTCATACATATCAAGCCATGATTCGGATAAGTATTGAAAAAGAATTATTATTTGTTGCAATTCATTCATTGAAAACTTCTCAGTTAGATTTCCTAAGATTGCCCTTGCCTGTTTAATGGTTTTATCTTCTCGTTTCTGATCGGGAAACAAGCTATTGAGAAGGGTTTCTGTTGAGTCCTGATTCGACAAAGATGCATTGTGAGGGAGCGTCTTATTCTCGTATTGAGGTTTATTCGTCGTGTTATCGAAAAGTGGTAACAGTTGTGTACTTTCCATATCCTTGTTTCTTTAACTAGACTAATCAAGATATATTATATATCCCAATCGGGATAGTTGTCAAGTGCAATTTACTTGGTGTATGTTATACTGTTTGATATGGGCGGACTAAACCAAGAACAAAGAAAAAGACTAGGAAATAGGTTCAAAAAAGCGCGTGAAGAGAAAAAAATGACCCAAGAGGAGCTAGCTAAAAAAGCTCATGTGAGCGCTAACTATTATGCTCGAATCGAGCGGGGCGAGGAGAATCCAAGGACAGATATCATAAATAAAATTATTAAAGCGCTTGGGATAAATTCTTCACAAATTCTTCCTCTCTAAAAACCAATCAATCCTAAAAGAACTATAGGTTTCTTTCTACGATACTTTTTGATATACTTACGTGGAAAATAGGTTATTAGAAAAAGCCAAATATCTATATTAGTATGGAACTTCTAAAAAGCTCACTTCCTTCTTATTTTGCCCCATTATTTTCTTTTGGTGTCAACGAGCAAACAGTTTGGGTCTTTCTCGCTATTCTCTTTTTTACTTTTATCCTTTTTTCTTTCCTTTATGGAATTATTCTCTATTTTCGTTTTAAAAAGAGTTTGCTCCAAAAATCGACTATTTTGGAAATCCGCCCGCCTTCTATTTCCCTCCAATCGGCTTTTTCCACAAAACAGCTTTTTACTATTCTTCATTCTTTAACTCACGATCTATCTTTAGGCGAAAAACTCCTAAAAGTAAAAAAGAGAATGAGCTATGAAATTGTTTCCACACGGGAAGAAGGAATACGGTATTTACTTTATTTACCACAGGAAGATGTGCCAATTGTAACCAAAAACATTCGTGCCTACGTGCCGGAAGTCGTTATTTCAGAAATCAATGATTATATTCCTCAAAAGTTGGAAGGGCTACAAAAGAAACAATACTCCTTAACAGAACTAAAACTGTCTTACCCGTATGTATTTTCCTTGCAAGAACAAGACATACTAACTCAATACGATCCGATTGCCTACCTAACGGCCCATATGACTAAACTTGATCCTGATGAGGTAATTGCCTTTCAAATCATAACAACACCAGTCACCGCTTCGTCTCACGGAGCAATAACAGAAAAGATCTATTGTCTAAATAAGCGCATACAGGAAGGAAAAGATATTAAGGCAGAAATACGCAAAAAAACATCCCAAAATATAGTTTCTACTCTTATTTCTTTTACATTTAACGCCTTATTTGATCTAGCAAAAACGCTTGTTAATTGGATCATGGATTTTGCAACAGCGACAAGAAGACCGTATTACCAGCCCGTCCACATTACATACGAACCAGTCAAAAATGAAGAAGATTTAACCGCAAACGAAAAAGAAACACAAGAACAGGTGGAGAAAAAAATAAATCAGAGCTTATTTGAAGTGACGCTTCGACTTTTTATTACCGGCTCTTCGAAAGAACACATTGAGCTTCGCAAAAAGGGAATTGTTGCGTCATTAGCAACATTCAAAAACGCCACATATCAAGAGTTGAGAGCGAAACAAAACCTTCTTTTATCTTTTACATTCTTTGAAAACTTTAATTATCTTAAATTAAAAAATAGGCTCCTTTCCTACGTTGACAATCCTATTCTTTCTATTTCAGAAATTTCTTCGATCTATCATTTTCCTTTTACCAAAACGACGCAAACCGAAGATTTACAATCAACAAAGTCATCAGAACTACCGGCACCCATAAACTTCAAGAAAAGTAATACGGATTTTGACATTATTTTTGCCAGTAACATTCATGGCGAACTAAAGACACCGATTGGACTCACCCTTGAAGAACGAAGACGGCACACCTACATCATAGGAGCAACGGGGACAGGAAAATCGACATTACTTCTCCATATGATTCACCAAGATATTAGAAATAGAAGAGGGATCGCTGTTATTGATCCACATGGCGATCTTACCGACAGCATTCTGGGAATCATTTCAGAGGAAAGAGTACAAGATGTTGTGTATTTTAACCCTTATGATATTGAACACCCTATTGCCATTAATCTTCTTGAACTACCCAACAATTTATCTGACGTTGATAGACAACGGGAAAAGGATCTCATCGTCTCAAGTATTATTTCCATTTTCCATAAACTTTATCCCGAAAAACATTTCGGTCCCCGGATGGAACACGTCTTACGAAACACCATCCTCACCGCTTTGGAATTGGAGAACCCGACATTCATGACGATCTATAAACTCCTAACAGAAAAGGCTTTTCGGCAGGAAGCGAGAAAACATCTTAAAAAAAAGCTTCTCGTCAATTTCTGGAAAGAAGAGTTTGAGAAATTGTCTCCGGGCCAACGGGCGGAGGTGATTGCTCCCATTACTAACAAATTGGGGAGATTTCTAACTACTTCCTTAACCAGAAACATTGTCGATCAAAATAAAAGCACGGTTAATTTTGAGGAGATCATCAACAGCGGAAAAATTCTTATTTGTAATCTCTCTGTTGGAAAAATCGGTGAGGATGTTTCTGCCTTCTTAGGCATTCTCATCATTGCTAAATTACAATTGGCAGCACTTCGCAGAGTTCATATTCCGGAAAACCAAAGGTCAGACTTTTTCCTTTATATTGACGAGTTTCAAAATTTTGCCACGCAGTCATTCGCCCAAATTTTGTCCGAGGCAAGAAAGTATCGATTGGGAGCAATCCTCGTTCACCAGAATGTGACTCAAATCAAAGACGCCGGTTTGCTCGACACAATTATCGCCAACAGTGGAACCACAATTGCCTTTCGGACTAAAAGTCCCAACGATGAAGAAACCCTCCTTCCGGTGTTTGCGCCGGAAGTGCAAAAAGGGCAAATGGGCAATCTACCATCGTACCGTTTTTACATCAAAATTAATGCTCTTGAACCACAGAATACTTTTACCGGCCAAATAGAGAAATTCGCCGTAATGCCAGACAGAAAAATTCAAGAAAAAGTCATTGCATTTTCTCAAATAATATATAGCACTACTCCTAAAAAGGAGGAGGCAAAAGAAGTAAAAGGCGCGGCCGATAAAAGTGAAAAGATAAAAGAAACGAGGCCATCAGTATAAGGAGAAATACCATAGCAGCTATGGTGACTATAATTAAGTTTAGATTGTTATGACAATATATTTAATTTTATCTTTATCCTCTTTTATCCTTATAAATAAGGAAGAACCTAAAACTAGGTTCCTCCCTTGGGGAGGATGGGTGGGGAATTAAATAACATATATGCTCTTACCACACATAACTAAAACACAACAAACAATACTCTTACTTCTTTATAGATTCCGCTTCATGGATAGAATTCAAATACAAACACTCCTTCATAATCCCGACATTAAAAATATCAACACCTGGCTCAAAGATCTCTACGACAAAAACTACATAGGACGAATAGTAAATACTGATTCCAAAGTCAATATAACACCAACAATTTATTTCATTGGATTAAACGGGATACGCTATTTAAAGACAAGGAAAGAATGCGAAAAAACGTATATTAAAAAACTTTATAGAGAGAAGGACAAATCAAAACAATTTATCAACAGGTGTCTTTTTATTGCCAATATTTACCTTAATCTCCTTAAAAAATATTCCAGTCCAAACGTAGCCTTTTATACTCAATCGGACTTTAAACAAAATGCAGTTATACGGGATATCCAGCCGGATTTTGCATTTAAAAAGAATGGTGAAGATCGGTTTACCGTGGTCGAACTTTTTAAGGAAAACATGCCCCGCTATGCGATTCGCTCCCGAATACAAAACTATTTGAATTTTTTTACCGAAGGAGAGTGGATAATAAACGAAAAGCCGCCTTTCATATTCTTTGCCTGCCTAAGTGAAGCGATGAAAAAATATATACAGCGATATGCAAAAAATGCGATGGAGGAAATGGATATAGAGGTGATTGATTTTATCGTGGCGACATATCAAGAAATGCAGAATTTGGATCTTGAGAGGGTTAAAGGAGAAAAGGAGTAAGCCTGCCGCCCGTAAGAGATACGAACGGCAGGCCAAAGCGCTGTCTTTACGATTCGAGGAGTTTCTTCACAGAAGACAATGGTTGAGGCTTAAAATAAAGATCCCGTTCAATCGGAAGACCGAAAGCGCCTCTTGCACCTTTGAGCTCCTTGAGAGAAAAATATCCCAGCTCAGATTCGCTACCAACGACATAGCCAAAGAAATTGTCCTCACCGTCATATTCCAGCACATACCAAGTCCATTTAGTCCCCGGCAAGAAGAATTTACACCGCACAATCGGATCAGCATCGTTCTCTGTGGCATATAACTTTGGCAACTCAGAAATGACATATTTTGGCAATAGATTCATAGTTATTCACCCCCTTCTTGAAAGAAACAGGAAATAAATAACTTTGTCCTGTCCATCAAAAATGGGGCATGGGGAGAAAAGGAACTGTCAAAAGTCGAAGCGAAGCGGAGAGGATTTTTACGCGTGTTAGAAAAATGCGCACCTTAGAAAATATGCTTTATTCTTATTTGCATTTTTCTACAGGCTAAAAACCCACCTTTTGATAGGGACTTTTATCCCCATATAATGAGAAGGAAAGGACAGGACAAAGAAGATTAAGTGAAATTTTTATCCGTATACATCGAAATTATTTTTTCAGCCCTTTGCAAAATATCAAAATAAGTTAGTACCTCAATTCCATGTAGTGAATAGTTTAATTTCCTTAACGCTTCTTTTTCACTTTCTTTCCAATTCTCAGAGTTTCCTACAAGAATAAACGCTCTTGGTTTTATGGTAAAAATTCCATTTTTAAATAAGTCAGCATAATTTTGTTTTAATTTTTTTTGAATTTGCAACTGGTTTAATTCGATTTCATGAATATAATTCACGACCTGACCAATTGCTTCATTCACCACTCCTGACCACATATAGGATCCAGTATGCGAGCTATCTGGTAAGATAACTTGGCAATCTGGTTTTTTAATCTCAAGTATGTCAACAAAACCATCCAACGTAGGAAAAAGATAGTCTGGAATACTATTAAAACCAACTTTTTCCTTTTGTATCGGCGTCTGGTAATGTATACCAAAAATCCAACGGTTGGAATAAATCCATGTCTGCCATGAGTTTTTACCTTTTGTCTCGGAAAATTTCTTTTGTAGTCTTGTTTTTAATTCATCGTGGCGCTGTTGATAGTAGGATATACTTGATTGTTTTTGCAGTTCTTTGAGTGCTTCAATGTCGTTAGATAAGACTTTTTTCTCTTCACGAAGATTTTTTAGAACCTCGGCTGTTTGTCCAACAAGCGCTTTTTTGTGTTTTGCCTTTTGACTTAATTCTTTAATAACTTCTGGGAAATTCTTATCGGTATGTTTTAGTTCTTTTTCGGTGACAGCAATATTTTTGTAAGGAAATTCCTCTGAAAAGTAAATGTTCAGATAAGATTTTGCAGTATCCAAACCAGTAGCTCTATAGAGTGAGTAAAATCTACCTTGAGCTTTTTGTCGGTATTCCTGGTAGTTGATGTAATAATTAGAACCATCTTTTGACGTTTTCGCTTCAGTGAAGATAACCTTATTTTCCCTTGAAGAGGCCTTAATTAGTTCAAGAAGATGTTTTAGCCCTTGGAGTGCCCTTCCTTGTTTGAATAAATCAATCAACGGAATTTTGTCTCGCTTTGTCTTTTCGACTGCGAGTTTATCATATAGTGTTTTCACGAAGTAAGCTTTTGACCCATCAAGTTTCCCAAAAGACTTATTACGAATTACAACTTCAATTATTTCCATATCTTTGCCTGAATTATACTATAAGGTAATAAAGAGTACAGTGAGCTGTCATAAATTTGTTTGGTAATTTTTTTAAAAAAGCGAATTTTTCTTGCAAAGAAAAATTAAATCTTCGTCAAGCCTAATTAGACCAATTTCCCCCTCATAAAAAGGCTCATTCTTCGAGAAACTGTTTGTCAAAGTAGCCATAAGTTCGGTACGATGTATATAAACCGAATATGGTGATCACAACTTATCATGGAGAAAAAACTTATTCTGTTCCAGAAAATCTATGATTTTACTTTGTGGCTGTATCCCGTCATAAACCGCATTCCCAGACATCATAAAACTGTTCTTGGAAGGCAGATTGAAGAACTGACGGTTTCAATGCTTCTGGTTGTTTTATCGGCAAATAGAGCCCGCGGTAAAAAACGTGCAGAATTCCAGCTTGTCATCTCTGAGGATCTGGATAAATTAAGAATCCTTATCCGGTTGACCAAAGACCTCCGTTTCATGAGCATAAAACAGTATGTCTATTCTTCGGAAAAGGTAAACGAAATCGGAAAGATCCTCTCCGGTTGGATGCGTGCTACCACGGATGGACACAAAGTTACCGCAAAGCCCGAACCCGCCTCTCCAAAGAAACCAGTTGCAAAAGCACCCCAAAATCTGACACTATTTGATTAAGGGAAGGACCAAAACGCCTTCTAACGTGGCGGCAATTGGAATAATACGACGAACGCTGGAGCGTTCACGTTGAATCTGAATAATCAACCGTCTGATACGAACACCAATATTGGTTTCCGCTGCGCCAGTGATCAAAGTAGGCAAAATGCGCCAGGTGCGTTGGTTCTCATCTACGGATGAAACCCAGGACCTTATGAATCACAGCGTCCTTTCCGGACCCCGATTTGATCGGGGCAAACATAATGCCTGTATTCTTACTTCTTCTTGGAGAAGCGGTAAGGTAAATAGGTGCCGGGTCGGTTCCTTGTGGGCCGGCCCGGTTTTTGAAATCATATGTATGACAAGATAATCAGTTTTGAAGCGCTCCTTGGTGCCTATTACCGGGCAAGAAAGTGTAAACGCTATAAAGATAAGATTCTCCGATTCGGCTATTACCTTGAGTCAAACCTGCTCCTTCTGCGGCGCGATCTTCAGTCAGAGTATTACACGCCCTCTCCCTATGTTTGTTTCACGGTCCATGATCCAAAACAAAGGAAAGTTGCCGCTCCCGCCTTTTGCGATCGTGTTGTTCAGCATTCCTTGGTTGCCGCAATTGAACCTTTATTTGAAAAGACGTTTATTTATGATTCTTATGCCTGCCGTCAAAAGAAAGGCACTCATTTTGGACTGCAGCGCTTGAAGAAGTTTTTGCAGGCTGCCCGCTCTCTCTATGGACCAACTGCCCCGATTTATTGCCTTCGGATGGATATTTCCAAGTTTTTTGCCAGCATGTCCTGGGATGTGCTTTTCCCTTTAATTTTCAAAAGGGTGACCTGCCTAAAAACACAAAATCTGATCACAAAAATTCTTACTCGTTACCGATTTTTCGATGAATTTGGACACGTCTATGATCCGGCACCTTTGGTTGTCAGCCCGGGCCTTCGCAAAGGACTCCCGATTGGTAATCTCACGAGCCAACTTTTGGCTAATATCTATCTCAATGAACTTGACCATTTTGTCAAAGATAGACTCCGCGTCAGATGGTACGGCCGGTATATGGATGATTTTCTTGTTATTCATCATGATAAAGAAGAACTAAAGAGACTTGAGGCGGAAATACGAACATTCCTGAAAGATACTTTGAAGTTAACTCTTTCTGACCGTAAAGTTATTATTTCTAATGTAAAAGACGGAATTCCCTTTGTCGGCTACCGTATTTTCTATGACCACATTACCATTCGTGGCAGTACACTGCTTCATATGCAGCGAAAACTCAAACGCAAACGGGAAGAACTGCGTAAGGGCTATGCCTATCAAGATCAGCTTATCGCCTCGGTCAATTCTCTTTTTGGCCATTTCCGGCATGCCGATTCCTGGTCGCTAAAACAAAAAATGTTTACGCTAAATGAGCGTTATCCAAAGAAGAAAAAACATCCAGTCAAGGTAAATCTCTGGGATGAAGAATTAGTCTAATTTTAGTCTAGTAATCAGTCTAGTTTTTTCTTTTTAACCCAAATTGTCAAGTTAATTGACAATATATTTGACAAGTATAAAAATAGCTGCGAGACAATTTTAACTAATATTGTTCCATAGTTTTGTTGCTATAGAACAATATCGAGCCGTAGTTTGACACCTTGCGGGTGGTATTGACAAACATGGTCATGTTTGATACCATATAGTCATGTTAAACACAAATACAGGTCTTGCCAAAGCATATACCCCAGACCAGGTTGCACAGATGTTGCAGCTTTCCAAAAATACGGTTTATGAACTTATTAACCGTGGGGAGATCGTTGCTAAAAAGATCGGCAGAGTCTATCGAATTCCAGCGGCTTCAATCGCCTTTATTTTTACCGGGCTTGATTATGATCTCTATCAAATGGATCAGGAAGATCGAAAATATCTTCCCATGATTGAGAAAGCGCTTAAAGAGGTACGCTCCGAATTAAAATAAAACTCATGGATGTATATGTCGATTCCGATGTTGTTATTTCTTCCTTACTCTCTCGAACTGGAACGGCGTATTACCTTCTCAATGACAGTACAATAACTCCCATTATTTCCTCCGTTTCCCGTGAGGAGATTGAAAAGGTGATTTTACGTAAGGGCATAGAACAAGAACAATTTAGGGAGCTTATTCAAAAGCGGCTGAAAGTAGTTACCATAAAACAAAGTATTTCATCGCTTAAAGTAAAATACTCGTCATACGTTTTGGATATTAATGACGCCCATATCGTTGCCGGGGCAAAAGCCGCAAAAGTAGATTTCTTGCTAACATATAACCTAAAGCATTACAAAACAACCAAACTAAAGGACAATTTCAATATCCAGGTACTCACACCAGCGCTTTTTCTCCAATACCTTCGCAGTCTTGAGAATTGATAAGATTTCTCTTTTCAGGTGTGCACTCATAGTATATTTTGATTGAAAATCATGAGCCATCAGTATATATTGTAAGTATGTGAAAAAATTCTTTCGCAAGCTTTTGCGTTTCCTTTTTGAACAACCAATAACCATTCTAACCTGGCACACCAAACCCGGGGTGGTTATCAGTGCTGTCCTTATCTTTGTCTTCGGACTTTATCTCACGCTTTTTAATCTCATCTCGGTCTTTGCCTTAAACGATACCAACAATCTGTGGACATTCAATACGGCCAACGCCGGAAGCTATACCTATGACTCAAACCTCGTGGCAATTGACACCAGCGCCCATCCCATCTCTGGCGTCAACAAATTCACCAACCCTGCCTTCGCATCAGATGCCTCCTCATGGAGTGTCACGGCAGTCAACGGGTCGGGAACGCCAACCGGCTGGGTTGCGGTCCCCGGAAACTCCACCTACTCCATAACCGACTTTCTGGCCATGAAATACGAGGCCAAAAATGACGGGTCAAACAATGCTGTTTCTCAGGCGTCAGGGACTCCGTACGTCTCGATCTCCCAAACAAGTTCCATCACCAAGTGTTCGGCCGTGACGGTTGCCGGCTCGGCAGCGCATCTTCAGACCAACAACGAATGGATGACGGTAGCCCGAAACGCCGAGGCGCAAGCATCAAACTGGTCACTTGGGACAGTCGGAAGCGGGTATTTATTTGCCGGACACAATGACAATGCTCCGGCTGCTGCTAAAGCTGCCTCCTCAACCGACACCGGAGATAACCGCTGTGCCTACACGGATACGGCCGGAACAACAGAAGCACCTTCAAGTTGTCCCACCAATACGGCCAATAACACTTCGGGGACTGCCGGAAATCAGGTCCGGGTTTTGACTTTGTCCAATGGCTCGGCAATCTGGGATATTGCGGGAAACGTCTGGGAATGGACCAATGACACGATTACCGAGGCAAATCAACCTGACGTGACAGGCCAGTCCGGGTTCGCCTGGCGGGAGTTTACCGCCCTGACATCATACGGTACACTGTCTTACGATCTCGTCCGTCCTGCCGGAACGACCTATGATGCCACCTATGGGGTGGGAAGGATTTATCACAACTCCGGTTCTTCCGCCTCAACCGTTTACGCCTTCTAGCGTGGCGGCGCGTGGAATAATACGACGAGCGCTGGAGCGTTCACGTTGTTTCTGAATTATCTACCGTCTGGTACGAGCACCGGTATTGGCTTTCGCTGCGCCAGTGATTCCGTAGCTCCCTCTCTCTCTTATTCCTCTAGTTCCGGCCGCGCCGGCGGGGGAGAAACAATTACTATAGGATCATATGTGGACGGCAAATTTGTCCAGTCGGTCAATGTGGGCGACACGTCAACCTATGATCTTTCAGCCTATATCTATGATTTAACCGGAACGGCAGGAGAAGAGATTACCTCAACTGATGCCGAGCTTTACTACAACGGCGCAACAGTCACCACCGCCTACACCAATGCCGGATCAGGCTGGTGGAAACTCACCGGCACAGTCACCGGAGCCAATACCTCACGGGAATACGGAGTTGTGGTCAAAAGCGGAAAGAGTGTTAAGGTCGACGACTTCACCCTTGCCAAAAACGGCACCTATTCGGTTTATACTACGTCCGCTTATTCCAATGCGCAAGTTAACTCCTACGATACTTTTTGCGAAGGCACCCTTTCGGGATCAACTTGCACGACGGACGCTAGTTATTCAGGAAACGCCGCGATCTATTACCAGATTTGTCTAGATGATGGTTCGGCCTGTTCTTATTCTTCCGGATCCCGGTGGCAATACTATACCGGCGGGGCCTGGACCAATGCCACCGATGCCACCACAACCTATGCCAATACTGCAGCCCAGCTGACGCAGGCAGCGATGCAGGCGCTTTCAGTGACGAGCCAGAAAATCTCG
>Ga0209542_10004728_pt1 | contig 27761 bp, 44 predicted proteins | sample RifCSPhighO2_01_FD_184028 | JGI IMG/M metagenome (GOLD analysis project Ga0209542, IMG submission 184028) | Soil microbial communities from Rifle, Colorado - Rifle CSP2_plank highO2_0.1 (SPAdes) (version 2) | ecosystem: Environmental > Terrestrial > Deep subsurface > Rock core/Sediment ...
GACATGCCAGAACATTTCAGGATAGTCTACCTAGCACAGGAGCAGCTGCTCAACGAGGCGTTAGACAAGATAGAAAGCTTTGTCAAAAGGAACAGGAGCTAATTAACATATTTAAAGAAAGAATAGTATATGTAAAAAGTGCAGCAGCAACTCTTCGGCACAGGTGAAGGTCAGTTCTTTGAACGTATGCTCACATATCGCAATGAACTAGACAACGATGCGAGAACACATAACGGTCACTATAGATCAACATTATTGAAAGGGTACGCATTTGCACGTAATGCCTGTGAGGATGGACATCCAAAAGGCTGGTACCATCTCAAGGATATGACGGCCTTCGCCCAGAATATAGGACTTGTTCCAAGGCAACGCAATCAAGCATCAAACGAACCCAGTCAATTATTATTATTTTATAGCGAACCCAATAATTCAATCAGGTTCATTTAAAAGCGCTCGGCCAACATTTTATCTATGATAGCCATTCTTCGTCTGGGCCACCGAGTAGGTCGCGACGACCGTATCTCAACCCATTGCGGGCTTGTGTCCAGAGCACTGGGCGCGTCTTCTATAATATACTCAGGAGATCGCGACGACAAGATGGTCACCGGCATAAACTCGGTTTCTGAGAGATGGGGCGGCAAGTTCGAGGTCGGCTACAACGCAAACTGGAAAAAGGTATTGATGGACTTCAAGAGGCGCAAATACACCATAGTCCACCTGACAGCGTATGGAATGCCACTACAGGAGAAAATCACTGCAATAAGGAAGAACAAAAATGTTCTAGTCGTGGTTGGCAGCGAGAAGGTGCCGGGAGAAATTTACCAGCTGGCAGATTACAACATTTCAGTAACCAGCCAACCGCATAGCGAGATAGCCGCGCTGGCACTATTCCTTTATTCATATAACGACAAAGCTCTGGAGCAAAAATTTACCAAGTCGAAGATAAAAATAATACCGCAGGAAAAAGGCAAGAAAGTAGAGGAAGGCTAATCAATTCCCTTAAAATTTTTCCCCTCTCTTGAAAGCAATACAACACGGCTGTCTGCTTTTTCGCTGATTATACGATAAGAAGAATTGCTTTCGATCTCCGCTGCGAACTGCTGTATCTCTGAATGCAGTGGCATATCCTCGTATTTCATGACGCGACGCGAGCCTCCGACGGCCATGAAGCCTTTGACCTCGATAAACTTCGTCCCGGACTTGTCAATAATTTCTGCGTAGCCTTTCGGGTCCGTAAAGTTGACACCCTTTGCAAGCGTGAGTCTGGCTACTGTGTTACAATCAAATTTACCCAACATGCGAAGTGACTGGTTTACGTTCTCCCAGAAGTTCTTTTCCATTGGCACTGCTGCTTTCTTGTACATTTCAGGATTCGTGCCGTAGAATGATACGTAAAGATTAGTTGGTTGGTGTTCTAGCAGGCGTTCAACCATTTCAGGTCGTGTGCCGTTTGTAACCAGAAATGCAGTCATGCCGCGTCCCATTATTTCATCTATAAATTCGGGCAACATTGGATAGAGGGTCGGTTCGCCAGACAGTGATATAGCCACATGCTGAGGAATCATTGCTTTGTCAAGTTTCTCTTTGTCAGCCTTTGGATTACCATAAAACCCTTGCAAAATTTCCACTTGTGCCTCTATGCAATTATCAAGAACCTGTTTAGGGTCATCCCACTCTTCATTCTTCGGGAGCATATAGTCAAAATTTCTCCAGCAATGAAGGCAGTTGAATGTGCAGAAAAACATCGCAGGCGTCATCTGGACGCATTGATTCGATTCAATTCCATAGAACTTGTTCTTGTAGCAGACATTCTTGCCCCTTATACTCTCTTTCGTCCAGTTGCATATCTTTATCGCACTGTGCCTTCCAACAAACCTATAGCCCATCTGCGTCGTCTTCTGGCGCATGAAATCCAACTTGGCTTCGCGCTCCTTGACCAGCGAAGCGTCTACAAAGCCATCCGGTATGCCGTTGCAGCCGCTACTGCATGAGTCCTTTGGCTGAATAATCGGTAATTGCATGATTATCACTTTTCTAAATTTTGTAGATAGTCTCTTATTTCATTTAATTTGACGGGTATAAGTGAAATATGAACACCATAGTGCTTTCTCTTTGTGGATATAAAACCCTTTCTTATCAGCTCTTCCAGACCGTACTTTGCAATTTTCTGGTCACCAGTCGGGACGTGCCGCACCATGTTTTCAAATGTCGTTTGTCTGTGACCGACATATCTGTGTGCCAGCATATAGTCTATAATAAATATCTCGGCTTCTTTCTGTGTAAAAATTTTCATAGTATACTTAAATTATTACATCTTTAAATATTTGATAATTGATAATAGTGATAGTGAGCAAATATGGGACTCGTACATATATTCGGGGACAAACCAGTGCACAGGGTGCTGGATTTTTTTAGGGTTCATCGTCACTGGGATTACTCGATAAAAGACGTAACAAAATCTACTGGTGTCAGTTACAGGACACTTCAAAAAACTATCCCGCAGCTGGTCAAGAAGGGGTTTTTGAAATATTCAAGAACCGAAGGAAAGGCTAAATTGTACATGTTCGACGAAGATTCAAAAATCGCTATGCGCCTGAACGAATTTGCAAGACACGTCGACATGGAATACGGGGCAGCCGTGGCACAAAGGAAAAAGGTTGTTGCCTAACCGTTTGCATTTTAAGACTGAATACAACTACTTATTGTGTCCATCAAGAAGAAAATAGCCAAAATGACCGGAATAAGAGAGTCCATGATACCGGCCGGCTACCAGATACTAGGAAACATATTGCTTCTCAAATTCACCAAAATATCTCTGGAGAAGAAGGAAAAGATCGCAACGGCGCTGATGAAAATGCTTCCATACGTAAAAACCGTGTGCGAGATAAAAGAAGTCAAGGGTGAACTACGGGAACCTGTTATAAACGTAATTGTAGGCAACGGGACTGTAACAACACACAAAGAAAACGACGTCCTGTACAAGATAGACGCTTCAAAGATAATGTTCTCAAAGGGCAATCTCTACGAGAGAAAGCGCCTCTTAGGACAAGTAAAGGAAGGTGAGTCCGTGGTTGACATGTTCGCAGGCATAGGCTACTTCTCGATGCCAATAGCAAAGTTCACCAAGGCAAAGGAAATAATAGCAATAGAAAAGAATCCTACATCGTACAACTTTCTAACAGAGAATATACAATTGAATAAGATAAGCAACGTCATAGCGCTTCAAGGAGACTGCAAGATAGCTGCGCGTACTATGAAGGAAAAGGCTGATAGGGTATTGATGGGCTACTTCCCAAATACCGAGGAGTTCCTGCCATCTGCAATATGGATGGCCAAATCAGGCTGTGTTATTCATTTTCACAATGTCTACAAGGAAAGCGATCTATGGAGCAAACCGATAGAGACTATCCAGCTCATATGCGAGAAGTTCCAGCGCAGCTACGAAATCATGGCAAAGAAGAAAGTAAAATCGTACGGGCCGCGCAAGTGGCATGTTGTGATAGACTTTAAGGTAAAATAGTTAAAAAGAATTAATAAACCTCAAAAATATAGGTTAATACAATGACGAAAAAAGAAATAGCTACTGGTGTTGTGCATAAAGTACCAGCCGACATGCGAAGAGCTCTCTCTTCTCAAGCGGTGCGAAACGCCTGGAATGACCTTACACCGCTTTCGCGCAATGAGTGGATTTGTTGGATTACTTCTGTCAAGAAGTCGGAGACAAGAAGAAATCATATAGAACGAGCATGCGCGGAGCTTATCGAAGGAAAGCGTCGGCCTTGTTGTTGGCCTGGATGCCATCATCGTCGAAAAATTTTAAAGAATAAAAAATCTATAGCAGTTTGAAATTCTTGCCAGCATACGGCACTTTCAATTCTTCCTCTAACCTTAGAAGCTGATTGTATTTTGCCGTCCTCTCTGAACGGGCGGGTGCGCCGAACTTTGCGCCAAAAGTGCCCAATGCGACGGCAAAATCTGCAATGAACGTGTCCTCGCTGTCTCCGGACCTGTGTGATACTATAATATTCCAGTTGCTTTTCCTGGCAAGAACGGCAGCGTCAACAGCCTCGGTTACGGTGCCGATCTGGTTGATCTTGACCAGCAGGGAGTTGCAGGAGTCTTTTTCTATCGCTTTTTTTATCCGTTCGGGATTTGTAGCGGTCAGGTCGTCACCAACCACAAAACATCTCTTTGCCTTATTCTTCAACAATGCGAATGAATCGAAATCTTCCTCATGGAACGGGTCCTCTATTGAAATTATTGGGAATATCTTTGTCAGGTCTATGTAATAATCAGCGAGCTGCGCGGCGTCAAGAAGTTTCCCGTCTATGCTGTACTTGCCGTGGAAAAACTGTGATGCGGCGGCGTCAATTGCTATTTTTACATTATCAGCATATCCCGTCTCGTCTATAGCCTTCCACAGCAGCATTAGCGCATCACGCGTGCTGCCAATGTTTGGTGCGAAGCCGCCTTCGTCGCCAACGTTTGCCGATATCTTCCCATATTTTTCTATGATTGCCTCCTTGAGGTTGTAATATATCTCGCAAGCAGCCTGCGTAGCCGCAGAAAATGTGGAGAACTTTAGAGGGACAAGCATGAATTCCTGTATGTTGAGGTTATTCTCAGCGTGCGCTCCACCATTTATGACGTTCATGAACGGAACGGGTATGCACGGTCGAGACTTGGACATGACAGATACGGTTTTTACCACGTCTAACGCTTTGCATGTGGCCATTGATACAGCCGTAGTTGCATTGGCGCCCAGTTTCCATTTGTTGTTGCCGGCAAGGCCGCAAAGCACTTCATCAACTTTTTTCTGGTTTAGCTCTTTTCCAACGAGATGTTTTGATATTATCTTATTCACATTATTTACCGCACGTTGCGCGCCAAGTCCATTATATCTTTTCTCACCGTCTCTCAGTTCAACGGCCTCATGCTTGCCCTTGCTTGCGCCGGCGGGGGTTATTGCGCGGTATCCGTTCACCTCTGCTTCAACTGTTGGATGGCCGCGGCTGTCCAGCACCTCTCTTGCATGAACGGATTTTATTTTTATCATATAATCACATTTTCTTGGCCATTAATATTCCATCTTGACCTTTTTCAAACCAATTCTTGACACGTCCCATCAGTTTGAATTTATTTTTCCTGTAAAATTTCATGCCGGTCGCATCGCCATACGTCAAATCTACAAATAGGAACTCATTTTTCTTCATTTCCCTTGTGGCTTTGTTAAGAAGGGCTGTGCCGATTCCGTGGCGCTGGTATTTCTTCCTAACTGCAAAATAAAATATCCAAAATTTTTGTATATCCAGCTCGACAACCATTATGCTACCGACTACTTTGTTATCGACTAAAGCAGTAAAATGAAATCCTCTGTTCTTTATAGTATTATTTAGGTATTTTTTTGTAATCCAATCTTCGTAATACCATTGTTCTTTTCCTATCCTGAGTATCTTATATATGTGAGATGGTCTGGTTTTAACTATCTTTATCATTCTATCAGCTCGAAATCCAGCCTGTACTTCCATATCTTAGGTCCGTAAGGAAGCACCTTTTGTTCTTCTATAAATTTTATCTTTTTTTTCATTAACTTTGCGGTTTGTTTTATTTTGTCTTTCTTATCGTCCGTGTCTGTTGCAAAGCAGTAAAAGTGGCACACGCCGCCTGGCTTCAGACAGGTTAGCGCCTCTTTTACATACTCTATAGAACGTTCAGGCAAAGGCATAAGCACGCGGTCACATTTTCCTGCGTATGTATCTACATTGCCCGAAACGTCGCCCATCAGAACTTCTATTTTCTCGGATTTGTTAAGTTTTATGTTTTTCCAAAAATATTGCACAGCGGACGGATTTATTTCTATGGCCACTATTTTTTCTGGTTTGGCTTTTTTTTCTATTTCTATAGCAAAAGGCCCTACGCCTGCAAAGAATATCATCACCGTCTCACCTTCCCTTACTTTTTCCACTATGCGCATACGTTCCGTAGACTCGCGTGTAGAGAAGTAGGCAATCTGAGGGTCTAAGAGAAAGCGGCATCCATTTTCCACATGAGTGACTTCGGTATTCTTGTTGCCAGTTATAACCGCGTAATCCCGAGTCCTGTGTACGCCTTTTATTGGCGATAATTTCTTCAGCACCGTCTTGACATTCTTATGCTTCTTCATCAGCGCTTTTCCAATAAGGCTTTCCTTGCCTTCGAGCTCCTTTGGGATGTCTATTATCGCAACGGCCTTTTCTTTGCTACCTACTATGTCGAAAGAGGTTGGGATAAGCGACAATTCGCTCTCGGTGAGTTTTTTCTTGAGAAGTTCTTTGAGAGTCATACTAAGTATACCACCTATCTTTAGATGGTAGAGGTCAAGGATAAAGTATTATTTGTGGTACAAGGTGAAATCATAATTTCACCTGTACAGGAAGAACATGGTTCTTCCTTGTATCCTTGTATCTCAACCACCGTTCAGTAATATTTTGATTTACCACCATTAAGAACGGTGGTTGCTGATAAATATTAGTTTTATCGTGAAATCCCTATAAAACTTCCGATTTCACGTATAGTTACAAGTAGTAGCCCAAAAACAGGCTACTTGATAACTATAAATCCACAATATTAAAAGGAGAACCATGCCAATACTGTGCATAGCCGGCATGATAGGATCCGGAAAGGACACGGCCGCCGAGTACATATCGAAAAAATACGGGTACAAGATAGTAGATTACGCCAGCATCCTAAGAGAGATATGCAAAAAAGAAGGCCTTGAAGTAACAAGGGATAACCTCCAAAACCTCAGGCTGAAATACGGTAATACATTCCTGGCGGAAGAAGTCGTGAAAAGAATAAAAAAATCCGGAGAGAAGAAAATAATCCTCACGCCCATGAGAAGATCGGAAGACTATGAGATACCAAGAAGAGAATTTGGCGATCAAGTAAAATTAATACTGATAGAGTCTGACGCAAAGGAAAGGTTTGATCGATTGAAGAAACGCGGACGGGAGAACGACCCAAAGGATTTCAAAGAATTTGAGCGTCAGGAAAAACGTGAAAACGAAATCTTCAATTTTGACAAGACATTTTCCTACGCCGACTTCACCGTGAAGAATAACGGCTCTATAGATGAAATGAAAAAGAATATCGACAAGGTAATGCGTGATGAAAATGTTTAACAAAGCCGACAAAGTCCTGAGAGATATAGAGAAAGTAGCAAATGAAAGAGGCAGCTCACTTTTACCTATAATAGGCGTAGAGAAAGGCAATGTTCTGGGTGAAGTGGTAAAAAAATACCAGCCAAAACTCATTTTAGAAATAGGAACGCTCGTTGGTTATTCGGCAATTTTAATGGCACGGCACCTAAAAGGAAAAATAATCTCAATAGATATATCTAGTGGAAACCATGAAGCTGCAAAAGCCAATATAGAAAGAGCCGGACTCTCCAATAAGGTTGAACTGATAGTCGGCGACGCACTGGAAGTGATACCCACGCTCGGCGGGCCGTTTGACATGGTTTTCATAGACGCCAGAAAAGAGGACTACTTGAAATATCTGGAGACAGCAGAGCCACTGATGACAGAAAATGCAATAGTTGTTGCTGACAATGTTGTTAAATTTAAAACTGGGATGAAAGATTTTCTTGAGTATGTGAGGAACTCGGGCGTATACAAAAGCGAACTTCATGATTTTGGATTTGACGGCATTGAGGTAAGCAGGCGATCGAAATGATAAAAGTAATAGATTTCTATGCGGACTGGTGCGGGCCGTGCAAGATTATGGATCCGATAGTGAAAGATCTCGAGAAGGAACTGGATGGAAAAGTTGAATTTGAACAGGTAGACGTGGACGCTGATCAGGAAAAAGCACAGGAATATGGCGTGATGAGCATACCGACATTTGTAATTATCAAAGATGGCAAGGAAGTTGACAGGATAGTCGGCGCCAGAGGCAAGAGCCAGTTCAAGCAGCTGATCGAAGTGCATCTGTGATTTAACTTATTTTCTTCTCAATTTTATCCAGCTTTTTTTCAATTCTATCAAGCTTTTCCTTCATGTCTTCCCACATGTCTAGTACAATCTCATGAGGGGGTTTTGGCCTGAATTCAGCTGGTATAGCTTTCTCCCTTCTAAGAAAATCCAAAATACGTTTGTCTTTTAATGAGAAATATTTTTTGCCTTCTCTCCACTCGCCCTTTACGAGGCCTATCTCTTCCAGAAGTTTTAGATGAAAGTCTATTGTTTGGGGTTTTTTCTTTATTTCAGATGCAATCTCTGTTAGATACTTGTCTTTTTTTGCCAGTGTGAGAAGTATCTCTTTTCTAACGTCGTTTGATAAAGCCCTGTGTACTATTTCGTCATGCATCGGCATACCTCTACTTATTCGAGTTTACTATTAAAGACTATATTTCGAGTTTAATTTGAAAGTCGAAACCTTTAAATAGTTTCTATTCTAGTATTCTATGAAACTCGAAACTATGGAGGTGAAAATATGAATCCAATACATATGAGTGCTGCAGAGTACCATGCTCGTTGGGCATTAATGGAATGCAACCCGTGTAAGGACTGCTCACCGGAGTATAGAGGAAAGTTTGCAGAACTCAAAGCCTTAGTCGAGGCGGCGGACATGATTTTCGACAGGGCATACGAGGCTTATGGCAGGCTAACTGAAGTATCCCAAACAGAACGCCTATACGAGCAAAGAGATGAAAAAATATAATAAATTTTATAGGTGTGCGCACACCCCTTTTAAAATTATCATAATAATGATTTCTTATGTTATTCCAAAGAAAAAAGATAACCAAAGATATCAGCATAGTCGACATAATATCCCAGAACCCAATGGCCCGCGGGGTTCTTTTAGAGAACGGCATAAAATTTGTGGGTCAAGGACTTAGCCCGCTTGAAAGCCTGGAAAAGGTCGCAAAGGGCAACGGGCTGGACAATAAACAAATAGAAAATATTCTCAAGGAATTGAACAAGGAACAGCCAAAAACCAGCAACAAGGATGTCATCCAGATCAGCAGCGCAGCCGGCACAAAACTAAAGGAAATGATTAAATCGAAAAACAAAAAGGGGATACGACTCCGCCTTGTCTCGGACGGCTGCGCAACTTACGTGTACGACATGGACTTCGGCACCAGGCGGATAGAGGGTGAGATAGAGCTAAAGGCAAACGGGGTTACGTTCTACATAGATCCAAAAAGCGCCGATTTCATAAGGGGCACGAAAATAGACTACGACACGAAGGAAGAAGGATTTGTGTTCGACAATCCAAACGTCAAAAAGTAGCGTGATATTTATGAGGAATACAGAAAGAACATTTCATTGGATTGTGGGAGTTCTTCGCAAAGCGAAGAACAGGTTTCCTGTTGGCCATGAGCTTGAAGAAATGGTCACAGACGGAGAAAATAGCTTTCCGAGAGCTATATGGGAAGTATACGATCATTCTGTCAGGCACTACAGATACAAAGGATTCGTGGACAAGAAGAACAACAACACGATAGAAACCCTGTGGAATTTCACGAATTTCATCCCGAAATTCGTGTCATTTGACCAAGCAAAGAAATTCTTCACGATATGGGTGGATGTGTACAACATGAAAAGAAGCAGACAGTTGACAGAAAGCAGAGAAGCCTACAAAATCATGCAGACAATAAAAATTTGTACATAAATCAGCATTCAAGTTTTAGAGATGACCATTAGAAGTTAGATGGTCTATTAGATTTCGGCGCTTCATTATAAATCTATTGAAATCTTTTCTTTTAATACATCATGCCCAGAAATCTCTTTTTCCGCTATTTCTCGGTTAACCTCAAGAACAAGTTTTAGTGCATCAAGAAGATTTCCCTTAGCTTCTTTTAAGTTATCGCCCTGGGTATTTACGCCAGGTATTTCTTCTACATAGGCAATATAGCCTTCTTTCACCTTTCTATAAACAGCTGTAAGACCGCTTATTTTTTCTTTTTTCATTATAGACACCTTTAGACATTAGTATTAAGATAGTTTAAATTCTTATATATTCTGAGATTGAGATACTTGCCAGAGGGCTCGTAGCTGTGCTTGGCTGTTGGTTTGGTTCTTTGCAGGCTGAATGTAAGATGGGGGTATTGTGATCCAGCTCAATCTTCCGGTTCTATTATTATTTTGCTCCCAACTTTGCTTATGCTTACAGATTCACCAGGCTTTAATTTGAAATCTTTTTCCAAGTCGCTGGGTATTCTCAGGACTAATCCGCGGCCGCTTTTTGACAGGCTCCTGTGAAGCTTGAGAGGCTGAGGCCATACGCCCAATTTTTTGGCTACTTCAATTGTGCGTTGTGCATCTTTTTCGTGTATAAATTCTTCGCCACATTCTGCACAGCGCTGGCCTTTTTCTATGAAAACATAGCCATCCACCTCAGACACTATGTTGTCTACTTCTATCAGTTCTGCTTTTTCGCATACAGGGCAGACTGACGCCTTTGGCGTCGGCTTGTCCCATTTTTTGTTTGTCATTTTCCCTCAGCTCCTGTTATTATAAAAATTTCATCTCCCGTATACACAAAAATTATTTTTCTGCTTCCTCTCTTGTCTTTCACGTAAGCTTCGTATTTGTTTTTCCCAACTGGTTCTATCTTGGCTTTCATTAATGCCGATCGTAATTGATTAATATCCCAGTCCCATTTTCTAAGCCATGTATTTCTGAAGTGTTTGCTGGGCTTGATTTCTTTGGTGAAATCGACGGCGAATTGACGCTTTTGGCGTCGGTCTATTTGCACTATTTTTTCACCTTCTTTTGTTATCTAATAACATGCACATATATAAAGCTTTCTATCTAGATATACTTTCTACAGGGCTCGTAGCTGTGCTTGGCTGTTGGTTTGGTTCGATCAGGACAAATGCATGCTAAGAGTGGTTGGGTTGCACTATAATTTTAAATAGCATTCTATGTGTATAGATTTACGTGAATTTGTATGAAAAAACAGATATTTACAGTTCTGATAGAAAAAGACGAAAATGGCACTTATGTGGCCGAAGTTCCAGATCTTAAGGGTTGTTATACTCAGGGTGATTCAGTAGAAGAAGTTATGAAGAACATAAAGGAAGTAATAGAAATGTGCCTTGAGGAACAGAACGTAACGCCAAATGAGTTTATAGGCGTCCAAAAAATAGAGGTAAATGCAGATTGACGCACAAAGTGCGTCGGTGTGGTTCACATGAAACTGCCTCTGGTTTCTGGACAGAAAATGATAAAAATTCTTTCTGTGAAAGGCTTCCAAGTCGTAAGGCAAAGAAGCAGCCACATTCAGATGAAAGATGCAAAAGGAATACTTGTTACAGTGCCTGTTCACTCCGGAAAAGATGTAAGTATTAGCATTACACTCAAGATTCTCCGTGACGCAGAAATATCAAGAGAAGAATTTATAGAACTGGCACAGAGAGTATAGTAGGGCTCGTAATGATACTTGGTTGGTAGTTTGGTTGAATGTAAACCAAATGTGATTGAAAAGTAATTGATTCGTGATTTGACATGAAAACAAAAAATGTGTACAGACTTCCGATAGACAGAAGTCGGATAGGCAGAATTTCGTACAAAGAATCTCCTGCACACGTAGGACCGCTTCGCCATTCTGTAGATTTCATAGTTACAGAAGACACACCAGTAAAAGCCGCACTTGGTGGAGTTGTTGTTGATATTTTGGACGGTTCGGAAATTGGCGGGCCGCAGAAAAAATTGGAAAAGTACGGAAACTTTGTCGAGATTGGGCATCCTAACGGAGAATATTCTGAGTATGAGCACCTCAGAAAAGGTTTGCTCGTGAAAGTTGGTGATAGAGTAAAGAAAGGACAACTCATCGGATACAGCGGAGCTACAGGTTGGCTTGCACATCTTGGTCCGCACCTGCATTTCATGGTCGGAGTGTACAATCCAAAGTACGAAACTCTTAAAGTTGTCTTTGAAAAGTAGTTTATGACGATTGGGCTCATAGTCTAGTTTGGTTAGAGGCTTGAATTTGCTTTGCAATTCATACCGGCTATGATTCGTGGTTAGGGTAAACTTTTCCCAAACTTGAAGTTGAGCTTTGCTCAACTTAAGTCGCCAAAAGACTTTCACAAAGTCTTTTGAACGAAGTTTAATCAAAAGGGAAGGTTTTCTGAATACCATGTGGCCCCGGTTCAAATCCGGGTGAGCCCACTCAGCCTTTTTTTGCTTCGCAAAAAATCGCTGGCGGAAAAAGAATCAAACATGTTCTATGTCTACGTTTTGAAATGCAGGGACGACTCGCTTTATACGGGCTATACGAATGACATCAAGAAAAGGCTTAAGATGCACAATGACGGAAAAGCGTCAAAGTATACGAGAAGCCGACGTCCTGTTAAGTTAATTGCACAGTGGCCTTTCAAAAACAAATCGGAAGCTATGAAGCACGAGATAAAATTTAAGGCTCTGCCACGCAAAGAAAAAATAAAATCCATAGAACGTTGCTTTTAAGTTTACAATTTCCTATATTCTCATTCATTAGGGCTCGTAGTCTAGCTTGGTAGGATTCGAGGTTTGGGTAAACTTTTCCAAAAGTTTACATGGTGAAATGGAAGTTTCACCTGTACAGGTTAAGCTTCGCTTAACCATGTAATCAAAAGGGAGAGTTTAGAAATACCTTGGGGCCCAGGATGTCAAAAGTTTGGCTTTTGATATGGGATTTCAAATCCTGGCGAGCCCATTTCTTATTTTTTAAAATTAGCCCCACTTTACTGGGGTAAAAGGATTCGGATAAAGTTCCTTTATTGTATGTTTTTCTATCTTAGGAAATGTCCAGCTACCTTTATTTTGTATATACTGCATGCAAACGATTGACGTAGTTGGAGTTCCTAGTTCCCATATGAACTGTCTGCAAGTGCCACAGGGAGTTGTGCTGTTTTTCTGTACCTTTGGCACGGGGTCTGCTACAACCACGATCTTTGCTTTAGCGTTGTAAGTTTCGGCAAGTATCATGTTTGCAAGTGCGTGTCGCTCCGCACACACGCCGCCAATGGATGATTCAAGACATGCTCCGTCGTATATTTTCCCACTGTTCGACATGACAAAAGAATAAACTGTATCGATTCCGCCTCTTGATTTACGTTTCTTGTTATTCTCTACTACAGCTTCCTTGGCATGTTCAATTAATTTCTTTTCGTCCTTTGTGAGAATCATGAAATAAATCTAGACCTCATAGTTTATTAACCCAAAGCCGCTTCTGAATAAGCTTTATTATACGCAAAATGCAATAATTATTTGATATAATGAACACAAAACAGACAGTATTGGGAATCGTCCTCTTTGCAGTTTTTTGGGCATTCCAGGCTGGCTATGCAAATTCTCTGGGCGTATCGGCATGGTTCGCGGGAGCTATAATCTTCGTAATACTCCTATGGGCCATCGGAAAGAGCTCGATGCCAAAGAAACAACCCGCTGAGGTGCAAAGATTCTGGAATTTCGTTGTTGTCCTCGCACTTGTGGCGACTTTCATCGCGTCGTACGTGATGCCTTATCTGGGCGCGGTTTACCCACCTGGCTTCACATATGCGGCATTCACGCCTCTATTGCTAAGCATATGGCTGATCCTATTCGGTTCGGCGATGCTTGCAGAGGGCTTGAACACAAAGAACACGATGGAAACGTGGTTCGGCGCATTCTGGCTGCTGGGATCTGTAACGTTCCTCGCACCGGGAATAGCACCTAACGCCTATTTGCACTTTGCCATGATAGCTGGATTACCAAACATAATTGCAGGATTGGTTGCAAAGAAATAAGCTTTTTTTAATTTTATTTTTAATTATAGTATCGGACAATACTATTTAGGGATATTATCCATTGTCCGTACTATATGTGAAGACATAACTATAAAATTAGTCTAAGTGTTATGTCTTGCACTATACTTGATTAGCTTTTGCTTTTTCTATCTTTCTATTCATCTATTATTATGAAAATACGACTAGCCGCCGCTAAAGATGCCGAAAACGTGGCGAAAATAATAAAACGGCACTCGCAAACGGATTACATGGGCTACGTCACTTTCAAGGACACTTACATAAGAGACAAGATGAAAAGGAACAACTTTTTCTTCGTTGCACTAACAAAAGACGCTGGCGCGTCAAGCGCATCTGAGATAATCGTCGGTTGCATACGCGCGTCTATAGTCGACATAGACCTGGCAGAGATAAGGACGTTGTGCGTGGACGAGGGGCAAAGAGAGAAAGGCATAGCCACGGATCTGCTTCAGACTGCTCTTGAATTTCTGAAGAAGAAGAAGATGCGCAAGATAGTGACAAGATCAAAAGCTGACAACACGGTGGCAATAAGCTTGTTCAAAAAAATGGGCTTCGAGAAGGAAGGATATTTCAAGGAGCACTATAGGAAGGGCATAGACGTGGTACAGCTGGCTAAATTCGTTTAAGTAGACTTTTGAATTACCTTATTTATGGCGCTCAATAACATGTTTGGATGGGAGCTGCTGGAAGAGTACAAGAAAGGAAAAAGAGTTTTTTCTGACATACACATGGAATTTTCTGACCTGACGTCATCAAACCTCGAGGGTGTGACGATAAAAGACTCCAAGCTCAATTTCGTTCTTTTGAGAATGTCCAACCTCAAAAACTGCAAGTTCGTAAACTGTGAGATGTTTTCTTGCGGGTTCAGGGACGCGGACCTCACCAATACGATATTTGATAATTGCAAAATAGACTACGGATATTTCCAAAATGCTATTTTCGACGGCACTAAAATGAAAAGATGCAAGTTAAGCTTTTGCGGGCTGTTTTCTACAAGTGTTGGCTCACTGGACATGTCAACTTCGACTCTTTTCAAGGTATTCACTGACATTTCCCAAGTGTCACAGGAAGACATGGATGCCGCTTATGCAGGGCTCTTGCCTTCTCTGCAAAACCTTGATTTCGAGATAAAAACACAGATGCAGGATCTTGTAAAAAGTGCAATAGACAAGATAGGTGTAGAACCTACAAAATCCGTGCAAGCATCGTACGAACAAAAAGGCCCTAAATATGCAAAGCCTTCGTCCGTATACAGTATAATGGAACAGCTGATAAGCAATTACGCTGCAAAAAACCCATATAAAACAAAACCTCCTTACAAAAACGATGAAAGTTATAAAAAATAATTTTTATTGATCATACGCCAGTCTGTCGCTGCAAACGTTTCACAAGCTTCTGTTTCTCCCTAAGCCTGCGCATGGAATCCACAAGTTCGATAAAGCCCAGCACTATGAGGCCGTAGCCAACCAGCTTAAATATGACATCCTGGAGAATGCTGGCAATAACCACACCTGCGCCTATCAGTGCCATTGCGGTTCTCATGAACGACAGAATGGTGCGTTCCTTTGACAGCACAACTTCTTCCTCTGCGATGAGAAGTCGTTTGTTGCTCTTTTTTGGCATATTATTACTAATCACCTTCGGATAAAAAGATTAAATTCAATTATCTGGTAGGATTATATGAGCGAAGAACTAGGGATGACAATAAAGCAGGAAGAGGATTTCAGCAAGTGGTACCTAGAAGTCGTGCGCAAGGGCAACTTTGTAGACCAGCGCAGCCCGATTAAGGGTTTTGACGTAATACTACCGTGGAGCTATGCGATCTGGGAAATTATACAGAACCAAGTAGATTCCAACCTGAAAAAGAACGGCGTGAAGAATGCATATTTTCCAATGTTCATACCAGAAAGCCTCATCAGACGGGAGGAAGAGCATTTTTCGGAGTTCAAGGCCGAGGCGTTCACAGTAACGGAAGCTGGCGGAGAAAAATTAGAGGAAAAATTATATGTCAGGCCTACTTCCGAGACAATAATGTATTACATGTACGCGCTTTGGATACGATCGTACAAGGACCTCCCGCTAAAGATCAATCAGTGGAACAATGTCATAAGATTTGATACAAAGGGAACCAAACCTCTGATAAGGCCGAGAGAATTTCTATGGCAGGAAGGGCACACGGTGCACACAACAAAGAAAGACGCCGAGGACTGGCTGAAAGTCGCGGTTTCTGTATACAGGGAAATGTACAATATGCTTGCTATAGAACCACTCATACTCGTTCGCCCTAAAAGCGATACGTTCGCAGGGGCGGATTACTCAATAGTTTTTGATACGCTTTTGAAAGATCTCAAAGTGTCGCAGGGACCAGGAAGCCACCTTCTGGGGCAACACTTTTCAAAACCGTTTGGTATAAAATTCCTCGACATAGAAGGCAAGGAGCAATATGGCTGGCAGACATCTTGGGGGACATCGATAAGACAGATAGGAATACTCATAGCTCATCACGGAGACAACAAGGGCGCCGTAATACCGCCTGCGCTCGCTCCGTATCAAGCAGTGATAATACCGATACTATTCAAGGGCAAAGAGGACGTTGTAAACAAGAGGGTCAAGGAAGTCAAAGAACTGCTGAAACATGAAGGAATACGCGTGCATATAGATGACAGAGATCACTCGGCCGGTTTCAAATTCAACGAATGGGAATTACAGGGAGTCCCACTCAGGGTAGAGATCGGGCCAAAGGATGTTGAGAGCAACGAGGTCACTGCCGTGTCGAGGCTGGGAATAAAATCGAAGCTGAAGATGACTAACATAGTAGAGGTCAAGGGGCTGCTAGACGACGTGCAGATGGAATTAATGACTAAGTCGAAGAAATTCCTGCTGGAAAATATAAAAGACGTGACAAGCATGGAAGCGCTGAAGAAAGCAAAAGGCTTCTCGCGAGCGAACTGGTGTGGCGCGGGTGAATGCGAGCAGAGTATAAAGGCGGAAACAGGTGGTAATGAAATCCGCGGCACGCTGTACGGCCAGCAGGAGAGACCATTCTCGCATTGTATCCATTGCGGTAAGGATGCAAAGCATGTCGTGTATATCGCGCGAGCTTATTGATCAAATTTCGATAATTGGTTGGGAAACTAATGAATGTTGAAGATAGAAAATATATGCAGATAGCAATTGAACAAGCCATAAAATCGGTCAAAGAAGGCGGATTTCCGGCCGGGGCGATAATTGTCAAGGATGGGAGGGTTATTTCAAAAGGCATTAGTATTGGTTCTAAAAATCATGACCCTTCTGGACACGCGGAAACTTCTGCAATAAGAGAAGCATGTAAAGAACTCAAAACTACAAATCTTGAAGGAGCGACAATGTACGAGTCGCTTGAGTGCTGCGTCATGTGTTTCTCTGTGGCCTACTGGTCTGGAATATCAAGAATTGTATACGCTTGCAAAAAGACACCTCAAATGATTTCGAAGGGCTATTACGAAGGCGATGCAAATAATCAATCACTAAATAAGAAAAATAATAGACAGATGAAATTAGTTTTCGCCTCGGAATTTGAGAATGATTCGCTTGCCGTAGTTGAACTATGGGAAAAACAAGGCGGTTTTAATAAAAGTTAATTTTAGAAATTGATCTGCACTAGCTGCTCCTTGCCCTTGTTGTCAGCCGCGTGCTTGAACTCGCAGGTGCTGTGGAAGTCGTGGTGCAGGCATTTTATGGTGCCAAAGCTGCCTGCGAAGCACTCCAAGTGCGTGGACAGGTAGGGACATTTCTTGTGCATGCTCGAATATGTGCAGGGGCGGGATATATAATTTTAGGTACGTAAGCAGGGGATGCATAGGGCGGGTATTGTATTTTCTTTGTGAACGACAGTGAACCACCTTAATAATAGGTTTCTTTTTCCCTTAAGGATTTTTCTTTCTCAAAGAAAAAGCCTTAAATACTTCACGGCAATATGTTTAGTAACGGTTTCTTACTAATTCAACGTGATAATTATGGACATGGAAACTCCACAGAAAATGAAGACAGGCACGACAACCGTCGGTCTATTGTGCAAGGACTGCGTAATACTTGGTGCAGAGAGCAAGTCTACTATGGGCTGGTTAATTGCAGGAAAGGAAGTCCAGAAAATCCACCAGATAGACGATAAAGTGGCATTGACAATATCGGGCGGCGTCGGCGACGCGCAGGCGCTGATAAGGATACTACGCGCAGAGATCAATATTTACAAGCTCACAAGAAACGCGGAAATAACAGTAAAGGCAATCGCAACGCTTCTTTCAAACGTATTGTCACAGTCGAGATGGTACCCTTACATGTTCATGCCAATACTTGCGGGCGTTGACAGAGACGGCATGCACGTATACAGCATTGACCCGGCAGGCGGCGCAGAAGAGGACAAATTCACTTCAACAGGAAGCGGCTCGCCTATAGCTTACGGCGTGCTGGAAGATGGGTACAAGGATGGAATGACAAGGGACGAGGGAATAAGGCTTGCCGTGCGTGCGATACGATCGGCAAGGGAAAGAGATATTTTCTCGGGCGGCAAGAAGATAAACATACTAGTGATAGACAAGAACGGCATAGAACAGGTAAAGGAAGACAAGGTAAACGAACTGCTAAAGTAAGTACATGATTTCTATAGCTGACCAACTTAATATTTGGCATACAAACAAGAGCAAAGCTCTTGTTGTACAGAAAGAACTCTGTTCTTTCTTGTATAACACAAGTTGGTCACATATGCTCGAAGAACAAAGTTCTTCGGCATGCCAGAAAGCTTTGCTTTCTGAGCATAGTAAACCAAGTTATAATATACGGATTCTTTACTTGGTTAACTATAACTAAATTCGGACTGACATTAAGGATAAAGAAAATATTACCAAGACCATGTCTGACTCTTGGTCATGCTCAAACAGATGATAAAAATGGAACTAGTTCTGGTGTTTAGATGATAATAGATACAATACAGGAAGAGCTGCCAAAAACCGCGCAAATAACTGACATAAGCTACGAGGGCAGCGAGATAATATTATATACGAAAAACAAGGAATTCTTCAACGACTCCTCGGACCTGATAAGGAAGATAGTCAACAAGGTCAAGAAGCGCATACAGGTGCGGGCGGATAGATCAATAGCACTGGATGAGGAGAAGACAATAGAAATAATAAAGAAGCTCATACCGCCGGAGGCGGTAGTCAAGGACATCTATTTCGAGCCGGAATTCGCCAAAGTTGTGATACACGCAGAAAAGCCGGGGCTGGTCATAGGCAAGAGTGGCGAGACGCTTTTGTCGATAAAACAGAAGACGTTCTGGACGCCGGACATCAAGAGGGCGCCCGTGATAGATTCGGAACTGATAAAATCTATACGAAAAATGCTGCACAAGGACGCAGGCTACAGGAAGAAATTCCTCAACAAGGTAGGCGAAAAAATCTACTCGGAAGGCAAAGAGGTTGAATGGATACGTATTACTGGATTGGGCTCATGGCGCGAAGTGGGCAGATCGTGCATGCTTCTTCAGACGCCACAGACGCGTGTCATGCTTGACTGCGGAATGGCCGTCAGTTTGTCGGCTGCAAAACCGTACCCTTATCTGGACGTGGCTGAATTCAACATCCAGACACTTGACGCTGTAATACTTTCTCACGCACACATGGATCACTGCCTGCCTCCACAAACGCCTGTAACCATGGCCGACGGCAGCAGAAAACCGATTTCTGAAATGAACGTGGGTGATGAAGTCCTTTCAATGAATTTTCAGACCGGACAATGGGAAACTGGTACATGCAGCGGCAAAACGTCAACAACGGGTCACAAGACAATCAAGAAGATAAAAACACCCTTTAGAATCATAGAGGCGTCACCAAATCATAGATTTTTCACGGTCAAAAACCTCGAAATTGTCGAGACAGAGGCGCAGGACCTTGAAAAAGGTGAATTATTGCCTGTCAACATAAACACAGATGAACCGGAGCAAAATATCGAGTTAAACACCGATGTAAGCTATGATCAGAGACGCAAAGATACCGTAATCCTTCCCAATAAAATAAATGAAAACCTGACCTCATTAATTGGTTATATGCAAGGTGACGGGCACTATCGTTCAGAAAGTTCTATAAGAATAACTGACGCAGACAAAAGCCTGTTAGAATTTTATAAAGAGTTAATCATGCAAGTTTTCAATTATAAGGCTATTATAAATCACCACTCTGACAAAACAAAAAATGCGTGGGTATTGGAAATTAATAACGCCAAGATAGTGCGTTTCTTGGAAGTCAATTTTCCGCTAATTCTTACAAAAACAAAAAAAAGGCAAATTCCGCAAAAAATCCTAGAATCGGGACAAAATATAAAATCTGCCTATTTACGCGGGCTCATGGACGCGGAAGGTTCTGTAAGCCCGAAAAAAACCAAGATAAGGGTTACGACACTCAGCGAAATTCTTCTAAAACAAACCAATCAGTTAATGATAGGTGCAGGGATACAGTGCACTCTAGATCGCAAAAATTACACCATTCATATATCTTCCCTAAGCGGTATACGCAGATTTGCTGGAAAAATAGGATTCAACAGCACAGCTAAGAAGGAAAAAATGTGTATACTAACGAATAAAGAAAGTTCTCTAGAAAAGGAAATAGTTCCAATCACAGCCGGCAATCTTAAAAACATAATAAATGGGGCAAGAATGTTCGGCAGGGTTCATAATAGCCCCAACTTTAGAAAACATCTCTCACTTTATGACTGGTTAAATAGAGATGATACAAGCCATTGCACGAAAAGAACCGCCTCTAATCTGCTGGAAATGTTAGAATCTCGTGTATCTGAATTAAAAACTCTAGAAAATGCATTTGACAGTGATCTAAAATCCATAAGGCAATCGCTGAGCATTCCTTTGTCATCGTTAGCAGAGGAAACAGGCTTTCCGTTGCACGTTCTACAATACAGAGAATCAGGCTATAGAGATCAAACAGGGGTATTGTTGTCTAAATTACTTCGTGAAAAACTTGAAAATACAATATCTCTTACAGAACAGAATATAGAGAAAATAAGAAGAATCCTGTCTCTATCTGCTGTATGGGAGCAAATTTCTGACATAGAAACACTGGAAAATCCTTACGAAGAGCTTATAGACATAGAAGTTCTGCCAAACAGAAACTTCGCAGCCGAAGGCGTCATGGTTCACAACTGCGGCATGATTCCGTACCTATACGAATACGGATTCCGCGGTCCACTATATTGCACCCGACCAACCCGCGACATAGCGGCGCTCATGCAACTTGACTACATACAAATATGCCAGCGCGAAAACAGGAAAGCCTTCTACAGCTCCAAGGGAATTGAAGAGGCAATAAGGCACTGCGTGACACTAGAGTATGGCGAGGTCACGGACATAGCGCCGGATATGCGCCTTACACTGCAGAATGCCGGCCACCTTCTTGGGTCGGCAAGCGTACACGTGCACATAGGTGACGGTTTATACAACCTGCTCTACTCGGGCGATATCAAGTATGAAAATACAAAATTGTTTGAAAAGGCATTCACGGACTACGCAAGGGCTGAGGCTATAATAATCGAATCCACGTACGGCGGGGATGACAGCAAGAAGCCGCCGTACAAGGACGGAACGGATAATTTGATGAATCATATCAAAAGGGCACTTGAAAGAGGCGGGCGCGTTCTCATACCGTGCTTCGCAGTAGGACGCAGCCAGGATATAATAACAATACTTGCTGAATCTGATTTGCAGGTGCCTATATACCTCGACGGCATGATATGGGACACGACGGCAATACACACTGCCTACCCCGAATACATGTCAAGATATATCCAGTCATTGATACTTCACAAGGGCAAGAACCCGTTTATCGACCCACGTCTACATGGAATAGGCTCGCAAAAAGAACGTGAACTTGTATTGAACAGCAACGAGCCCGCGGTGATAATATCCACATCCGGCATGCTGATGGGCGGGCCGGCAATAGAGTACTTGCAGGTCATGTCGAAAAATCCGAACAATATGCTGCTTTTCGTTGGTTACCAAGCCGAGGGCACGTTAGGAAAGCGCATACAAAAAGGATGGAAGGAGATACAACTGGACAACGGAAAGATGCTGGAAATGAATATGGAAGTAGCCACTGTCTCAGGTCTGGGAGGCCACAGCGACCAGCATCAGATACTTGACTATCTGCAGCATTTCAAGAACAAACCAAGGAAGATAATAGTGAACCACGGGGATGCGAAGGCTGCTGTAGATTTCGCCCGTACAATACACCGACTTTTCAGAATAGAGTCGGTAGCGCCTCGGAACTTAGAAACTATAAGGTTGAGGTAAATTTTTAACGTAAACTCTGTCAGCTGGTTGAATAACAATTCCACTGTAATATTCATCTTCCGACAATAGCATGAATACCTTTCCTAACGTAATATTTCTGTCGTTTGGATCGTGAGTGTTTTCCTGCACAATTTTACCTTTATCTACGAGTAGGCGCCCTGTGGGAAGCCTGCGTAACATTCTGCCTTGCCTTCCAATGTGCTCTTGAAGCCGCTCATATGAAATAAAGGTATATGCCGGAACCATAACAGTACGAATGAATAGAAATTTTAAAAGGTGATGTCATTTTTAAACCTTACCATTAAGTATAGAGTGATAATTATGGTAGTAGGATACGGCAAGAAACTTCGCGTAAAGATGAGGGAAGTCCAGAAAAAGGCCAAGAAAAAGTACAAGTGTCCTTCGTGCTCGCGCGTCTCTATAAAGCGCTCTGCAAATGGCGTCTGGTCGTGCACAAAATGCAAGACGAAGTACGCTTCTGGTGCATTTGAGTTCAAGAGTTGATAAGATGTCATTAAGAAAGGGTCTCATGATAACCGGCGGTTTGATGATCTTGGGCGCAATAGGTGGTATATCATATATGGAAGGTAAAAATTATCCGACCGATACCATACTTTACTTGTCATTTGCCGAAGTTGCTATGGGTGCTGCCGTAGGCTCAATCGGTCTGGCTTTGCCGGCACAGAATAGAGAACGAGTTGGTAATGATTATAGGAGATCGACAGGTAATAATGAAAGACATAAGGGCTGAATTCGGGAATATGCATGTGGCATATGTCGGGACGGGAAACCGTCACCTAGCTGCGCTGGACAAGCTTGTGGCTGAGCCATATTCGCTCGGTTCGCTTGTAGCGGGCATTTATCATGCGGTATGCCTAAGGTATTGTGAAAAAAGGTCGGGTTTAAGACTTGTCAAAGGAAATGATACTGAATAAGGGGTATTGAATATGTACGTTTGTTTGAAATGTCGAAAAGAGTTCCAGATGGAAGAACGTGTAAGATGCCCGTTCTGCGGCTTCAGAATAATAGCCAAGACGCGCCAGCCGTTCAGGAAGCGCGTAATCGCAAGGTGATTATGATGTGGATGCCTGAATTCGTTCACAGAATAGCCGACAGAAGATTAATCAAAAAGTCTGGCATTCTTGATGCTTCGAGACGGGAACTAGGGCCGGGTACAGCAATAGTTGCCGGCACTAAGGAATTAGGTGCATACGTACCTGACAAAGACAATAGTCTTGTTCCATTATACATGTTTGCTGTTGTTAATGCGTATCCTAATTCGCGTATGAACACCGTATATGTAGGTTGATATTCATGACAGAACTTGAGAACATGATAGGGCATCTGCAGGTCCAGAACCAACAGCTGCAGGCGTTGATGATGCAAAAGCAGGCACTGATGATGCAGAGCAGGGAGATAGAGAAGGCACTTGAGCACATAGAGAGCTCCGAAGATGATATTTACAGAACTGTCGGCCCGATATTGGTAAAAACGCCCAAGGCCGACATAAAGGGCAAGCTGGATGAAGAGAAAGAGGAAATAGAGATAAAGATCAAGACGATCGAAGGGCAGGAAAAGAAGCTCAAGGAAAAGGTGAAGGACAACCAGGAAAAGATACAGGGCATGATGCCAGCCGGACAGGGCGGGTAATCAACCAAAAGGAAGTTCTGGTATGCCGATTACTGGGGCTATAGATGCTACTAATCGAACAAACCTTGACTAGGTTATGCTTATACTTGGTAATAACGCCATTATTGGGATATATAGCGCTCCAAGTAAATATTCTGGATATTATACTTACTTGAGCGCTACATGATGAGGCTTCGCTTCATCTGTACAGTAGAATCTTCGATTCTACATGTATAAGTGAACCCACAATACATGTCGGGATTCTTTTGTGGGTTCACTATAATTTGCGTTATTCCCGTATAAAGAGAATCAAAAATATCGTTGATTCTCTTTATATCTTAAACTACACAAGGATGTTACGTCATGCAGATGATACATATGGACATAGAAACAATAAACAGGCTACTGGATGAAATAAACGACGACCGTACCGTGCCGAGGAACATAAGGACGCTTATCACGGACGCCAAGAACAGCCTGAACAGCAAGCAGGATATAGCAGTCCGCATAAACTCGGTTATTTCTACACTCGACGAGGTTGCGAACGACTCCAACATCCCGACCTACACACGCACCCAGATATGGAACGTGGTCTCGATGCTGGAAGTAATGAACGAACAAGCAAAGGAGAAGGCTTAGTTAATTATCAATGCTTAACCGTTTTCTGCTCAATTGGGCGTCCTAGTCTAAATACGGGCTCTTCGTTCTTTGGAATAATATGTTGTGCTAATATAGCACCAATTGGTACTTGACTGCGGGCTTCTTGATATGCCACTTCTTCGCTGGGATCCACACATAGACGTGTACCATTATGATATGCAGCGTACTGTCCACGATAATCTCTAAGAAGTTCTTTCCTTTCATTCTCAAAGGCACTGTAATTGTCTCTGTTTGGATCTGGCATCGTCAATTGATTTCTGCAATCCTTATAACACTTTCGGAAGCTGTAGTATAATTACCACCGTGATTCTTACGTAATTTATCCATTTGGAAGAGTTTTTCCATTCAGGTATACAAAAATTTATATAGTAGGCGAAGGCAAAAAGCAGCTAGAGGATATTTAAAATAGAGGTGGACAACATGGCTATGAAAGATTTTGTAGGGAAACTGCGCGGCGGGGGCGAGGAATACGTAGAACTTGACACGGAAGAGCAGGCAGAAGAAAGAAAACTAATGGTCGAAGTCGAGAGGCTAGACAATTACGCAGACGCTGACAGGCTCCAGAGAAAGGTGCGGGAAGGCAATGTCCTGATAGTAAAGATAAAGGACCTGAAGGCAAAGGACATGGAAGAGCTAAAGAGATCCGTGGACAAGCTAAGAAAAACGTGCCTGGCAATAAACGGCGACATAGCGGGCATGGGCGAAGACTGGCTGGTATTGACACCGGCGACAGCGCGCGTCCACAGAGAGCCATCAGAAAACAACTAGTTCTTCCTTATTTTCTTTTTTATACATTACTTGATTACTTATCGGTATGTACCAGATTATGCTCCCGCTTTCTGCTGAAGACATAGCAAGTGGAAGGTTCAAGAATACTTTGAGTTTTGCTGCTTTGGATCGTATATGGACCGGAAATATTGATTATGAACTAGTAAGACAAAATGCCCTACTCGATTCTAGATTTTTTACAATAGGGGGCGATATCAGAAATCGGGTAAATATAGAGTACTATAGTGAAAAGCGTGTCGCGTAACTGCTAGTTTTTATTTCCCAAATTCTCTAGCATAATTCAAGAAATACTTTTCCTTTATGTAGGCCGACAATGCTGCATCCTTCTTTACAAGCGACCAGAATTCATGGTGTTCCAGCAATTTTGACTTTGGCATTACAGGTATAAGATATTTCGGTATGCCTTTCTCTACGAGCGCTTCGGGCTTGTCCTTGAGGAAGCTTCCCAATAGCGACACGGCCGTCTTGTGCTTTCTTGCGACTTCAGCAATCCATTTATTGTCAAAAGCATACACAGGGTTCTTTGTATACTTTGCCAAAAACTCACTCGTATGCTTTTCGGAGAAAACAGGCGGGCCTACCATTTTCTTTATTGCAGGAAGCGACCAAACTTCGAGCTCGAACAGCAAAAATATATCCTTGCCTACATGATCGAATGCCCTGACGACGTGAAATTCGTGGTGCTCGAGCAGGTGAGTGAGTCTAGCGGACATACGACGCAGCTGCGGATACAATACATCATCAATGACGTCGGGCCGCTTCATCGACAACGCCAGGAATTTAGTTTCGCGCGCAAGCAGGTCGGAAAGTTCTTTCGCCGTTAGCGCTTCCTTCTTCGGTGCGAAAAAGAAACTAATGGACGGTTTTTGACTGTATGATTTGGCGAACGTCACGAACTTTATGAAATTCTCACTGTTGACAACTGCTGCGACGTTCCTGCCAGCATCTACAGGGTCGATTATCACAAGCGGATGGTCCCTGAACTGGTTGAGATTGACGCCGAGATGTTTTTCAATATTCATGGTAAAAGGCGGCTTCCATGCGCTAGCTGCGGCAATCACGTTTTCAAAGCTGCCATACTGCAGGACAAGCAGCTCGCATATGTAGCCTGAGAAGCCCTGATTCTTAGCGTCGCTGCCGTATACTCCTATCCCTTTGCAAAACTGCTTGAGCAGCCGCACCTGGTCGACCATAGCGGGCTTTATGTGGTCAAGAACGTACTGAAGGTGCAAAGGGCTCCTGTCAACTGCCGATTTTATTTTTTCTCCATATCTTATACGGTAGCACGGCACTATATCGACGTCATATCCGCGTATGACGGCGCTGGTGTAAGGATGCTCGGCATATTTCACTGCGAAGCGTCCTCCAAGCTCCTGGGATATGCGCTTGCCGTATTCCAAACCGAGACGCTCGAGTTCCTCCCTTGGAACGGTCGAATCAAAAAGCATGAATATATCAATGTCATGGTCGCCTGATAGCCACGTAAACTTGCCGATCGAGCCGACTATCACTGTGTCAAGGCCCGAAACGGTCTTGGCAACGGTCGTGAGCTGGTTGATAAATTTCTTAGCCTTCTCCGTCTCTTCGTGGGAGGGCTTTATTTTCTTGAGAACTTCCATCTCTATGGGCATGAAGTTAATTTGTCGCCGCCCAGATATATAGTAAACCCTCAATCTAATCGTCCTTATAGCGCTCCAAGTAAACAATTCGGATATTACACTTACTTGAGCGCTATAAGTTGACCCAGAACATGTCCAGATTCTTTTCTGGGTCAACTATAAATATATTTTCTTTATAGTCTGAATATGTTACCAAGGCGCCTGTCAACTGCGATTATCTGGATAACGGCTGTAGCCGGTTTGTCGTACTCAGAATATGTAGGGCACAGAGTAAGAAACAACCGCCCTCTTGTTGAATACGTGGCGGCGAATAAACACGGTCTCATGGCACAGCAGGAAAAAGAACTCGGGATAAAATTCAACGGAGAACCTAATATACAATATTTTTCAAAAAGGGATATCCCAGGGACTTACTATGACGGGGAAACTAATACATTATGGATAGATGTCAACGATACGGTTTCTCCGCGCAATACTCCCGAGTGCATCATAACAAGATTGCTTAAACCGAAAGCTGACGGCGCAGATGAGACTATTTATCACGAAATGGGACATTTTTATCTAAGGCAATTGAGAATGAAAAATGGAATCGCGCAGCCTCGCACGGATTCAGAAAAATTCCATGCGCAGAGGGTAGAAGAGGGAGTTGCAGAATACTTTGAGAGGCGGATGACGAAATTTGACGGCTTCGAGCCATTCAGGTCAGGCCAATGGCACATGGTGAAGCCAATAATAGACCAATACGGGGAAAGAGGCATGGCCTTCCTTATTTCCAACCTCTCTAAAATGGACGAACCGAGTGAAGAATACCAAAAACGCGTACTGGCAGCACTTCGCTAGTCATCCCTTCACTTTTTAACTTTCCATGCCATTTTATTGTCATGCAGTTTGTTTCACACCCATGGATAAACCCCAACACGATAGAAAACCGCGCGTACCAGGAGAGCGTTGTAAAGAC